>CXWK01098017.1_pt2 | contig 32965 bp, 26 predicted proteins | sample 590851 | NCBI WGS metagenome assembly CXWK01 (sample SAMEA3498364, study PRJEB10139) | wastewater metagenome | biome: wastewater treatment plant; material: activated sludge | place: Denmark | collected 2014-08-01
CACCTCGTTTTTCTTTTGCTTTGGCTTTTGATTTTTATCCAGGAAGGGGCGAATTTCGGTCAATTATTTTGGCCACATTAATCCCCTTTTGGCCTTTCCTGCCGTTCTCCGAAATCGTCCGCGCCGCAAGACTGTGTGCAACCGAAACCGCCTGCGGAGAACAATAAAATGCTGACGATCTACTCGGATGATCACCACCTGCACCACGGCCGTTGCGAACTCATCGACGGGCAACTCAAGCCCTGCTTTGAAATGCCTTCGCGTGCCGATCATGTGCTGTCACGTGTGCAAAAGCAGAATCTGGGTCCCGTAGAAGCGCCGAAGGATTTTGGCCTGGGGCCAATCGAGCGTATCCACAGCCGCGACTACCTCGACTTTTTCAAAGGTGCCTGGGCGCGCTGGACCGAATTCAACACCGACGGTGACTTGCTGCCCTACACTTGGCCCGCCCGCACCTTGCGTCGCGTCAAGCCCGCAAGCCTGCACGGCGAACTGGGCTACTACAGCTTCGACGGCGGCGCGCCGATCACCGCCGGCACCTGGCAAGCAGCGTACAGCGCGGCGCAGGTCGCACTCACCGCGCAAGCAGAGATCCAGCGCGGTGCCCGCAGCGCCTTTGCCCTGTGCCGTCCACCGGGACACCACGCCGCCAGTGACTTGATGGGCGGTTACTGCTACCTCAACAACGCGGCCATCGCCGCCCAGGCCTTTCTCGATCAGGGCCACAAAAAAGTCGCGATTCTCGACGTCGACTACCACCACGGCAATGGCACCCAGTCGATTTTCTACGAGCGTAGCGACGTGCTGTTCACCTCGATCCACGGCCACCCGGAAGCCGAGTTCCCGTTCTTCCTCGGTTACGAGGACGAGCGCGGCGAAGGCGCCGGTGAAGGCTTCAACTTCAACTATCCTTTGCCCGCCGGCAGCGGCTGGGATACCTGGAGCGCTGCGCTGGAGCAAGCCTGCAACGAGATCGAGACCTATGGCGCCGACATCGTCGTCGTCTCCCTGGGCGTGGATACGTTCAAGGACGATCCGATCTCCCAATTCAAGCTCGACAGCCCCGATTACCTGGCCATGGGTCAACGCATCGCCAGGCTCGGTGTGCCGACGCTGTTCGTGATGGAAGGCGGTTACGCGGTGGAAGAAATCGGCATCAACGCCGTCAACGTGCTTGAAGGCTTTGAAAACGCTTAACGGGGAATCGCATGACAATGAAAAATCTAAAGCGCCTGATTGTTCCTGCCCTGTGCGCCACGGTGCTCGGTGGCGGCGCACATGCAGAAGAACGAACGTTGCGCGTCTACAACTGGTTCGACTACATCACCCCCAAGGCCCTGGAAGATTTCAAGGCCCAGAACCCAGAGACCAAACTGGTCTACGACATCTTCGACACCAATGAAGCGCTGGAAGCCAAGCTGCTGACCGGCAACTCCGGCTACGACGTGGTGGTGCCGTCCAACGTGTTCCTGGCCAAGCAGATCGAAGCCGGTGTGTTCCAGCCTCTGGACCGCAGCAAACTACCGAACTGGAACCACCTCGATCCCAAGCTGATGAAGCTGATCGAAGCCAACGACCCGGGCAATAAATTCGCCGTGCCGTACATGTACGGCACCATCCTGATCGGCTTCAACCCGGACAAGGTCAAGGCCGCGTTGGGCGCCGATGCGCCGGTGGACAGCTGGGACCTGATCTTCAAGGAAGAGAACATCAGCAAGCTCAAGCAGTGCGGCGTCGCCCTGCTCGACTCGCCTTCGGAGATCCTGCCCCTGGCCCTGCAACACCTTGGCCTGGACCCCAACAGCAAAAAGCCTGCGGACTACGACAAGGCTGAAGCGCTGCTGATGAAGATCCGTCCGCACATCACCTACTTCCACTCGTCCAAGTACATGGCCGACATCGCCAACGGTGACATCTGTGTCGCCGTCGGTTACTCCGGCAGTTTCTCCCAGGCCGCCAACCGCGCCAAGGAAGCCAAGAACGGTGTGGTCGTAGACATGCGCCTGCCCAAGGAAGGCGCGCCGATCTGGTTCGACATGCTCGCGATTCCCAAGGGCGCGAAGAACCCGCAAGACGCCTACACCTTCATCAACTACCTGCTGCAACCCCAGGTGATCGCGCCGGTCAGTGACTTCGTGGGCTATCCGAACCCGAACAAGGACGCCACGGAATTGGTCGACCCGGCGATTCGCAACAACCCGAACCTGTACCCGACTGAAGCGGCCATGGGCACGCTCTACACCCTGCAACCGCTGCCACGCGATGCCGAACGTGCGCGGACCCGGGCGTGGACCAAGATCAAGTCGGGGACTTGAAACGCGGCGCAGGGAACTGAATAAAACGAAATCCCCTGTAGGAGCGAGCATGCTCGCTCCTACTGCGATAACTATCTACCACCTCCTGTTTCCACCGGCCCTCTACCGTGCCCGAACCCGCGCTGTCCCAAGCGCTTCACCGGACACAGGAAACGGCCATGCCCGCCATACCCTCCAACAATCCCGACGACATACTCACTCAATTGGTGACCGGCCCTTCGCTCAGGGAAGTCGCTTCGACCTCGATCCGCACCGCCCTCGACACCGAGTATCCGCAACTGCACATCGATCCGAACCTGACCATGGTGGTTACACCCGCCTGGACCATCAGCGACAACCAGGTCTTGCCCGCCAACAGCCGGTTCGAATCCCTGACTGACGCGCTGGTACGGCTCACCTTGTCTGGCGCGACAGCCACCTACATCGACGGGGAACACTTCCTGACCCGGCAACCGGGTGTGGAGCCAGGCATCAAGCTGCCGGTGAAGATCGATGCCATCGGCTGCCTGCTCAATCGCCTGGCGCGCTTGTTGTTCGTGGCCTATCAGGAGCAACAGCTGGACTACTGGAATGAAGCCATCGCCCCCAACAAGCCCCGCTGGCATCAAATCAGCGAAGCCCTGCACAGCCTCTGGAACGACGACAAACCCAAAGACTGGGACGAAGACCAACTGGCCCTGGCGCTGACCGTCTACAACTACCCGCAACAGGCCGATCGTCAGGCCCACGACAAATACCAGACACGCGCCTGCCTGATCGACATCGACCATCTCGATCAACAACACAGCGAACACCGGCAGCTGATGGACACCGCCGTCATTGTCGGCACGCTGGAGAAACGCACGCTGATCGTTACTCATTCGATCATCGAAGGATTCAGGCACTACGATTCGTTGGCGGCATTGGGCGAAGTTCTTCGCCGACGCGTCACTCCATCGGAAAATGCTCAACAGTTGCAGTGGTGCCTCTACGAACCCACGGGCGATTTTTTCGACCAGCAGGCCTGTGCGTTGATCGCCTTGGAAATCCAGGCCATTGGCTCGCTCAACGAGATGGCGGTGTCGACGCTGGCCCCACGGATCGCGGCAGCGGCTGGACAATTCGAAAAGCGGGTGCAACAGCGCCCCACCCGTTTCAACCAGATCCAGCGTCTTTTACCGGACTGGTTGCTGAATGCTTCGACAGTAGATCTTACTCGCTACGGTCGGCACTTGATGGACCTGGCGTTGGTACGCGAGCAGCACGCCGGGAAATCGTTTCACGATGGCATTGCTGCGTTACGCGAATTTACCCTGAAGGCCTTGCAAGACCAGATGACAAAGGATCACCCGCAAGCGTCCCTGCCGCACCTGGAAGACATTCAAATCAGCAGCACTCACCCTGTGATCCTCGGGACATTCGCGGTGCCGGGCGAAACCGAAACCGTCACGTTGTCACTCGTCGATCTGGCGTTGCAGAACCTCACAGCCCTGCCCTGGGGTGAAAAAACCGTGCAATACCGCGACGGTTCAGCGGTTGCGCCATGGCTGACGCCGACCTACCTGGACAGCCTGGTGAGCGCCGTGAACATCGGCGAAAACTACCCGAGGCTGATCAAGCGCACACTGCTCGACGACCCGCAGGAAAAGGCCCGGCGCCAGCAACTCTACGCCGAAGACCTGCGCATCCAGCTACCGCTGCAAACGCTGCAAGCGAAGATCCGTGGCGAGGCCGGGATCGATGAACTGGGCTATCGCTATGTCGTCGCGGCCTTGCAGGAGAAGGCCGCGGATCGTTATGTCGAGGGTCTGGAAATCATCATCCGCCCTCTGGCTTTTATTCCAGGCGGACGCAACGATGGCAAGGCTGACGAAGTCGCCAACATGTTCGTGATCGGGCCGCGACAAGTCGAAAAAGGTCCGTGCCTGCTGTATCGGCCACTGCTCGATCATCCACTGTTGCAATACCCCGGCGAAGCGAGCCTGCTCTACGCCATCAAGCACAACAGGGCGTTGCGCCAATCGGTGCTGGCCTGGTTAGCGGATGACGTGCGCTTTAACTACTCGCAGTACGTGTTCCCAGGCGAGTTGCCCTCCGTCTGGACGTTGTCCCAGTTGCTGGTTGATTCAACTTCGATACTGGGGATGATGGGCGCCTTGACCCTGGGTTCGTCGCCGGTGCTGCAACCCGCCTTGCCGGTACTGTTTAGCGCCAACGCCAATGCCTTGGTCACCTTGGCCGACCGGCAGTCGGTGTCCAATGCGCAAAGCCGTTGGGCTACCCTCAAGCAAGCGGCCTGGATGCTGTTCAACGTAACGTTGCCTTTTCTCGGGCGTACGGCGGCGACTGCGGCCTGGATCTGGCAAATCATGGACGATCTGGACGAGGCGCGCGAAGCCCGGGAAGCGGATGATTCCGAGCATGAATGGACTGCGTTGACCGACCTATTCCTGTCCCTGGGCATGGTCCTGGCGCACCACGCCGCCACGCGCAACAAACCACGTGCCCCACACCTTGAGAGCGCTACCCCAACACTCGAAAAACCGGTCGCGGCCATCACTGTGACGCAGATGCCCGATGTCGTCGCTCACCTGCTGCCCGACAACCACCCGACACCCCTGCATACCTTCGGCATTTTGTCGCAAGCGAGCCTGGCGTCCGTGCTGGACCGGCTGGCTATCGCCAAGCCCACCGGGCTCGAAAAGCCGTCGAACGAACCCGGCCCTCACCGCTATCTGAGCCCGCTCGAGCAAAAGTGGTATGCCCAGGTGGGCCAGCGCTGGTTCGAAGCCTGGCTCAACGACGACGGCGATGTGCAAATCATCGACTCGCGCATCACTCCGTCACGCCGGGGTCCGCTGCTGATTCATTCCGCAGGGGGACAATGGTTCATCGATACGCGCTTGCGATTGCGCGGCGGAGGCCGCAGCCGAAAAGCGCTAGCCCTGGAAAACCAGCAACGCAAGGCCACGCTGAAACTGCAACTGAGCGCGTTTGAAAGTCGCAAAACCCAGCTGACAAAGGAGCTCGATGCCGTGCAGAAGGCAGTAACAGCGCCTACCACGGACATTGTCGACCCGAATCGGCAACGCCTGATCGAAACCCTGGATGCGCATGTGGCGGAATTCGGCACCTTCATCGAACAGCTCAAGACCTACAACAGCATTGAATCGATCCCCAACTACCGTGCGGTCCTGGTCGACTGCCTGGATCATCAGTTGTCCCTCACGCAGCAGTGGTTCATTCAGCAAAACAGAGCGTTTGGCGAACACATGCGCCAATCCCTGGCGTTGCTGGATAACGAGCCGGGGGACGGCACACAGACTCCGCGCCAGACACACCAGCTCACCAGCGATCTGACCCAGGGCTTCATCGACAAGATCGAGTTTGCCCAGGCACGCATCGAAGAGTTGAAACGACTGGGCAAGGAAGCGGCCGAAGTGGCGCGAGAGAGTCAGGCAGTGCTGCCCCGTTACGCGCTGCAGGATCTGAAACTGTTCCAGATCAGCCTTGCCCAGGAACTTTGCTTGAGTGACAGCGCCTCCGTGGATACGGCGCCAGCCCGACAAGCCATGACACGACTTGTCGAGGATACGGGCCTGACCGTCCAGTCTTCGCTGGAGCTTGCCGAACAAGACAATGCACTGCCCCTGCCTGAGCGAATCGACGGTTTCAGTGAGCTGGTGGAACAGTTCGCCATCCTCGACCTGCGGATACAGGACCTGCCTGACGAGTTTCCGCGGCAGTTGCTGCAACCCCCATTGGACCTCATGCGCGAGCGCATCGAAACCTTCAGGGAGCACAGCGTTAAGCACCTCGCTGGTCTTCTGCAAGAACGCAAATCACTCGAACCGACACCGGGTCCTTCTCGCCCCGCCCCTGTCTCAAAACGCATCATCAAGACCCGTTACAAAGGCACGGTGGTTGGCAAGCCACGTGTGCGCACGGCGGCGGACAACACCGAATGGGTCGACGTGATATCCCCATTGACCAACAAGGTCACCGCGACATTCCATGAGAAAACACCGGGCGTCTGGGTGGAACATGAACCTGCGCCGGAGCAGGCACCTGCCCCTGTGCGACCTGATCTGCAAATCAGCGTCCAGAAGGGGCAGGCGCTGGTGGATCAGTTGCAGCCGTTTATCCGTCGCACCGAAGGGCACTCGAAGGTAGCGGGACGCAATCCCACGGAAAAAGAAGAAATGTTTCACCAGTACGCCAGGCGACTGCAAGAAGCGAGCGATACGATCGAAGAAGCCCTCACCGACAATAATGCGACTGACGGCGGGCCGGCGTCAGCCGTACTGCTGGCCAAACAGCTCAATGAGGGCGCGACCGAGCTCTTTGATAAAGGTCGCCGGACCCGAATCCGCATGACAAAGGAACAGCCCCCCACCGCCGCCCGCGTTGAATGGCTGATGAGCAAAAAACTGATAACCATCGCCAAGACACCCGGTCGGCGGCGACTCAAAGGGCATAAAAACGACTTTCTCGAAGAATACGAGATACGCGAACATGGCACTGCAAAGGTGCTCTGGTACGCCCACTTTCACTATTCAGGCCCGGACACCGCCCCCAAAACCTACACCGCTGCCCACCTGAAAACCGTATCCCAACGCCTGCTCGGCAGTACATTGGATAAGCGCACATCGGCCTCCTACAACGAGCTGATCGCGGTTTATCGCAGCGAAATCAGTCCGAAACTGGCGGATGAATTGTTCTTGCCAAAGATCAAGCAAGCCGCTTCGAGTTCCTGAGAGACAACCCGCACCCGCCAGGATTCGCGCTTCAGCGAGTCCTGCGCCAGACCTTTTCCAAACGTTCGAGTGCCGCGCTGATCGCCTCCTCCGGCACCGCGGCAAAGCCCAGGACCAACCCGGCGCGTTGATCGGGCGTGTTGTTCGAATCCGCTAGCCAATAGCTGCTCAGGCCATTGATCTCGACATCGACGCTGGACGCAGCCTCTATCAGTTCACGCTCACGGGCCAGAGAGTCGACCATCACCGTCATGTGCAAGCCGGCTGCCACACTTGGCAGGTGACCCACACCGGCAATATCCGCGGGCCAATTGGCCAATAGCGTGTTGCGGCGGCTCAACGCGGCACGTCGCATGCGCCGCACGTGGCGCTGGAAATGCCCGGCGGCCATGAACTCGGCCATCACCGCCTGTGTGCTCACCTCGGAATGCCGGACATCCACCGCACGCCGCTGGGCAAATGCCTCGACCAATGCTGGCGGCAACACCAGGTAGCCCAGGCGCAGAGCGGGAAAGGCGACTTTGCCGAACGTACCGACATAGAGCACCCGCCCGTGACGATCGAGCGCGGCCAACGGCGCCAGCGGTGCGCCGCTGTATCGGTACTCGCCGTCATAATCGTCCTCGACGATCCAGCCCTGGTTGCGCTCGGCCCAGGCCAGCAATTCGAGGCGTCGCGCCAGGCTCATCACCACGCCCAAGGGGTATTGATGCGAGGGCGTCACGTAGGCCAGACGACAATCGCCCAGGCGCGCCAGTTCGCTGCAATCGATGCCCTCGCTGTCCACGGCGATGCCGTGCAATCGCCCACCCGCCACCGCAAACGCATGACCGGCCGCCCGATACCCGGGGTTTTCCACCGCCACCCCGTCCCCCGGTTCCACCAGCAACTGCGCACACAGGCTGATCCCTTGCTGCGCGCCGCTGGTCACGACGATTTGCTCCGCCGTGCACTGCATGCCGCGGGAACTGCGCAAATACGCCGCGATCATCCCGCGCAATCGCGCATCACCTTGCGGTGCGCCGTAACACAACTGCTGGAGATCCGGTTTGCGCCAGAACGCTGCATTCAGCTTGGCCCACACCTCGAACGGAAACAGATCGAATGCCGGCACACCGACCCGAAAAGCGCGCGGCGGACCGCTCGGAGGCGTCGGCAAATGATTGTTTTCCACCCGCGCCAATGCGCCGCTGCGAGCGACTTGACCGGCCGCCAACACAGGCACATCCAGGCCTTTGAGAGAGGTGCCTGGCGGGGCTTTCGGCGCTGTTTTGCTGCCGGGGAACGGTGCTTGGGGTAATTGTGCGACATAGGTTCCGTCACCCACCCGCCCTTCGATAAACCCTTCGGCGTAGAGCTGGTCGTAGGCCCGTACCACGCTGTTGCGGGAAATCGCCAGGGCCGCCGCCAGGTCCCGACTCGCCGGCAATCGCGTGCCGCTGGCCAGGCGCCCGTCGAGCACTCGAACCCGCAAGGCCTGATAAAGCTGGCGACTCAAGCCCTGGCGGCGGTCGAGCTCGATACCCGCCGGATTGAAGGACAAGGACAGCGGCGCATCCTTCATGACAATGGACCTATGAAATTTATCGTTAATGGCTCTTACAACAGACCAATAGCCTGCCTAGGATGCAGGCATTCGCCAAGGAATATTTCCATGTATACGCCCCGCGCCTTTGCCTTCAACGATTTGCATGAGCTGCAGCAACAGATGCTCGGCACTCGCCTCGCCCTGCTGGTTACCCATGGCGAACAAGGCCTGCAAGCCAGTCATTTGCCTTTGCTGCTCAATACCGACGAGGGTCCGAACGGAACCCTGTATGGCCATTTCGCCAAGGCCAACCCACAGTGGAAAGAACTGCAGGACGGCGCCGAAGCGCTGGTCATTTTTGCCGGCGCCGAGGCTTATGTCAGCCCTGGGTTCTACCCGAGCAAAGCCGAGGACGGCAAAGTCGTGCCGACCTGGAACTACGTGGCCGTGCACGCCTATGGCAGCGCTGAGGTGTTCACCGATGCCGATTGCCTGCGCTCACTGGTCAGCGTCTTGACCGAGCGTCATGAAGCCGGTCGCGCGCAACCGTGGAAAGTCGCCGATGCCCCGGCCGATTACATCGACGGCATGCTCAAGGCCATCGTCGGCTTCGCCCTGCCGATCCAGCGCCTGGAAGGCAAACGCAAGCTCAGCCAGAACCGCAACGCCGCCGACATTGCCGGCGTGCGCGAAGGGCTGGCCGCCAGCGCCGACGCACACGACCAGGCCCTCGCCCACTTGATGCCAAAGGAATGAACATGAACCAGATCGACATCCGCCAGGTCAGCGCCGACGACCACGCCGACTGGCTGCCGCTGTGGCAGGCCTACCTGCGTTTCTACAACACGGAACTGCCAGAAACCGTCAGCCAAAGCACCTGGCAACGCATGCTCGACCCAAACGAACCCACCCATGCCGCCCTCGCCTGGGTAGACGGCAAAGCGGTGGGCATGGTGCACTTCATCTACCATCGCTCCAATTGGAGCATTGAAAACGCCTGCTACCTGCAGGATCTGCTGGTAACACCCGAATCCCGCGGCACCGGCGTTGGCCGTCAGCTGATCGAATTCGTCTACGCCACGGCCAAGGCCGACGGCTGCAACAAGGTGCATTGGTTGACCCACGAAACCAACGCCACTGCGATCCAGCTCTACGAGCGCATCGCTGAGCGTCCGGGTTTCATCCAGTTTCGCAAAGCCATTTAACGTTCAAGGAGAACAGCATGCCGACTTCACTCGCCGACTGGAAAGGCGTCCCGGCCCCGACAGCCCAACTGATCGAAGGGCGTTTCATCCGCCTGGAAAGACTCGACCCGGCGCGCCACGGCGACGATTTGTTCAACGCCCTGCAAGGCCCGGGTGCCGATCCGAAACTGTGGGACTACCTGCCTTACGGTCCTTTCCCGCAGCGCAGCGTATTCAACGACTGGCTGAACAACCACGCCGCCAGCAGCGATCCCTACTTCTTCAGCGTGATCGACCGCGCCAGCGGCGAAGTACAAGGGATCCTCAGCCTGATGTCGATCGTCCCGGCCCAGGGCCGCATTGAAATCGGCCACGTGACCTTCGGCGCGCCGATGCAACGCTCACCCAAGAGCACCGAGGCCGTCTATCTGCTGGCCAAGGAGTCTTTCGCCCTCGGCTACCGGCGCCTTGAGTGGAAATGCAATAACGCCAACGCCCGCTCCAAGTACGCGGCCGAGCGCCTGGGGTTCAGTTTCGAAGGCGTGTTCCGCCAGCACATGGTCGTCAAGGGGCAGAACCGCGACACCGCCTGGTATTCGATCATCGATTCGGAATGGCCGGCGATTGGCGCAGGGTTCGAACGCTGGTTGAGTGATGAGAACCAGACGGATTCTGGACAGGTGAAAAGCCTGGTGGAGTGTCGGGGGTAAGACATCAGTGAGGGAGTGGAAGCTCCCTTGCCACGGTTTCAGCCCCCCTTCAACTCCCCGAAAACCGATCCCGACTGTTGGTCAGGTGCAGCACCATCGCTGCTCGAGCCGCATCGGGATCCTGTCGCTTGATCGCGTTGAAAATCGCTTCATGCTCCAGATTCGCCAGCTGCCCCAATTGCGAAAAGTCGGCGCCTCCACGTTCGTCGGCCTTCACCTGGGTACGAGGAATCATGGCATTGCCCAGGTGCTGCATGATTTCCGTGAAAAACGTATTACCGGTCGCCTCGGCAATGATCTGGTGAAAGCGCTTGTCTTGCTCGACGCAACTATCGTTGTTCGCCAGCGAAGCCTGGTAATCACTCAAGGCCTGACGCATACGCGCGAGCTGATCGTCGGTTCTGCGCATAGCGGCCAGTGCAACCGCCTGCACCTCCAGGCCCAATCTCAGCTCCAGCATGCTGCGGACACTCGCAACGGTATCCACATGCAGGCGCAGCCCTGGCTGGGAGGGTTGCTCCAGCACGAATGTGCCGATTCCGTGTCGTGTCTCGACTAGCCCCGAAGCTTGCAGCTTGGAGATAGCCTCCCGGACAACAGTGCGGCTCACGCCATGTTCGAGAACGATGGTGGATTCCGAAGGCAGCTTTTCGCCTGGCTTCAATTGGCCGAGCAAAATGCGCTGGGTCAGTGCTTCGACCACGCCCTGAGCCAGATTATTGGAGCGTCTGCGGACAGGGGTTCCGCTTTCAATTTGCATAGATTCGAGTCCACGGAATTTTGCTTCACAGAGCTTAACACCCACCGGAGATTCTCTGGCGAAATGCGAATGTACCCCCCGCTACACCAGGTTAGAAAAGACTCAACTTGTATGACAACACACCTATAAAGAACTGATTAACTCGGGACACCTTCCAGCCGAATGACAGGTCCAGCCTCTCAGACCCGGCACAATTCGGCAGTTAAACCCCTATAAATACGAGCTAAAATAACCAAATATATTATTTTTTCACTTCGTTATGCACACAAAACACCATCCGCCGCATTGCAGCGCCAAAAAACCACTTGTATGATGTCTATCAACTTAACCCGCTCCAGACATCTAAACAAAAACCATCGATGCAGGCGAATCCAATGAATCCTCAAGTACTCAAGTCCCACCTCTCGCAAGACCTCATGTCTTTTCCTTTGACCGACTCCGACGCGACCCTGATCAAGGCATTTGGCGCCTGGTAATCCGACTGCAATAACCGGCAGCCAGGCCGCCGCTATCACGCTCAAACCCGCATAAAAATAATCAGTGGGAGATTTGAATTGTGAACAATTCAAGCAACGCATCTGTCGTTCCAGAAAATGATTCGGTACTCGCGCGCGCCGTGAGCAAAGTGAAGAGACATGTGCTCCCGCTTTTCGTGATCATGTTCATCCTCAACTACATCGACCGGGTCAACATCGGTTTCGTGCGCACGCACATGGAACATGACCTCGGGATTGGCGCTGCCGCCTATGGCCTGGGCGCAGGCCTCTTCTTCATTGGCTACGCACTGTTCGAAGTGCCCTCCAACATATTGCTGCAAAAGGTCGGCGCCCGGATCTGGCTGACCCGCATCATGTTCACCTGGGGCATCGTCGCCACGCTGATGGCGTTCATTCAGAACGAAACCCACTTCTACATCCTGCGCTTTCTGTTGGGTGTCGCCGAAGCGGGCTTCTTCCCCGGCGTGATCTACTACTTCACTCGCTGGCTGCCAGGCGTCGAGCGCGGTAAAGCCATCGCCATTTTCCTCAGCGGCTCAGCCGTTGCTTCGCTGATTTCCGGTCCGCTGTCGGGTGCCCTGTTGCAAATCGAAGGCTTTGGCTTTCACGGCTGGCAATGGATGTTCGCCATAGAAGGCCTGGCCTCGGTGTTCCTGGGCTTCTTCGTCTGGTTCTGGCTTGATTCCAAACCCCATGACGCCAAGTGGATGACACGCGAGGAGCAGGATGCGCTGGTCGGCGCCATCGATCAGGAGCAACGCGAACGTGAAGCCCTGACCAGCGTAAAACCGACCATTGGCAAACTCCTGAAAGATCGCCAGATCCTGCTGTTCTGCACCTTGTACTTCTGCATCCAGCTGACGATCTATGCAGCGACTTTCTGGCTGCCCAGCATCATCAAGAAGATGGGTGACCTGAGTGATGTACAGGTAGGGTTTTTCAACTCGATCCCATGGTTGATCTCGATCATCGCCATGTACTCCTTTGCGGCGCTGTCGAGCAAGTTCAAATTCCAGCAAGCCTGGGTCGCAACTGCCTTGTTGATTGCAGCTGCCGGCATGTTCCTGTCCACCACCGGCGGGCCGATCTTCGCCTTTGTCGCCATCTGCTTCGCTGCCATCGGCTTCAAGTCCGCGTCCTCATTGTTTTGGCCTATTCCCCAGGGCTACCTGGATGCCCGTATCGCCGCCGCGGTTATCGCGCTGATCAACTCGATCGGCAACCTGGGCGGTTTCGTGGCACCCACGACCTTCGGTTTCCTGGAACAGACGACCGGGTCGATCCAGGGCGGCCTCTATGGCTTGGCCGGCACCTCGGTGCTCGCCGCGATACTGGTGTTTTTTGCCAGGACCTCACCCAAGCCATCACCCGTGCTGACACCACCGAACGCTGCTCCAACGCATGCGACAGTCAAAGCGCACTGACTCCATTGTTCGTTGAACGACCATACTCGTAGGAACTTGCCATGAACGCTGAACATTCTGCCAACGCCACCCAGTCACCTGTCGTCACCCATTTTCAAGTCATACCCGTCGCGGGCCACGACAGCATGCTGCTGAACCTGAGCGGCGCCCACGGACCATTCTTCACCCGCAACATTGTCATTCTCAAGGACAGTTACGGTAATACTGGCGTGGGCGAAGTTCCGGGGGGCGAACGCATCCGTGACACCCTCGAAGACGCTCGCGCCCTGGTGATCGGCCAGCCCATCGGCCAGTACCAACGCATCCTCAACCAGATGCGTAGCACCTTTGCATCCCGGGATGCGGCCGGTCGCGGCCTGCAAACCTTCGACCTGCGCATCACCATTCATGCGGTGACTGCGATGGAAGCCGCGCTGCTCGACCTGCTGGGTCAGTTCCTCGAGGTGCCGGTGGCTGCATTGCTCGGCGAAGGGCAGCAACGCGATGCGGTGAAGATGCTTGGCTACCTGTTCTACATCGGCGACCGCCATGTCACGGACCTGGCTTACCGTAACGAGGCCGACGCTGAAGACGACTGGTTCCGGATTCGTCATGAGAAAGCCATGACCGCCGAAGCCGTCGTGCGCCTGGCAGAAGCAGCCAGCGCAAAATATGGCTTCAACGATTTCAAGCTCAAGGGCGGTGTGTTGAGCGGCGATGAAGAAATCGAAGCGGTCACCGCGCTGGCTGAACGCTTTCCTGACGCACGGATCACCCTTGACCCGAATGGTGCATGGTCGCTTAAAGAAGCCATCCGTTTGTGCCGCGATCAGCATCACGTCCTCGCCTACGCCGAAGACCCGTGCGGTGCAGAAAACGGCTACTCGGGCCGCGAGGTCATGGCCGAATTCCGCCGTGCCACCGGACTGAAGACCGCCACCAACATGATCGCGACCGACTGGCGCGAAATGGGCCACGCCATTCAATTGCAATCGGTCGACATCCCGCTCGCCGACCCGCACTTCTGGACGATGCAAGGCTCAGTGCGTGTTGCCCAGATGTGCCACGAATGGGGCCTGACCTGGGGCTCGCATTCCAACAACCACTTCGATATCTCCCTGGCCATGTTCACCCAGGTAGCAGCCGCCGCACCGGGAGAGATCACCGCGATCGACACGCACTGGATCTGGCAGGACGGCCAGCGCCTGACCCGGGAACCGCTGAAGATCGAAGGCGGCTACGTAAAGGTTCCGACCCGACATGGCCTGGGCGTAGAGATCGACATGGACGCGGTGGCCAAGGCTCACGAATTGTACAAAGGCATGGGTCTTGGCGCGCGGGATGACAGCGTCGCGATGCAGTTCCTGATTCCGGGCTGGCGCTTCAACAACAAGCAACCTTGCCTGGTGCGCTGACTGACAGGTCCACAGCCAGGTGCCCTAAACCTAAGTTGCACCCTGGCGCCGCTTGCGGAACTCGGCGACCTTATGCCGGTTTCCGCACAGCGCCATGCTGCACCAGTGTATTGCCCGGCGAATTGTCGAAGTCGTGGGAGTGGCAAAGCCGACGGCACAGTTACAACGTGATGCAAAAAAATTGCGTGAAACACAAATTAACTAAAGCAAGGAAGGCATTATCTTCGCCTACCCGAAATAAATAATCACCATCGCCCCTCGCCACTTTCCAGAGGGGCTCTTTATTTACGGGGCATTTCCCGCCTGCATGTTTACAAGGAAAACACATGTCGACGCTGGTCTATTACGTAGCTGCCACCCTGGATGGTTATATTGCCACTCAGCAACACAAACTGGATTGGCTGGAGAGCTTTGCGCTGGGGGACGACGCAACGGCCTATGATGATTTTTATCAGACGGTCGGAGCGGTGGTCATGGGGTCGCAGACCTATGACTGGATCATGTCGAACGCTGCCGATGACTGGCCCTACCAGGATGTACCCGCCTTTGTCATGAGCAACCGGAATCGGTCAGCCCCCGCCAATCTGGATATCACCTTCGTACGCGGTGATGCCGGGGCCATCGCGGCCAGGGCCAGGCAAGCGGCGGAGGGCAAGAATGTCTGGCTGGTCGGTGGCGGTAAAACGGCAGCCTGTTTTGCCGACGCCGGGGAATTGCAGCAGCTGTTCATCACCACCATTCCAATCTTTATCGGCACCGGAGTTCCGATACTGCCCGTTGACCGCGCGCTTGAGGTCGTCCTCAGAGAACAGCGTACGTTGCAGAGCGGCGCCATGGAATGCGTCCTGGACGTGAAAAAGGATTAACGATCGAGAGACATCGAGCCCTCGACTAGCAGGAAAAAAACGTTTGCCCTTGGCCATCGGCGCCTCCAGTGGAAATGCTGCATCGGCAACGCCATAACCAGGGTTCGAACGCTGGTTGAGTGACGAAAACCAGACGGATTCGGGGCAGGCCAAAAGCCAGGTGAAGTCTCGTAGTCGAGGGTTTTGTAGGAGCGAGCATGCTCGCGATGGTCGTCAACGATAACGCTGCAAACCTGGCACCCCGCGGCGCTCTCAGGTTCTTCGCGAGCATGCTCGCTCCTACAGTAGTGGCGGTTTGCATTTGGCCGTTATTCAGATGGCTGAGCCAACGCGCCATCGAACGCTGGCGTCAACCCCGACGACGCCAGCTTTTGCACAAAGGCTCCCATCCGCTGCTGCTTGTAGGCCTCCACGTCCAGTTCACGGTAATCGTAGAAACCCTGGCCGTCGCGCAGGCCGTTGCGGCCGTTGTGCATGTTGTCGGCAATCACCTGTGGCGATTCGAAGCGCGGCGCCAGCGCGCCACTGAGGTAACGCGAGGCGTAGTAGAGAATGTCGCCGCCACCCCAGTCGATGAACTCGAGCAGTCCCAGTACCGAGAAGCGCAAGCCGAAGCCAATGCGAACGGCTGTGTCGATATCCTCTGCGCTGGCCACGCCCTCTTCCACCATCCGTGCGGCTTCGTTCATCGCCAGTGCCTGGATGCGCGGCACGATATAGCCCGCCACCGGATTGCCCACCACCGGCACCTTGCCGATGCGCTTGAGCAGTTGCAGCAGCCGCTCGACCACCTGTGGGCAGGTCGCGGCGCTGCGGCTGACTTCCACCAGCGGCATCAGGTGCGCGGGATTGAGCCAGTGCGCGTTGACGAAGCGCGCCGGCGTGCTGACCATTTCACTCAACTCGGTAACTAGGAAAGTCGAGGTGGTCGACGCGATGATCGCCGACGCCGGGACATGCTCGCTGACCCAGGCGAACGTCTGTTGCTTGGCCTCGATGACTTCCGGCACGGCTTCGAACACCAGCTCGCATCGGCGCAACGCCTCGCAGGCCCGGTCCCGGGTTTGCAGGGTCAAGCGCGATAGCGCGATGTCCGCCTGTTCCGGCTGGAGCACTCCGAGGCGAACCAGCATGAGCAGTTCGCCGCGGATGTTATTGCGCACGCGCTCGAAGTAGTCGTCGCGCTCATCCTCGGCGCGCTCCTTGATGTCAATGAGGGTAACCGGCAAGCCCGCATGGATGAAGGCCAGGGCAATGCCCTCGCCCATCCGGCCGGCGCCGACCACGCTGACCTGAGGCAATTCAATGCTCATGATTGAAAGCCCTTGGTCAGCAGTTCGGTCATCCGTTCGCGGTCGAGCCCGGCCAGACCGAGGTTTTCCAGGGTGCGGCCTTCGGCGTAGAGATCACGTTCGGCAACGACCGAAGCGATGCTCAGCAGGCCCTGGGCAACCGGGGTCGGCACACCGGCCCAACGGCCAACGGACACCAGGAAGGACAGGCCCAGGCGGGTGTCTTCGAGCATGTAGCGATGGGTCTGCAGGTCGATGTCTTCGCGCCAGTCACCGCTGTCGGTCAGCTTGCCATGGGCACCGCGACCGTACATCCACGCCTCGCCTTCGCTGGTGTTGTAATGGTCGGCCAGGGGAAAGTGCGGTGCGCCGTAGGTCAGTGCTTCACGCACGGCCATGCGCTCGGCGTCCAGCTGGTTGGTCACGCGACGAATCGACGGCTGGGTGCCTTCGTTATGAATGTCCCAGGCTTCGAAATGCTCCAGGGGACCTGCGTTCATCATGATCAGCGGTGGGTGGATGATGGGACCTGCGTTCATCAACGCACCGCTCAAGGCGTCTTCGATCGGTTCAACGCTCGGGTAGGCCTCGCGCAATACCGTGAAGGCGTGCTCGGACAGGTTGCTGGGGAACACGCCAGTCGGCAGGCGGGTCGCGTAGCAACTGATCACCAGCTCGCTGGCGCCATGCTTGCGTACGAGGTACGGCAGCGTACCGGTTTCAGCGAAGGCGACTTTGGCCAGGTTACCGGCATCAGCCATGGCCTTGGCAAACACGTAGCTGCCGAAAGTGCCCGGTGGCAGGAACACCACCTGGCCATCGCGCAGATGCGGCGCCACATGCCTGGCCAGGTCTTCGTGGGAGGTCGATGGCAGCGGGATGATCACCAGTTGCGCGTCGCCCAGGGCTTCGGCCAAATCGTCGGTGAACGACAGTTTGTCGCCAGGTTTGCCGACGGACAGCTGACGGGTACCCCGATAGTCCCTGATGGTCAGGCTGCCGATGGCCAGCAACTCTTTGAGCGCTGCCGAGTCGCGCCGCCACAGGCGGACCTGATGCCCCTTTTCAGCCATCTCGACAGCTGCGGCATAGCAGCCATGTCCCCCACCCAGCACGGTAATATTCATCGAGTTGCTCCTCTTGTAAGAGACTCGATGCTATCGGGCTGCACCGCCACGGACTTTCCCGATTGCGCAGCCGACTGACGGATTACGCAGAAGTCTTAATGCTTGTGTCGGCGCAGGGTGTCCGACGGCAGGCAGCCATAGCGTTGCCGATAGGCACTGGAAAAATGCCCGAAGCTGTTGATGCCGTGGCGCAACAGGATATCGGTGACGCTTTCGCAGGTATTACCCTGTTGCAGCGATTCGTGGATCACCGCCAGGCGACGCTCACGGATGTACTCGACCGGCGCCTGCTGCAGAAACTGTTTGAAGCCGTTTTGCAAGGTGCGGGCCGAGACGCCACAGAGCTCGCTCAGGGTCGCCAGGCTGATCGACTCGCCAAGGTGCGCCTCGATGTAGTCACGGGCCTTCTTCACGTGGTGCGGCAGCGGCGCGCGCGAATCGATCAACAGATCCGTCGAGTAGTTATGTGGCAGCTGGGTGAGCAGCAGTTGCATCAGGTAATCGGACAAGCCGCTGGCGAGCCGCGATCCGTCCACGCCGCTGCCGTACAGCCGGCAGATGTAGTCCAGGGTGTGATAAAGGCTGACCACGCCGGCGCCCAGCGGGTCGACGCTGACATCGAAGATCACCGACTGCCGCAAGCTGCGCCCGAGCAGGCGTTGCAGTTGCAGCTGCAGGGCATCACGGTCGACGCGCAGGATCAGGTTGCGGCACTCGCCATCGGTGACGATGCGGCTTTGCGCGAACGGCGAGGAAACGCTCAGGCAGCCCGACTGCATCGCCGCACTTCGCCGGCCGTGGGCCACTTCGCAATGCCCCTGCAAGGTGATGCGAAACAGGTACTGATCGGCAATGTCGCCGATGTTGATCTCCACCGGCGCGCCATAGCGCAGGTCGAGCAGCGCCGAAGTACCGAAGAATACGCCGTTGAGCCGGGTATGGATCGGCTCGTCACGCAGCACGTTGAAACTGTGCGGACACAGGTAATGACTGACCTTGTCCTTGATCTCGCGGTAATCGGCCGAGCTGAGCAGGCTATGCCGCTCCAGTAGGTGTACGTCATTCAACATCGGGATTCTCCTGGCCTGGAAGTGCTTCAGCCCCGCTGCATACAAACGCAGCGGGGCCGAGGCACCGATCATGAACTATGACCAATCAAGCGCGGCTCGGATACTCCCGCGCATAGCTTTCGCGGAAACGCCGGCAACCACGCCAGAGCAACAACACGGTCAACACCGACGCACCGGCGATCACCAACGACATCGACGAGCCCACCGCTGCCGGCGAACCGAAGTAGCGGTCGGTCAACAGCGCCACCAGCGTGGTGCCCAGGCCCAACCCCAGCAGGTTGCTGATCAGCAGGAACACCGCCGAGACCTGTGCGCGTACCTGGTTCGGCGCGAGGATCTGCATCGCCGCCGTGGATGCCGGCATCGGGAACGAGGCGAAGAACATGGCTGGCACCAGCAGGGTCACCGACAGCCACAGCTGATCGGCTTGCGGGAACAGCACGGCCGGTACAGCCATGCCCAGGGCACCGATGACACCAGTGCGCATCGCCGCGTCCTGATGACCCTTCTTGGCCAGGTAGTCGGTGAGCCATCCACCGAACAGCACGCCGGCGGTATTGGCCACCAACAGCACGGTGCCGAGCATGTAGCCGGCCTCCATCGGCGACAGGCCGAACTTTCGGATGTACAACGCCGGGCTCCAGCTCATCATGCAAAAAAGCGCCATGGCGTAGAACGAAAAGCCCAGGTAATGGCAGGTGAAAGTGGCACGGTGACGACCCAGGAAGCGCAAGCCATCGCTCATGGCGACCTTCTTGGCTCGACCCTGGGCATCGACCTGCAGGCCTTTACGCGCCGGGTCGCGCACGGTCAGCCAGATCAACAGGCCGACCACGATACCGGGCAGGCCGACAATGAAGAACGCCAGTTGCCAGGCTTTCATCGCGCCGAGAAAGGCGACCTCGATGGTGTTCATGTCCTTGAGCATGGCGATCACATAGCCACCCACCAGGAAGGCCAGGCCGCCACCGACGAACGAGCCGATCGAGTAGATGCCCACGGCGCGACCGAGTTTCTCCTTGGGGAACATGTCGCTGAACATCGAGTAGGCCGAGGGCGACAGGGCCGCTTCGCCAACGCCGACGCCAATGCGCGCGAGGAACATGTGCAGGAAGTTCTTGCTCAGGCCGCAGGCTGCGGTCGCCAGGCTCCAGAACACCACGCCGACGGCGATGATCCTAGGCCTGGAGAAGCGGTCAGCCAGATAGGCGATGGGCATGCCCATGAAGGCGTAGAACAACGAAAAGGCCAGCCCGTGCAGCAGGCTGAACTGGGTGTCGCTGATCTGCAGGTCGGCCTTGATCGGTTCGATCATCAGCGCCAGGATCTGCCGATCCACAAACGAAAAGATGTAGGCGATCATGCACAGCGCCACCACGTACCACTCGTAGACGTAGGTTTTCTTGCGCTGCAGGACCGGGTTATCGACCTGTATATTCACTAGTCTTTGCTCCTATTTGTATTGTTATGGAGTCAATGCGCTTACCAGAACTTCCACGTGTAGGTCGTGGCGACACGGAACTCGTTGTAGTCGTAGCCGTACTTCTGTTTCACATCGATGTTACGCAGGTCCAGTCCAAGGCCTTGCAGCGCCCCGCTCTGTACCACGTAATTGAGCCCCAGGTAGCGTTCGCTTTCCTGGTTGTCGCTCAAGTTGCCGCCGCGGAACCAGTTCGTGCCCTTGATGTAGCGCGTGTAGAATTTCAGCCCAGGCACGCCCATCCCGGCAAAGTCATAGCTGTAGCGCGCGCCCCAGGACTTTTCATCGGGGCGGACAAAACCCAGGGACGACCAGTGCACCAGGTAAGGTTGCGGGATATAGCCGTTCATGGTCGGGAACACGCTGTCACCGAGCATGCGCTGGTAACTGAGGCCGAACATGTGCGCCCCCTTGAGCAAGCTGAACAGGGCACCGTAGGAGCGGTTGTCAATTTCACCGTTCAAGGCACTGCCGTCTTCATTGTTATTGAAGTAGCGCAAGTCGGTTTTAAGTTTGTAGCCATTGCCCAGGTCAGCCATGTGCATCAGGCCGAAATAGTGCTGCTGGTAGATATCGTGCAGGACGCCGTAGAAGTAACTGGCTTGCAACGTCTTGCTGATGTCGTAAGTGACGCCGCCAAAATCCAGGCCGTCACTGTCGAGATTATCGGTGGAGCCAAACTTGTAGAGCTTTTCGTGATTGGAAGACTCCCGTGTCACGGCAGACCAGAAGCGGCCACCGGTCACGGTCAATCCGTCAATTTCCTTGGACTCGACCACGGCCCCTTGATAGATGGTATCCAGCTGTCGACTGGGGTCATCGAACGCCACCGGCAATTGCGGGCGCAGGTCACCCACCTTTAACTCGGTCTTGCTGTAGCGCATCTTGAAGGTCGCACCGGCGCGACTGTAGTCATTGGCCGTCTGTTGATCGCTCACACTGTACGGCAGCGAACCGTCGTTGCCCGAGGAATCCAGACGCACGGCGTATTGCGCATCCACATCCAGGCCAATGGCCAAGGCCGTGTCGGTGTAGCCGGAGGTAAATTGCGCATCGAAACCCTGAGACCAACTGTGCACTTCAGACACCGGTGCATGGGTGTTGGTGTAGTTTCGGTGCAAGTAGAAGTTACGCGTATCCACTTTGAAATGACTGTCATCGATCACATCGGCATGAGCTGCCAATGGCGAACAGATAACCCCGATCACACTGGCAATACCGAGCCCACGGCAAGATTGCTTCACCTGATATCTCCATTCTTATTGTTATGGGGTAAGCGCAAGGCGAGCTCAATGGAACAGTCCGCTACGACGACACGCTTCCTGTGTGCGCAAGGTAAGCGAGTAGACGCCGCGCCGGTATCAAGATGAACAGCATCCGAAGGGGGGAAATCTCCCGTGCGGCTAAAGGTTTCCCTTAGGCGAAGCAGGTAATTGGATAAATGCCGGATTCCGACACCCTCTGCCGGCAGCCGACAAACGCTCCGGTTTTATTTTCTTAATCTCCCCTGGCCCGACGTTCATCGCTTCACGTCGGCCCAATCAGTCCTGTCACTGCACATCCCGCTCCAGGCGCTAGCCAAGCGCACCAGGGTTGGGTTTAAGGAGAATAAGAATAATGAATCCAGGTTCTACATCAGCATTCGACCAGATACTCGAAACCGTCACCGTTGGGCAGCAGCGCGTCCCAGGCGTCGTGGCTGCCGTCACCGGGCGAGACGGTTTGCTCTACGAGGGTGCTTCAGGGCAACGAACGCTCGGTCAAACAGGGGCAATGACGACCGACAGTGTTTTCGCGATGTTTTCCACGACCAAGGCGATAACCGCCACCGCCGTGCTTCAGTTGGTCGAGGAAGGCCGACTGGATCTCGATGCGCCCGCCAGGGACTACCTGCCGATGATCGGCGAACTCAAGGTGCTCGAAGGGTTTGATAGCGACGGCACCCCACGGCTTCGCCCTGCGAAAAATCACATCACCACCCGAATGCTCCTGCTTCACACCGCAGGCCTGGGTTACGAATTCTTCAACGAACACTACAACAGGCTGGTCCAGGAACAACGACAACCCAGCATCATCAGCGGATCGTTGGCTGCCCTGAAGACGCCGTTGCTGTTCGAGCCGGGTGAGCAGTGGGAATACGGCTCCAACATGGACTGGGCCGGCCTGGTGGTCGAGGCCATTACCGGCAAGCGCCTGGGTGAAGTCATGCAACAGCGTATTTTTGAGCCTCTGGGCATGACCGACACGGCCTTCACCATGACCCCGTCAATGCTCCAGCGACGGGCTGGCATGCACCAGCGTGAAGAGGATGGATCGCTGAGCCCGGTCGAAGGCTCCCTCCTCCCGCCGGAACCCGAAGTGCATATGGGAGGCCATGGCCTGTTTTCGACAGTCAAGGATTACTGCCTGTTCATCCGCGCCTGGCTGAACGACGGACAAGGTGATCACGGACGGATCCTGAAGCCGGAGACGATTCGTTTCGCCGAGCAAAACGGCCTCGACAACTTGAAGATAAAAGCCCTTCCCTGCGTGATTCCGAGTATTTCCCATACTGCGGAATTCTTCCCCGGCATGCCAAAGTCGTGGGCGTTGAGTTTCATGATCAACGAACAAGACGCTCCCACCGGTCGCCCCGCGGGCTCCTTGGCGTGGGCTGGATTGGCCAATCTCTTCTATTGGATCGATCGCAAGAATGGCATCGGTGGCTTTTGGGCCACCCAGATATTGCCATTCGTAGACCCTGTATCGACCCAGGGTTATCTGGATTTCGAAACGGCGGCCTACCGCAACCTGAGCCACTGAGCCGGTTCCTGATTCACCCCTCTCTAAAACCTACAAAAACAAAAACAGGTGACTCATGGAGATCTCCACGCGTACCCCTGCGCGCGCTCGTTTCTCAGCTTGCGCATTGGATACTTCAATGATCGGTGCCGCATTGCTGCTGGCCACCCTGGCCGGCAACGCCCATGCCATCGATGTGGACGCCGGCGAATACGCCGCTGCGCTTCCAGCCGGCAGCAATATCGGCTTGCTCTACCTGCAGCATGCCGAGCGGCGGTCGCTCTACAGTGACGGTCACAAGGTTGCGATCAAAGCGGGACTCGACTCGGATATCGGCATACTGCGCGTCGCCAATTACCAGCAGTTGGGTGACTACACGATCAATACGCAGTTCCTGTTGCCCTTCGGTCGCCTGGAAGGAACACGCGACAACGACGCGTTGGGACAAACCAGTGGCACGGGTGATCTGATTCTGGCCTCGACCCTGTGGCTCGTGAACGATCCGGCGAAGAACCGTTACTGGGGCATTGCGCCCTACCTGTTCGTGCCGACCGGTAGCTATGACCGCAACGATGCACTCAACCTCGGTGAAAACCGTTGGAAGATGACGTTGCAGACCGGTTATGTGACCGGCCTCACTGACAGATTGTCCCTGGACCTCACCGCCGACGTCACGCTGTTCGGCAAGAATGACGACCTCACGAGTCAAGGCCTGACGTTGCGCCAGAAGCCGCTATGGCAAGCCCAGACCTACCTCAGGTACGCCGTTACACCCAAGCTGTCGGTGCACGTCGGCGCGTCTCAACTCTGGGGCGGCGAGACGCGCATCGATGGCCAGGACCAGAACGATGAACCCGGTACCAGCAAGTATCGTGTCGGAGGATCCTACTGGATGACCCCGACCTTCCAGGCCCTGCTCAATTACGGCCAGGACGTATCGGTCGACAATGGTTTCAAGGAAGAACAGCGGGTCAACCTACGGTTGCTGTGGGTGTTCTGACCCGCTGCGATTGGCTGGGTTGGTAGGCACCGAGAGTGGCGTTGACGTTACTCTCGGTGCCCTTTTTTTCATCAAGCCGCTAGCGCAACCGGCGCTGCAAGGTTTGTGACGGCAGTTCACTGAAACGCTTGCGATAGAGCCCCGCGAAATCACCCAGGTTCAGATAACCCCATCGAAAGGCAATGGCAGAAACTGTCGCGCCCGACTCTGGATCCGCCACCCATAAATCGCGGTGTACCCCCTGTAGCCGCTGCTCGCGCAGGAACGCACCGGGCGTCATACCGCGAAAGCGCGAGAAGGCCCCACTCAATGCCCGCACACTGGTCCCGACCGCACTGGCAACCTCTGCCATCGTCGGCAGGCTAGCTGCATTGGCACTCATGAATTCTTCGGCAGCCCTCACGTAGCGGGGCGCAATCCGGTTCTTTGGACTGTTGAAATCAAGTCCGGCTTGTGCGGCGCGGCCAGCCCACTCTCGCAACAGATGAACGCACAGCGCTTGCTGCAGATGAGCCCCCATACGTCCCTCAGTCATGTGTTCGCCAGCTTCGGCAACACACCGAACCGTGTACTCCAGCAGACTTAGCCAGCTCGAACCGACCCCACCGATGACGCACTTGTGCCTCCAGAATCGATCGTCGGGCACGAACCCAAACCACTGCTGCGCCATCTGCTCCAAGACTGCATGTGGAAGGGTCAAATTCAGTTGCAGGTGATCCGGATCCAGGTCAACCCGGTATTCGACACGACTGCAATCGGCAATGAAGGACTCACCCACTGCAGTATCTTCAGTGTCTGAACGTTGTGTCCAATGCCGGGCATTGCCGCCAATGGTCGTGAGCAGCAAGGCATTCCCCGCCTCAGGCGAAAAATCATCGACGCTCACCGCCACGCCATAGCCAAAACGGGTCAGCGTCAACTCCCCAATCGTGGATGAATGCATGGTGGCGCGAGGCTTGATGGCTTGCCCTTTGGGGGTGACACGATAGGGCATGTAAACGCGATCCGACCAGGCGCTGATTTCATCCCACTCGGTTGAAAAAACTTTGTGCTGCTGGCGTATCGGCTTGCCGCTGACATCTGTTAACAACGCATGGTCGAGAAGCATGAAGACACCTGTTTTTTATTTTTCTAGGGTCGGGTGAATGCTCTTGCTGGACTGGGATCATCCGGTGCCAGTGACCCTTCGTAAAGAGCTTTTTGATGGTGACTGTCCCGTTCTGAAACAGTTGTACGGGTTCGATACAGCCCTGCCTTCGTCATACCTGTGCGCAATGCTCATTGGCAACGCATCACGCCCGGCGCCACGGCGTTTTTAGCAGGCTGGCACAGGCGTTGCTCCGGGGCTTGGGACAAAAATCACAACAACGAGGCCTCGCCCATGGAACACCTTCCACTGCATCCCAAGACCGTTGAATTCCTCTCCAGACGATCGCGCATGCTGATCGGCGCCGAATGGATGGACGCCGCCAGCGGCGCGACGATGGCCGTGCGCAATCCGGCCACCGGCAAGCTGCTGCTGGACGTGCCGTCCGCCAACCATGTCGATGTGGATCGCGCCGTGCAAGCCGCGCGACGCGCTTTCGATGACTCCGCCTGGTGCCACATGCGCCCACGCGAGCGGCAGAACCTGCTGTGGCGGCTGGCCGACCTGATCGAGCGCGACGCCCAGGTGATCGCCGAGCTGGAATGCCTGAACAACGGCAAGAGCGTGCAGATGGCACGCCTGGTGGACGTCCAACTGTCTATCGACTCCCTGCGCTACATGGCCGGCTGGGCCACCAAGGTCTCGGGCACTACTGTGGACCCGTCCCTGCCGCTGATGCCGGACAGCCAATTCCACGCCTTCATCCGCCGCGAGGCGGTTGGGGTGGTTGGCGCCATCGTTGCCTGGAACTTTCCCTTCATGCTGGCTTGCTGGAAACTCGGCCCGGCCTTGGCCACCGGTTGCAGCCTGGTACTCAAGCCTGCCGACGAGACACCCTTGAGTGCCCTCAAGCTGGCCGAGCTTGTGCTGGAAGCCGGCTACCCCACCGGCGTGTTCAACGTGGTCACTGGCACCGGTCTTAACGCTGGCGCGGCACTGAGCAATCACCCGGGAGTAGACAAGCTGACCTTCACCGGGTCCACCGAAGTGGGCAAGCAGATCGGCAAGGCGGCCATGGACAACATGACTCGCGTGACCCTGGAGTTGGGCGGCAAATCGCCAACCATCGTCCTGGCGGACGCCGACCTGCAGGTGGCCGCGGCCGGTGCCGCCAGCGCGATCTTCTTCAACCAGGGCCAGGTGTGCTGCGCCGGTTCGCGCCTGTATGTGCACCGCAAGCATTTCGACCGGGTGGTGGGCGACATCGTCGATATCGCCAATGGCATGAAGCTCGGTAACGGCCTGGACCCCAGCGTGTCCATGGGTCCGCTGATCTCCGCCAAGCAACAGGATCGGGTGCACAACTACATCGAGATGGGCCGCGAACTGGGCGCCACCATCGCCTGCGGCGGCGAGAAGTTCGGCCCCGGCTACTTCGTCCAACCCACGGTGATCGTCGACGTCGACCAGCAGCATCGTCTGGTGCAGGAAGAAATCTTCGGCCCGGTGCTGGTGGCAATGCCCTTCGACGACATCGACCAGGCCGTGCACCTGGCCAACGACAACAGCTACGGTCTGGGGGCCAGCATCTGGTCCAATGACATGAGCGCGGTGCACCGCATGATCCCGCGCATCAAGTCCGGCTCGGTCTGGGTCAACTGCCACAGCGCCCTCGACCCGGTGCTGCCCTTCGGCGGCTACAAGCTCTCCGGCGTCGGCCGTGAACTGGGTGCGGCGGCGATCGACCACTACACCGAACTGAAGACGGTGATGATCAAGCTGTAACCCCTTCTCAGGCTGGGGCCGGCTTGCGCGGTCTCAGCCTTTTCATCTCGGGTGATGCGTCATCGCTCACCACTCATTTGAAGGAACTGTCATGCCTCAATATGTCATCGAACGGGAAATCCCGGGGGCTGGAAAACTCTCGGCCGAGGAACTCCGGGCCATCTCGCAGAAGTCCTGTGCCGTGCTTGGCACCATGGGGCCTCACATCCAATGGCTACACAGTTATGTGACAGGCGACAAGGTCTACTGCCTGTACATCGCGGCGAACGAACAGTTGATCCGCGAACATGCCGAGAAAGGCGGCTTTCCGGCCAACAGCGTGGCCGAAGTGCTCGATATCATCGGCGCGAACACCGCCCGCTAGGACCTCGTGCGCAAGGCCGCCGCTCCTCTTGGAGCGCGGTCTTGCCCGTGGCGTTAATCTTCCTGCATCCCCTTGAGCTTGCGGTACAGCGTCGCGCGCCCGATCCCCAGGCTGCGCGCGGCAGCCGAGAGGTTACCGCCGCTCGCCTCCACCGCCGCCTTGATTGCACGCTGCTTGGAGGCCAGCAGGGTATCCCCCGCCTGCGGCTGCGACTGCGGCCTGCCTGCCGCTGGCGAGGCCGGGGTATCACCAACCTCCATTACGTCGTCCGGCAGGTGCTGCAGGCCGATCTCGCCTTCATTCTCGGCCAGGGCGGCGGCCAGGCGCAGGGTCTGGTAAAGCTGGCGGACATTGCCAGGCCAGCGATAGGCCAACAGCGCCTGCAGCGCCGCCTTGTTCAGCCTGGGCGCCTGCTGTGCGGTGTTTTCGGCGCACAACAGGTGCTGGATCAGTTCCACTAGATCGTGCCGTTCGCGCAACGCTGGCAGCACCACGCGCAGGCCGTTGATGCGGTAGTAGAGATCCTCGCGGAATCCATGGTTGGCGCTGAGCTGCTTGAGGTCGCGGTGGGTGGCGCAGATCAGCGCGCAGTCCACCTTGATCACCTCGCTGCTGCCAAGGCGGGTCAGGCTGCGCTCCTGCAACACGCGCAGCAGGCGACCCTGCAGCTCCTGGGGCATGTCGCCGATCTCGTCGAGGAACAGGGTGCCCTTGTGCGCCTGTTCGATCTTGCCGCTGGCGCCGCCCTTGCGGCTGCCCGTAAAGGCACCTTCGGCGTGGCCGAACAATTCCGACTCGATCAGGCTGGCCGGAATGGACGAGCAGTTGATCGCGACGAAGGCTTCGCCAGCGCGGCTGCTGCCTTCGTGCAACAGACGGGCGAAGACCTCCTTGCCAGTGCCTGTCTCGCCGTTGATCAATACCGGGATGTCGCGGGCGAAGGCCTTGCGTGCGCGGGCCAGAGCCTCCTGCAGGGCCGGATCCTGCAGACAGGGACCGGCTTGCGGCGGTGGCAGCGGCTCGGCGGTTTTCGCACGCGAGAGTACCGGAGGCTGTCCCCGCGTCGGTTTCTGCCCGGGGCCGAGCGTGATGCAAGCATGCAGTTCGCCGCGGTGGTGACTGCGCAGGCGCAACGGCGCGCTGAGGTCGTGGCGGCAGTAACAGGTGGCATGAACGAAGGGCATGTCGAACAGTTCGGCGAAGTCCAGGCCGGCCTGGATCTCACCGAGCGTCAACAACTGTGCGGCGATGCGGTTGGCGCAGCGCAGTTTGCCGGCAGGATCGAAGGCCAGCAGGCCTTCCAGTGGCGTGCCGAGGATGTCCAGGCGATGGTGCAAGTGCACCAGCAGCACATCGCCGAGCTGGGCGAACATGCGGTTTTCGATGGCACGCGCGGCGAACACCAGGGAATCGAGGGTGTACACCGAGGGCACGCCATGTTTGCTGCTGGCGTCCAGTACCCCGACTATGCCGCCATCCAGGCCGAAGATCGGCGTGGCCAGGCAGGAGAACTGGCGAGCCTCCTCCAGGTAATGCTCCTCGCCGACAAAAAATACCGAGTCGCGCTCGGTGAGGACGCAACTTGGTGCGGTGGTGCCGACGTTTTGTTCGGATATCTGCGCACCGACGCGGAACACCTGATTCAACTCGCGGTTGTCCGGGCTGAGTCGGCCCAGGCTGCTGAGTACCACGCCTTCCAGATCGAGGCAGGCCAGCACCCAGTCTTTCGGCGACAAGGCGGCGTGCAGCTGCTCCATCTCCGGAGCGGCGCAGGTCAGCAACAGGCGATTGCTTTCAGCGATCTGCTCGCGACTGGCAACCACCGGCGCGTCAAACAGCAGATTGTCGCGCTGGCACAGGCCGTAATTCTGCGAGCGCTGCCAGGATCTCTCGATCATTTGTGAGTCGACGAAACGCTTGCGCGAAGGGGGTGTCGCGGGGCTGTTGGATTTGGGCATGGCATGCGTCTCGCGGCCGAATGTCTCGAAGTGGGCCAGCTCGACCCCAAGCCACTGTCTCAAATTGAGCCAGCGATACAGCGGGACTATTCCCGCACTGCCTTCGACACTTCTTATTATTACTCAAGCCATTGATTTAAAAGCTTTTTATTAAGCCATAAAAAGCTGGCACAAGCTCTGCTCAATGACTTCACGTTAGTCCGGATAACCGCTCCGGCACTAAGTTGATCATAAACAAAAACAATAAAGGTAATGTCATGAAAATGAGCACAGAGCCGGCTCCTCGTAGCCCGGGCTGGCCACCACACAAGTTTCGCCTGGCCCATCTGTTGCACGCTTCGCTCTTCGGCCTGCTGGCCGGTTTCTCTTGCAGCACCCTGGCGGTGGACGTCGATGCCGGCGATTACACCGCACTTCCCGAAGGCACCAACCTGGGCCTGGTCTATTACCAGCATGCCGAACGCAATGCCCTCTACTCCGACGGCCACAAGGTACCGATCGATGCCGGCCTGGATTCCGACATCGGTATTTTGCGCGGCGTGCACTTCACCAAGATTGGCGATTACATCGTCGACCCGCAGTTCCTCCTGCCGTTCGGCAACTTGCGAGCCAAGGATGATCTGCAAGACCTGGGCAACGACAGCGGCACTGGCGACCTGATCCTTGCCGCCACCGTCTGGCTGCTGAATGAACCGAAAAATCGCCGCTACTTCGGCATCACCCCGTTCCTCTACGTACCCACTGGGAGCTACGACAAGGACCGCGCGATCAACCTCGGCGAGAACCGCTGGAAGCTCGCCCTGCAAGCGGGCTATATCACCGGCCTGACCGAAAAGCTGACCCTCGATCTGGTCGGCGACGTGACGTTCTTTGGCCACAACGACGACTTCGGTAGAGCCAGCGAAACCCAGAAGCAGGACCCTCTCTATCAGGGCCAGGCTTTTCTACGCTACAACTTCACCGAGCGTTTCGATGTGCGCGCGGGCGTTTCGAAGCTCTGGGGTGGTGAAAGCAACATCAGTGACATAGATATGGACGACAAGCCGGGCACCAGCAAATTCACAGTCGGCACGTCGTACTTCGTCACCCCGAGCACCCAGTTGATGGTCAATTACGGGCAGGACATCGCGGTGGACAACGGCTTCGAGGAGGACAGCCGCATCAACTTGCGCATCCTGCAGCTGTTCTAGCCACCGCCGCTCGCCAGGGTCTCATTCCAATTTCAATAACAGGAGTCCTGCGTCTATGAACACGCAGTCTGCATCCCGAATTCTCGCTGGCCTGGCCTTCGCCTTGCTGGCGCCGCTGGCCGTCGCCGCACAGGTCGACCAGGCCGCCATCATTGCCAGCAAGCAAGACGGTAGCCAATGGCTCAGCCATGGCCGCACCTACGACGAACAGCGCTTCAGCCCCCTGGACCAGATCACCGCGAAGAACGCCGACAAGCTGGGCCTGGCCTGGTCCCTCGACCTTGATAACCACCGTGGCCTGGAAGCCACGCCGCTCTTCGCCGACGGCGTGCTCTACACATCGCTGTCCTGGAGCCGCGCGATGGCGGTGGATGCGCGCACCGGCAAGACGCTCTGGACCTTCGATCCGCAGATCGCCCGCGAAAAAGCCCGCGACGCCTGCTGCGACGCGGTCAATCGCGGCGTCGCGCTGTGGAACGGCAAGGTCTTCATTGGCACCCTGGACGGGCGACTGATTGCCCTCGATGCAAAAACCGGCAAAGAGGTGTGGAGCCAGCAGACCACCGACAACAGCAAGCCCTATACCATTACCGGCGCGCCACGTGTGGTAAAGGGCAAGATCATCATCGGCAACGGCGGCGCCGAATACGGCGTGCGCGGCTACTTCTCCGCCTATGATGCCGAGACCGGCAAGATGGCTTGGCGCTTCTACACGGTGCCCGGCGACCCGAACCAGCCCTACGAACACCCAGAGCTGGCCGAAGCGGCCAAGACCTGGAAGGGTGACGAGTACTGGAAGCTTGGGGGCGGCGGCACGGTATGGGACGGCATGGCCTATGACCCTGAGCTGGACCTGCTGTACGTCGGCACCGGCAATGGTTCGCCGTGGAACCGCGAGCTGCGTAGCCCCGGTGGCGGCGACAACCTCTACCTGTCCTCGATCCTCGCGCTCAACCCGGACACCGGTCGGCTGGCCTGGCACTATCAGGTGACCCCGGGCGACTCCTGGGACTTCACCGCCACCCAGCAGATTACCCTGGCGACCCTGGAGATCGGCGGCAAGCCGCGCAAGGTGCTGATGCAAGCGCCGAAAAACGGCTTCTTCTACGTCATCGACCGCCAGACCGGCGAGCTGCTCTCTGCCGAAAAATTCGGCAAGGTCACCTGGGCCGAGAAGATCGACCTGGCGACCGGCAAGCCGGTGGAGGCGCCCGGTGTGCGCTACGAGAAAGAGCCTATCGTCATGTGGCCGAGCCCCTTCGGCGCGCACGGCTGGCATTCGATGTCATTCAACCCGCAAACCGGCCTGGTTTATATTCCCTATCAGGAGATCCCGGGTGTCTATCGCAACGAAGGCAAGGACTTCATAAAGCGCAAGGGCTTCAACACCGGCGCGGGCTTCTCCGACGCCACCGAGATTCCCCGCGAGGCTGTTTCCGGTGCATTGCTGGCCTGGGACCCGGTCAAGCAAAAGGAATCCTGGCGCGTACCCTACGATCACTACTGGAACGGCGGCACCCTCAGCACCGCCGGTAACCTGGTGTTCCAGGGTACGGCCAACGGCAACTTCGTCGCTTATTCCGCAGACAAGGGAAAAAAACTCTGGTCGTTCGGCGCACAGACCGGCATCGTCGCAGCCCCCATCACCTACAGCCTGGACGGTGAGCAGTACATCGCCGTGATGGCCGGTTGGGGCGGTGTCGCCCCGCTGATCGGAGGCGATGCCGCCGTCGCGCCGGGAGCCGGTAACCTCAGCCGCCTGCTGGTGTTCAAGCTCGATGGCAAGGCCTCCCTTCCGCCACTGCCGGAAAAAGCCGTGGTGGCGGTGAACCGCACGCCAACACCGGTCGACGCTCCCGCCGCGGATATCGCCGCCGGCCAGCAGTTGTACGGCGCCTACTGCTCCGTCTGCCACGGTGTGGGCGCGCAAAGTGGTGGCTTGATCCCCGATCTGCGCAATTCCGATGAATCGCGCCGCCACTTGTTCCAGCAGATTGTCCTGGACGGCGTACTGCGGCCGCTAGGCATGCCCTCCTTCAAGGACAGCCTCGAGCCCGCCGATGTCGAGAAGATCAAGCACTACGTCATGAGCCAGGAGTACGCCGCTTACCTCAAGGCACAGCAACCGGTTGCGGCCAAGGCCACGCCGTAGACGTAGCGTAAAAGTGGCGAGTCCGGATGACCGCGCTCGCCACCCTGCCGGGCAACTAACCAACCCAAAAACAATGAGGAACTCGATCATGTGGACCAAACCTGCCTACACCGACCTGCGCATTGGCTTCGAAGTCACGATGTACTTCGCCAACCGGTGACCCTGTAGTGACGGCATGAGTCTTGTGCTGTAACCGATGGCCCCTTCGCGAGCAGGCTCGCTTGTATGGTAGGACTTGAAGGGAGGAGGAGGGACAAGGCTCGAT
>CXWK01097321.1_pt1 | contig 32948 bp, 50 predicted proteins | sample 590851 | NCBI WGS metagenome assembly CXWK01 (sample SAMEA3498364, study PRJEB10139) | wastewater metagenome | biome: wastewater treatment plant; material: activated sludge | place: Denmark | collected 2014-08-01
TTCCGCTTCGGTGCAGAGTAGAGGATAATTCATTTTTTTCATTCGTTATCCACCTCTTCAAATTCGGCCGGTAAATTATCAAATTCTTTCTGTGTTTTAATTATTATTGTTTTCATTTTCTTCCACCTCTATTTGCTCCAATAATTCCTCATAATCCTCATTAATATGCTCATACACATTAACAATTTCCTTGTACTCATTTTCGTCTTTTGTTTGCTTCATTAACAAATCAAGCCCTGCTAAAATCTGTTCAAAGTCTTTCTTTTCAAAGAAAAATTTAATTTGTTTTGTTTCCATTGAAAACTCCCTCTAATCTACTTTTTTCTATTATTTCTATAGCTAACAGTGCAAACGTCCATATCAAAAACAAATCCTAGTTTGTTAATTAGTTCAGGCGGAGTAAACCAAGTGTTTTCGCCTTGGTGTGTATTCGGATCTGTACTTATAAAACTCATTTCTTCACCTCGTCTTTTTTGTTCTTTTTCTTAATTCATTAAAGTTCTCATAGTTGCTACACTGATAAAAGATAGTATCCTTTACTGCACCTTTAAATTCTAAATACCCTTGCTTGCCTAGTTTTCTAAGAATCTTTCTCATACTTTCTTGAGAGTATTTATATCTATGTACCGTTATTGTTCTTGGAAAAAAAGAACAAAAGCACTGATTATAACCTCGATCAATGCAGTCCTGACAAATAGCCATCACCTTACCTCGTCTTTTTGTTTGTCTTTGAAATATCTTCTTGCAACAGCACCAACATCATTACAAATTGCATAATCATCTAGCGATGATTCGCACTTCTTCAACTGTTCTTTAGTGGCTTGGAGCTCTTCTTTTAATTTGCAAAGCTCTCTGTAGCCTATCGAGTTCATGTGCTGTCTTAATAGCTCTTTACTATTTATAATCTCCTCAAGCTCCTTAATTCTATCATACTGCTCAAGAGATGATTCAACTGGAACTGATTGACTTAGTGAATATGCTAGCTTGTGATTTTCTTCATCGAGTCTAGTATTTTCTTTTTCTAGTTTTCTAACCTTCTCATATTGCTCATTCAATAAATCTGTTAAATGTTCGTTGGTGTAGATTGCCATTTTATTTTTCTCCGAAAATTGCCTTTTTAATTAACTCAATATCTTTTTCAAAAAAACCCATACTTCTATCAGAAAGTAATCTATCAATATCACTTTCCTTTATTGTAATCTCACGATCCACTTCATAGGTAATTGTGATTTTTTTCGAAAAAACCTCACACTGTTCACTAGAAAAATGCATCATTGGAATATCATCACTATTGCTACCTACAACGTATTCTATAAAATCTCTGTGAGTTAAAAAATAATCTTTACTAACCATCATCTTCCATCTCCTTCTCATACTCGCATTCTTCATAGCTTAATTCTTCACTGATATAATCAGCGATCTCTATTTCTAGTTTGTGCTGATTTAATACCGTTACCAATTGCTCCCAATCACTGTATTTTAGAGTTATTTTAACTCTTTGGTCTTTTAAGCTCATTACTGCCCCCATTGCTCTGCCATTGCATCAGCTATGCCTTGAAATGTTTTATTTCTTACCCTTTCCCTTTCTTTCGGAGACAGCTTGGCTGCGTCGCAATACCATTTAGACATTCTCTTTCCGCTTCTAAATTCCACAAACTCGCCCTTACTTACAATATTTGTAGAATTAAGCTTCTCTAGTCCTTTTAGCCATAAACAAGTAGCCTTACTAGCCTCATGACCAAATTGCCAAGGCTGTATAATCTGATCTGGCTTCTTATATCTTGTGGACATTATACCGATAGGATTTTCAATGCAAATCTTACCTATCGGTGCGTTTACAAATTGCATAAAAAAATAAATGGCAAGATCTCTATCTTGATGAATGTTTGGAAACCTATCCGCATACTCTGGTTTATACCACTTATTTCCAGTTACAGTTAATCTAGTGCATGGTGGATGAGCAATCAGCATATCCCAATGTTGACTATATATCGCTGCGATAGCATCCCCTTTTATATGAAATGGACTATTGTCATCGCTGTCAACCAAGTCACATGACCACGCATCATGACCTTTTTTCCTAAAAGCCTCTCTTACTGTTCCACTAAACTCGCACGCCACCAACACCTTCATACTATTGCCCCAATGGAATAGTGCTTGCGTAAAACAAAGCTGCCATTCCTAAAAAAGTTCCTACAATAAACCCTAGAAAAAAGCCTAGTGCTGATTGGTCTAGTGGTTTTTCTTTATCATCGCACACAACTACTCCTTTATACTTCTCTCGTATTTAATTTCCGCGCACTCAGTACACTGATAAACGGGATCTTTAATAAAAATAGGACTTACCAGGTCTCCTTCGCGCTCATTACAGTCACTACAAATATTTACCGGTATTTCTCTTAAAGCATCGCAAACCTTGGTCATTAATCCTTCAAGACAATACAAAGCATCACCTTCGCCTTGATGCCATTCCATAAACTCAAAGACAAACATTCTGAAAATTAGTTCTTGTTCTTTCACACTTGCTAGATCCATTTTTTATTCCTTTGCTATCGTTAGCTTTAATAAATTGATCTTCCACATAATCCACACTGGTCGTCTAGCATCGAATCCAGATAACCCATATTTCTAGGTTGATCACATCCACATAAGATTCCTACTGGATAATATGAACCAATTAAGGGTTTATTTAACCTGTGAGCTATCTTAAATTTACTCTTAAGAGAATCATACTCATCATGTGAAATCTCAACCCTATAGGATCCGTGCTTGTAATACTTTAAAGATCCGTCAATTTCTTGATAACTAATGTAATTAATTTTCATCTCATTCCTTCCTTCGCGATCATTCGCAATTATTTAGTTATTTATTTATCTTTTGCTCTGATACGGTCTAACCATCCATAAAGGACACATAAACACTCCATAAATATCCCTCCTAAATAAAAATTATAATCTTTCAAGTCCATAATACGGAGTAAACTGATACCTAACACCCTTAGAAGACTCCAATACCCAAGCCTTTGGTCTGTAATAAACACTTTCACTCGATTGACCGATAACAATTAAACTCATAAAGCCAATCTTTACCGTATTTCCTGTTTTAAATTCGTTCTTGCTCATAAATGTTCCTCCAAAGAAAAAAGTTTCAAAGAGCATATCGACACTATCGTCATTAAGCAAGAGAAAAGTTCGTTTAAAGCGTTTTTGTCAACTGTTATCTGCGAAGTTACCTTCCATTAGAGTTCACTGTGAGTTCCATGAAAATATAAGAAGTTTTATTTTGATTGGTTTTACCGATACAGACGCAATTTGTTATTTTGTTTATTGACTACAGTAACCCACGTTTTAAAACACCAAAATGCACGATAACGCCACTTAACAGCCATTTATTGACACTTAAGCGCCACTTAACTTACTCTTGATATATGCTAAGTAGAAACGCCTATGACCATTTTATCCGTAAATATTCACCAATGATGTGCAGCCTTTTGATTAGGCATTGCGACAAGGGTTACTCAGTCGAGTCCTTTGCCGCCATAATTGATTGCACACCAGAAGTTTTCCCGATCTGGGCAAGAAAGTTTCCCGACTTTGAGATCGCAATGCACGTAGCCTACTGGAAATCCTACCACGCCATGGAGAAAATGGGACTTGAGGGAAAGGTTCACCACAAAACTTACGAAATAATCATGAGAAACCGCTTCAATTGGAAGCACGACACCGAGGACACATTAAAAGCCATTGCAAAGATGAACACAGCCCAGCTTGAGGAAATGGCAAGACGAATACTGGAAACCGACTCTGTGGACCAAATAAGCAGGGCTAAGGACATATTACATGGAAGCAATCAACTACCAACTCCGGCAAATGACCAAAGAGGACCTGTCGTTTATAACGAGGACGATTCTTTTTAGTTACCAGTCGGGAAATAGATTCACCAGGTCAATTGACAAGGATTCTTATTTAAGGAATCACAATCTTGATATTTTAGAAGCCATTGGAAACTCTGACTGCCTTTTAATTGTGGACACCAAGGATAACAGCTTAATCCTTGGATTCATTGCGTTTCATGTAAGAGATATCAACACAATCCTCCACTATATTTACGTTAGAAACGACTTCAGAAGCCTAGGAATGGCCAAGAAACTCCTGCAGGTCATGAAAGAGAAGTCACCATCTGGAACGCTTATCCTTTCACACCTAACAGACAGCTTTAAACCAGCGGCCATGAAAAAGTATGGCTATTCAAAGGTTTTATTTAATCCATACATTTTAAGGATTTACACATGATTCCAAAGATTTACATGAAAAGACTAAGTGGGCTTGATGTGATTATTCCATTCTTCACCGAGCAGTCACCCTATATCTACGATGAACCAAGAGGAATCTATATCAAGTTTAAAAAGAAATTAAGATGCGGAGTTAATTACTACGTTGAAATAACAAAGGAATAATTTAATGAAAATTTCTAGTGCGCAGTTTTACAACAGTGTAAGAGTTGAAGGAAGAGAACGTCAAACCGTTAAGTCTGGAGCAGATGGAGTTCATAATGACACGACTCTTGAGTTTCACAACGGGTTAATCTTGATCGATTCACCGCTTGAGCCTGAGTTAATTGTCGTTGGAATGACCAATACAAGAAGCTTTAGGGCGGATAAATCATCGTCAATGGAACTTAAACAAGAATCGTTTGTGTTTTCTCGGGAAAATTCGATACTAACTTTAGAAAGTCTTAAGATTGAAGACGTAAGCGAGTGTATTCGCGTTGACCTTGCCGATGAAGCCAAGCCACAAGAAGACCAATTAACTATTGAAAATCACGAAAAAGTTAAAACTAATGACGAACCAAAGCCAAAAAAGAAAGGTAAAAACAAATAATGTTCAACTTTAGCGCCTTTAGATTCGATTCTCCGATGAGTCCAGAAGTGGTCCTTGAGGAGCTTATCCGAAGAAAAGGAACGGTTGGCTCAATTCCAATGGATGATGCCTTTGAGGTTCAAAACAAGGTAAGGGCGGACCGAAGCCAGTTCAAAGCTCTTTTGTGCACAAGACGTTCTGGCAAATCCACTACTGAGGTTCTTGACCATATCGACAAATGCCAGGAGTTCCCAAACTCAAGAACCCTTTACATGGCACTTACCTTGGACTCAGCTTCAGAAATCTGCTGGGACATTTTTAAGGAATATAACGAAAGATACGGACTAGGATTAAAGTTTAACGAATCAAAGAAGATTGTCTTTTATCCGAATGGATCAAGAACAAGGCTATTTGGACTAGATTCAAACGAAAAGCAAATCACACGAGTCCTTGGGCAGAAATTAAGAAAGGTTTCAATCGATGAGGCTGGGTCGCTTACAAGAAACATGAAGAAGATCGTCTACCAGATGATTCTTCCGGCCCTTGCCGATCTTTCGCCTAATTCATGGATGACCCTTCTTGGAACATGTGAAAACATTCCAAACACTTTCTTCGAGGAAGTAACAGAAGGAAGGGAAAAGACGGTTCCTTGGCAAGTTTACAAGTGGACTGCCTACGAAAACCCTTACATGAAGAAGCAATGGGGCGAGTTGATCGACAATATGACCGCTTCAAATCCCGACGTTAAAGAGGCTTCTTGGTTCAAGACTCACTATTTGAACATGTGGGTTTCAGATGACAACCTTCTCATCATTCCAGTGGGTAAAGCGACCAAGGTAAAAGACCTTCCACAAGCTACGGACTGGATTCATATTCTTGGCGTCGACTTGGGCTTCAATGATGCCTCGGCTTTTTCAATAGTTTCATTCTCATTTACTCACATGAAGGCTTACGTCACTCAGTCATTCAATGAATCGGGAATGGATTTCACCGATGTTGCCGACACGATTAAGAGACTTAAAACAAAATTTAATGTTTCGAGAATTGTTGTGGACGGAGCCAATAAACAAGGTGTCGAGCAAATGAAGAAAAGGCTTGGGCTTCCCGAGCTTGAAAGCGCAGAAAAACAAGGAAAGCCTGTTTATCTTAAGCTTTTACGTGATGACATCGTAACGGGGAAACTTTGCCTAGTTGAAAATGCAAACGTAGAGCTTGAGCTTGAGTGGTCTTCTCTTCAATGGAAGGATTTAAAGAAACTTCTTGAGGACCCACGATGCGCCAACCACACCTCAGATGCCACTCTTTACGCTTGGCGAGAAACACACGCTTACCTTGGAATGGAGCCGGCGCCAAAGCCTGACCCAACCAAGCCAGAATATAACCAATATTTAGAAAAATACTATCAAGACCAAGTGGATGAGTCGGAGGACTTTGCTTATGGAACAACAGAAACGCACTCGGACTGGTGATGTTTTTAAGGTTGCGGAGAAAATGCGCGCTTTAGGAATTGAAGAGTTAGAGATTAATGGTAAATTTAAAATAAAACTCGGTAACAAGCCAATTGAACCAACTGAGGGAAACACGGACGCCCTCACGCAGTTAGGTGAAGACATTAAGAAGTCCTTAAGTGAAGACGATTTATTATTTCATTCTAGCTGAGGTTAAACATGGATTACGACAAAGATTTATTTTGGTACGAACAGGACTCAAATGACCAGCGTGCATCGGCAATTGTTGCGCACGTAAACTCTATTATCTCTTTCACAAACCACCGAGAAATGATGATTAGGCATTTTAGATTGTATTCTAATCGCCAATTCATTTCGTTTCTTCCAACAGAGCATTACAAGAACAACTCCGATGAAAAACTTACGTTAAACGTAGTTAAGTCATGCGTAGACACAGCAGCGGCAAAGATCGCTAAGTCAAAACCACGTCCTCAGTTCCTTGGAACCAAGGGTCAGTGGAACATGAAAAAGCAAATGCAACAGCTTCAACAGTTCATCGACGGTGTTTTCTACGAGCAGAAGTGTTACGAGAAAGGTCGCAAAATGTTTAAGGATGCGGCAATTTCAGGTGACGGATACTTCAAAACATACACAAAGAAAGACAAGGTTTGCATTGAAAGAGTTCTTCCGTTTGAGGTTATCGTTGATGAGACTGATGCCGTTGACGGGAATCCTTCAATTCTTTATCAAATCAAATACGTAAACAAAAAAGAACTTGCGGCAATGTTTAAAAAGCACAAGCGCGCAATCATGGATGCCAAGGGCGAAGAGAACTTCTACACTTATTCAGGTAAAACTCACGACATGATTCTAGTTGTTGAGGCTTGGAAGCGTCCATCATGTGAAGGTGAAAAGGACGGTATGCACTGTCTTGTAATCGAAGGATGCGAACTTTTCCACGAAAGATGGGATCGAGACTACTTCCCATTCGTTAAAATGCCATATCACGACCGCTCTTTTGGGTTCTATTCTCAAGGGATAGCAGAGTCTTTAACGGGAATCCAGCTTGAGATTAACAGAATCCTTAAGACGATTCAGATTTCAATGTATCTTGGATCGGTTCCAAAGATTTTCGTTGATGCTCAAACAAAGATTGTTAAGGCCCATTTAAATAACGAAGTCGGTGGAATCATCACTTATCAAGGGATCAAGCCAACTTACGACCAATTAATGAAAGTCCCACCTGATCTTTTCATGCAACTTGAGAACCTTTACCAGAAAGCTTTTCAGCAAGAAGGATTAACTCAAATGAGCGCAACTGGAGCAAAGCCAGCTGGACTTGACTCGGGTAAGGCGCTAAGAACCTACAACGCAATCGAAACAGACAGATTTTCTTTAGTTGCTCAAAGATACGACGATGCCTTTGTCGATCTTGCCGATCTAATCATTAAGACATGCGAGTACGAAGCTGAGAAAGGAAACTTTATCAAAACCACGAGCTTGGGTTCAAAATACATCGAGCCTATTTCCTGGGATAAAGTAAGACTTGAAAGAGATAAGTATATTATACGAACTTTCCCTACAAACTTCTTAAGCCAGACTCCTGAAGCAAGGATGGAAGACATTCAAGAATTAATGGGAATGGGGCTACTTACAAAAGAGCAAGCAAAGATGCTTCTTGAGTATCCAGACCTAGAAGCGGTAATGGAATTCGAAAACGCCGCCTTAAACGACATCTACTTGACCCTGGATGCGATTCTTGACAAGGGCGAATACAATCCACCTATTCCACAGCAAGACCTTCAATACGGTATCCGCTTGATGCAATACTCTTACTTAAAGTTCCGTCATGAGAACTTAAGCCAAGACAAGCTGGAAATGCTTTTATTGTGGGCAGATGAAGCCATTAAAATGGTTCAGAAAATGACTCCGCCGCCACCACAAGGACAACCAACAGACGTCAAAACGACGCCTATTCAGTTATAAACAACAAACAGTGAGGAATTAATGCTAGAAGGAACTACAGAAACCGCAGAACCAACCTTGGAGGACGTAATCAATGGGCTCGATGAACAGACCACGACAGAAACGCCACAGTCCAAACCACAAGCCGAAGTCGACGGAATCAGCAAAGCTGAAGAAAAACTCGAGTACCACAGAAAAATGCGGGCACAAGAAAAGCGAATTAAAGAGCTTGAGGAGCGAATTAAAAAAGCTTCCGAGACAGCCAAGCCAGGAGTCGACCTCGATTCACCCAATCCAATCAGAGACATAATTAAGGCTAAAAAACTTAGCCAAGATGATATTGTCCGTCTGGCCATGGAAGCAATGGAAGATGACGGCGATTCTGATGCTGGAAAAACAATTAAGACAATGACCCCAGAAGAAATAATCGCAGAAGCAAAGCGCCAACTTAAGAAAGAGCTTGAGGAAGAGCAGAGTCAGAAAGCAGAAAAAGAAAACCTAAAGAAGAGCAACGAAGAGAGTTTTAAGGTCATTGATGAATACATAACGCAAAACGAATCAAAGTTCCCACTAATCAAAGGGCTCGGCGGTCTTGATTCTGTTTATTCAGAGATCGAAAAAGATTATCTTGAGAAAGTTGAAGAATTTGGTGAGGAATTTGCCAAGAAAAACGTACTCACAATTGAGCAAGCTTCTAAAAAAGTAAACGATGCGCTTGCAAATAGTGTAAAAGATGCGTTAAAATCAAATCATCTAAGAACTTACATCAAAGCCCTGTTAAAGGATGAACAAGGCGAAGATGAAGACTTACTCCTGTCAGAAGAAGAAAATCAGTTAGAAGAATCACCAACGCTTAACAATTCGGACTTCAAGCCAACGGCACAAACTAAAAGGTTTGACCCAAGCAACGAAGATGAGAATTGGAAAGCCGCTCTTGCATTATTAGATTAACTTTTTAACCGAGGATTTTTAAATGACAATGGACATGAGTAAATTTGGACCAGCTTTAAAGCAACTTTACACGAATCAAAAAGTGGAAAACTTAACTTACCCAGAAAACCCGTTCTACGCTATGTTGGCGAAAGATAAAGGGTTCTACGGTGACTCTGTACCTCAACCGCTACAATACGGAAACCCACAAAACTCTTCACACACTTTTTCTGATGCTCAAGGAAACAACACTTCTTCTACATTAGGAAAATTCCTTTTAACTCGTGTAAGCGATTACTCAATTGCACGTGTTCAAAACGAAGTTGCTGAAGCTTCTCAAAACGACAAAGGTGCTTTCTTAAAAGCATTAACAAACGAAATCGACTCAGCGATGATGACTGCGGCGGCTTCATTGTCAATCGACCTTTTCGGTAACGCATCTGGTTCACGTGGTAGAATCGGAGCAACTACAAACTTAGCAACAACTTCACTTGTTCTTGCTGATGTTGATTCAGTTGTTCGTTACGAAATCGGTATGAAATTAACTTTCGCGGCGGCTGAGTCTGCTGGTGCTGAAAGAGACGGTGGAGCAAGTTTGACTGTTGTTGGTGTAAACCGTGACACGGGCGTACTAACAATGTCAGCGGCTCTTAACACAATCGCTGCTATCGCAGTTGCTGACTATATCTTCCTTAAAGGGAACAGAAACAAGTCAATCGCCGGATTAGACGCTTGGATTCCTTCAACTGACCCAACTGCTGGAGATAACTTCTTCGGTCTTGATCGCTCAGTTGACCCAACTCGTCTTGGTGGATTACGCTTTGACGCTTCTTCAATGTCAATCGAAGAAGGGATGATTAAAGCTCTTGCAAGACTTTGCCGTGAAGGTGGACGTCCAGACCTAGTATTCGTAAACTACCTTGACTTCGCTGACTTAGAAGCGGCTCTTGGTTCAAAAGTTCAGTACATGGTAACGCAAGCTTTCGCTAACGGGAAAATCGGTTTCTCTGGTATCCAAATCAAGCACAACAAAGGTGTTGCGAACGTAGTAGCTGACCAATACTGCCCACGTGGTGTTGCTTACGCTCTTACTTCAAAAACTTGGGTTCTAAGATCATTAAAAGAGCCAGTAAGAATCCTTGACCTAGATGGAAACAAGGTTCTTCGTGTAACTAACGATGATGCTGTTGAAGCAAGAATCGGTGGATACAGACAATTGGCTTGTAGTGCTCCAGGTTGGAACATGAGAATTAAATTAGCTTAATATTAATCAAGGGGGGCGGTGGCTCCCCTTACTTTAGAGGTGTCTATGGCCAATCGTTATTTGTTCCAATTTGCTTACTGGTTTGAAAGAAATGTTGTTACTATTTTTGCAAAAGCTGTAATCGGCGCCGCTGGAGCAGTTGCTTCAATCGCTGGTGGTGGTCTTGCTTCGGTAACAAAAGAAGTTGCTGATGGGCAATATTCAATCACTCTTTCAGATAAATACAACCAGCTTTTAAAAGTAGAAGGTTCTGTAATTCACGCTACGATTTCAGGTGTTGCGGCTGTTCAGGTTTTAGAAAACCCAACAACAATTCAAGCTGATTTCTTAGCTGATAAGACCTTCAAGATCCAATGCGTGGACTATGCAGGTGTGGCGGTAAATCCTCCAGCCGGTTCACAAATCTCATTGAAGATCGAAGTGAGAAACTCTTCTGTTGGTCCATTCGACGCATAAGGAGTTTTTATGATTATGATGGGAAACAAGGAAACTGTTCCTGTTTTGATGCCAGAAATGCTAATCGCAAAGCGTGAAAAGGAAGAGATGGAATCAGCTTCTCCTGATGCAAGCTTTGAAGAAGTTGCTGGCGAGCTTATGAAAGCTATCGAATCAAAGAACAAAATGAAGCTCGTAAGAGCATTAAAGGTCTTCTATAAACTCATGGAAGACGAAGAGGAAATGGAAGAGGAAAAAACCCCTGACATGGACTAAAATCACGGGGGGCTTCGGCTCCCCTTTTTAATTGGTGGATACATGAGCAAAACACTTTTACAAATCCGCACACAAATAAGACAGCGAATCGAAATGGAAAACTCTGGATTCATTAAAGACCCTGAGTTCAATTCGTACATTAACGCTTCAATTAAAGAGCTTTACGACTTAATGATTTCCTCTTACGGGAATGATTACTTCGCCAATACAACTCCATTCGTAATAACAACAAACTCAACGGATTCATTTTATGATTTACCAGCAGATTTTTATAAGATTCTGGGTGTTGACCTTGTTATGGGTGCTAATCGAATTATTAAATTAAGACCTTTTCAGTTCAATGAAAGGGATAAATACCAAATAGGCGGTCAATGGTCAGCCGTGCTTGGGAACGACGGTCCTAGGTACAAAATAACAGCTAATAAGCTACAGTTTGCTCCTTATCCAGCAGGACCTTATACAGTTCATCTTTGGTATATTCCAGTTCCAGCAGAATTGGCGCTTGATACCGATACGATGGAGTCGTTAATGGGCTGGGAAGAATACGTAATTGTGGACGTATGTATCAAGGCTTTAAACAAGGCTGACCTAAATCCTTCAGCTTTTATGGCACAGAAACAAGAAATCAAATACAGAATCGAGAAGATGAAAGAGGACAGAGACGCTGGGCAAAGCTTCAGAGTTTCTGATGTGAACCAGTATTCATACATCGATTATACAGGTTTTTGGTGGTAAATGACGCTATTTAAAGAAATCAACGTAAGCAATGACCTTTCAAGGGCCCAAGATAACATTGGTCGGAAATTCAATCAGCTTGAGAATAAAACCGAACCGTCTTTAGTTGAAGAAAGAGAAGGAAGCTCGCAGACTGACCAATTGAAAAGCTACGGACAAGGTGAGTATGAGATTTATCATAATCTTGGAAAGCAAGCCGTGGCTTGTTCAATAGCAAGCTCAGATGGTCTTTGTACTGTTTACATGGTTTCCCGAGACACGAATCCAGACAACTTAGACAGGAAGAAATTTGTTAGGGTTTACATTCAGCCTTTAACAACTTCAGGCTCGAACATTGTCACAACTACAGCAAACAGAAAACTTTCATTTTGGGTGGCGTGATGCTTAATAAAAAACTAATCGAATTTAATTTCGTTCAAGGTGCAGATACAAAGATAAATGATTTTATTGATGACTCGTTCAACGTGGCAGAAAACGTCACTTACGGCGGCGACTTAACTGCTAAAAAGGCGAATGGATTTGACCTTTACAAAGATATTCCAGCCGCTCAGTGGGATAATGTTGCAAAGGGCGGTGTCGATGTTCTTCTTTACGGAAGCGCCGGAACCTATAAGGTGCTTAATTCAGAAACTGAAGTGCAAAAGATTTCAGACTATAAACCAGTCGGTGTCGATGTTGAGAAATCAATAGGCGACTTAATGGTTATTGGAAACACGAGAAGATGTGTTGTTGGTTACAAAAAAGACAAAAGCGCGTACCTAGTAAGCGTTCAAGAGCTTGATGGAAAAGAAATATTCAGCCAATACGTTTCAATAGACAACTCACTTGCTTCGTTTCCAAATGCCAAACTTGTACACCATGACGACATTTTTTATCTTTTTGGTGCTGGTCTTATTATTCCTTCAACAAGAGTCACGATGTATATTATCGGAGACGTTGTTTCCTCCGCAACACCGATTCCAAATCTTCCTTATTCATCAGTGACATTCATCGACGCCTTCACTGACGGAACGAAGGTTTATGTGTGTGCCAATGACGCCGGAAGCACAAGCACAAGAATCGAGTATGCAGAATACGACATTGCCACTTCTTTTCTTACCTGGGGGATGTTTATTAACGTTGGTATGCAAATAAGCAACGTTTTAATTTGCAACAAAGACGCGAACTACATTTGCTTTATTTACATTTCAGAGGGCAGTCTAGTTACAAAACCAGACTTAGTTTCACAAATTTACGTCGACAAAACATTTGGAACAATTGTAGTTGGAACATCAGAAGCTCTTCCAGTTGACCTAAGATATAATATTTTTTCAAACACAAGAAGGATTTCTGCAACGTATGACGCCGGAACAATTAGAGCAGTTGTCATGGTTCCACATGTTTCAGATGCTGATTATATTTCTTCGCCATATCGACACACGACGGTAACTTTAAACATGGGAGCCCAGCCACTTTTTCTTGCATCAAGCGGAGTGACTGGATTTGTTCCAAACTGTAAACCATTCTTACTTGATGGATTGTGGACGGTTTTCGGGAGCGTGGTTTCATCAAACAAGCAAGTCGTGGTTGCCGCTCAAGGTGCAGCACTTACTCCAATAGCGACATATTCACAGGCAACATTTAGAAAGCTTTCTTGGATTTCTGGAGAGTTTAATCCGTCTGGTGGATTTATTACTCCGTGGACATCATTCCAAGAAGCCGCTACAGAAGTTGGAGCTTTCACGATTAATGGTGGTTTGATTGTTAAATTAACAGATGAAAGATTTAAAGGCGGAGCCATTGAGGTTTCTGGAAGAATAGAATCTTTCGGATCAATGATGACTCACTTTGATGGAAGCCAATTAAGTGAAATGGGATTCATTGGAGAGCCAACGATTAGGGCGCTAGAAAGTCTTACCGCTGGAACACTTCAGCTTTTAACTTACCAAGTCTGTGCAATCCTAACTTGTTACGACTCAAAGGGTGACATTTACCGATCAGGTGTTTCTTCAATAATTGAAGTGACGATGCTAAATGCAAACAGATCAATTTTGGTCGAGCTTTATCCGTCCATCTTAACGCTGAAAAAAGACATTTCTTACGTAATCAGAATGGAAGTCTACATCAGAAAACCTGGGGATTACTTCAGATTTTACGATGCCGTGGAAAGAACAGAGCTAACAACAAAATCATCAATGACAATATTAAGTTATCCGACAACCTCAGAGTTTCTTTATACCGAGCCAGCGACAGAAGAAAACGCTGTTCCTGTTTCTGCGGTGTGCATGTCTCTTTATGGGTCAAGGCTGTTTTACGTTCCTTACGAGAACCAAAACGAAATTCGCTACACAAGAAGAAAGCAGAATAACATCGGCTTTGAGTTCGTTGAGACATTTAGAATTAACGGGCTAGATAAAAAAGGCAAAGAGGAAGACAAAATTAAGGGATTGATGGAAATGGACGGGAGATTGATTATCTTCAAAGACCAGTCAATTCTTTACATTTACGGTCAAGGTCCAGCCGAAGACGGAACAAGTAACGATTACGGAGAGCCTCAATTAATCACCACGGATGTTGGGTGCGTTTCTCAAAGATCAATTGTGTTGGCTCCTGACGGAATCATGTTCAAGTCAGATAAGGGAATTTACCTTTTAAACAGACAACTAAGCACAACATACATTGGCGCTAACGTAGAAGCTTTTAACGGGCTCACAATCACGTCTGCGAGCCTTTTGGAAAAGGTCAACGAGGTCAGATTTACAACAAACGAAGGCAGGACCCTAATCTATAACTACTTTTCACAACAGTGGTCATGGACAACATCACATTCATTCGTTGGAACTTGTTTTTTAAATGGAGAATATTTAGGACTAGACGAGACAAATGGACTTGTGATCGAAACCACGACATCAAAAAAATACCTTGGAAGCTCAGTAGTCCAGAAAATCACATCGCCATGGGTTAAGCTCGCTGGAGTTCAGGGCTTCCAAAGACTTTACAATATTTACATTCTTGGAAAATATAAGACTCCGCACAATGTTAAAATTCGCGTTTACTACGACTACGAGGAATATTACTCAGAGGAATACGTAATCACTCCATTAAATGCCTCAGACTACAACATTGCAGTTCGTCCAACAAACGGACAAATTGAATCTGGTGCAAAAACAGATGGCGTTTATCAGTACAAAGTCGGAGTTTCTAGGCAAAAATGCCAATCTGTTAAAATTGAAATATTTGACGAGCCTTTAAACATTGCTAACAATACCGCCGAAAGTTACAATCTAGTAAATATGGCTTTAGAAATGGGAGTAATGAACAATGGAAACAGATTGCCAGCCGCCAAAAAATACTAAGGCACTGGATTATTTTAGAGAAAGAGGCTCATTCGTTGTCGAAAACGAGAACGGTTGGGCCAATTATTATATTCAAGGAAAGATTGCTTGGCTTGAGAACTTTTACATTTACCCTGAAAAAAGAAACAAGCAAGCCGGAACAAGCTTATTGAATCACGTTGAAATGGAAATCGGTGAAGTTCGGGGAATTAACATGATTTACACATTCATTTCAAAAGACATTGGAGACAAGGATTCAATGCTTAAGATTTTACCAAAAAGAGGTTTTAAATTTACTGACGAAACTGACAGAGTTTTCGTTTTTACAAAGGAGCTATAAATGGGAAACATGCTAGGAACTTCACGATATAGAGCAGACGATTCGCAATTGAATCCTGTTATTCAAAGGATGCAAGACCAAGCCGCTGGAAAAGGTCCTTCGGTTGCTCAAGAGCAAGCAAACATTCTTCAAAATCAAGCAACTGGAAACATGTTAAGCACGATTAACTCACAAAGAGCATTGAGTCCATCGGAAAGAGCAAACCTTGCCGGAACACAGACAGCCAATATGCAATCAAATGCCGCCGCTCAAGGTGCTTTATTAAGAGCCGCAGAACAATCTGAAGCGAACAAGACACTTGCCGACATGCTTTTGAACAAACAAAAAATGGAGCAAAACGCATACAATGAAGCGCAAAACAGAAGGGCTGGAATTGTTTCAGGAATCTTGTCTGGAGCGGCTACGGTTGGCGCCGCCGGAATGAAGCCACCAGTTGCAAAGTAATAGGGAGTCAAGATGCTAAACACACTATCAAAAGAACAAAGAGACTTACTTAGACAACAGCTAGATGAAGCCGAGATCGCCGAAGCAAACCAAGGCGCAGTCGAAGAAGATTTTGGTCAGACATTTACTCCGCAAAGAGAATACATTGACCAAGCGGCTGGACTAATAAATGAAATCGAACAAACAACAGGTCAACCAACTGGAATTGATCCTTATGCCGGTCAAGGCGACACAGCGGAACCTACTTACGGAAGAAAACCACAGTCTGCATTGGACTTTTTAAGCAATCCAAAAGGAACAGTTGAAGCCGCATTAACTGGAAAGGCTCCAATTCAATCCACTCAACCACCTCAAAGATCATCAATCATGCAGACACTTGCTCCAACTCCAAAGCAAGTAGTCACTCCGCTTGAGCAAAGAGGTGCGCCAAACAAAAAAGTTCCACCACCACAAATTCCAAAAATTGTGGGAAATGTTCCACCTCAAAAAAACTCACAGGTAGCGACAAGCAACTCAAGACTTCCATCGCCGAAATCAACAGAAGCAATTCCACTTGAGCAGAGAAATATTGAGGATATTGACAAAGCAATTGGAGAAGTTGAGGGAGAACTAAGAGGGATGCCTTCTCGTTTTGAAATGGGAGTTGAGGCAAAGAAATCAGGATATGAAATTGAAAAGCAAATTGCCGGCGAAGAAGCCGTTATGCAATCCGATCTTGCCACAATGGAGGCACAAAGAGCGCAGTCAATTGAAGAAAACGCACGCAAGAGATTAGAGGAAGGTGAAAAGATTCTCCGCGAAAGAATACCAGTTGACCCGAATCGTTGGTTTAATAGCCGATCACTGTTTCAAAAAATTGCCATGGGCGTAGCTTTAGGCTTTGACCGCACAGGGAAAAATACATCATTTATCATGGGCTTAATTGATAACGACATTAAGGCTCAAGAAAAAGAATACGAAGAAAAAGGAAAGTCTGCGCAAAGCTTATTCGCAACAGCAAAAGAGCTATTTGGATCATCAGACAAGGCAAGAGCCGCTGTAAGGGATGCTTACGGTTCACTTATCAAAAAGCTTTCAGAGGCAAATAGGGCAGGATTAAATGTCAACTCACCAAAGATTCAATATGACGTAATCCAGGACGAGACAAAGACCTGGATTGATAACATGAAGCTCAAAAAAGACTTTATTAGTGAGCAAATAGGAACACAGAAAGCAATACAAGAAAGAAAATACAATGATGCCAACTTATACATGAGAAAACTAGAGCTGGAAGAGGCAAGGGAAAGAAGAAAGATCGATCAGGCAAAAGAGCTAAAGGTTGACAACAAGGACAGAGATCAGCTTCCATCAATCCTAAACACAGCAAGACAGGCTAACAACATGGAGAGATTGGAGTCAAAGATTGACCCAACTAGTGCAAAGTTTAGGCTTTTTGTTCAGGCGAAAAACAGAGGTATCCCAGTCGGAACAATTGTCCCTAATGAATATTCAGAATACTACAATGCCGCCAATGACTTCCTCGCTCAAAAAGTTAAAATAATGTCGGGTCTTGGTGTAACAGAGGGTGAATTTCAAAGAAGACTTAACACCGAACTTGCAAACATGGCAGATGCTCCAAACGCAGTAGACTATCTGAGATCGCAAAGAGCGGCGTTTATAAATGACACCATGTCTGGTTTAACGGATCAGGGGAGAAAGTTTATAATTGATAACTATCCAGGCGTTACAAAATACTTAATTCAGCAGAGGTAACAAATGCTCTACAACGTAGAAACTGGGGAAAGAATAGACACCACGCCAGATAAGTGGCCAAGTCTTTTAATGTCTGGTCAATATAACTTTTCTCCAGATGAAACGATTCCATTTAAAAATGAAAACGGTGAAATCATAGAGGTTCCAGGAGGAGAAGCGTCTAACTACATACTTAATCCATATACAACGAGACTAAGACCAGTTAGCCAGCAAGAGATTCAGGGAATCAACCAGGAAGCAACTTACGGAACAATTGGACAACAGCTTTTAACAGGAGCCGAGTCACTTGCTTCCGGTGGAACAATTGGTCTTTCGAGAGCCGCAACAAAGAAGCTTATTGATGTTACCGCTGGCGAAGAAGAAGGGCGCCTTTACGGTGAAGCCCTTGCTCAAAGACAGCAAACAAATCCAGTTGCATCAATAGCCGGTGAGGTTACTGGTTTAATTCTTCCTGGTGGAGCCGCTTCTAAAGTCGTTAAGGCATCAGAAGCTGGAGCAAAAAAGCTCGTCACTAAAGTCGTTAAGGCATCAGAAGCTGGAGCAAAAAAGCTCGTCACACCAGCAATTAAGGGAATTACTGAAAACAAATTGGCGCAAAAAGCTACAGAGAAAGTCGGTCAGTACATGCTTGAGGGTGGAGCAATTGACGGAGCTTACGAGTTTTCAAAGCAAACAATCGACGAGAGCCCTTATAATGCCGAAGCTTTTATCGATAGAACAGCAGAAGGTGCGCTTTTTAACACTGTTTTAGGTGGATCGCTTGAGGCAACTGTTCGAGGAATGTCCAAGGCGGCAAAGAAGGTAGGATCCAAAACTCAAGACTACCTTAATAAATTTACTGATAGTGTCGACGAAGTAAAGGTTCCTAATTTCTACGAGGTTTCTGGGATCGAGCTAGACAGAGTAGAAACACCGTACTTTCCAAATAAAAAAGTCGTTGTTGCTGAAAAAACTCCAGAGGGTGCATTTTATAATGACGGAAAAAAGAAAGTTAAGATCGATACAGATGGCTTAAGCGGAACAAGCCTACAAGACAAAGCTTCTGCTGATTCGCTAGGCGCCAAGTTTGACATTGATGGGTTTTTCCAAAAGAATCAAAACCTAAGATCAAAACAAGAACCACTTGATTCATTTATCTACAGAACGGCTCAAACCGATCAGATGATAAACAACATTGAGAACTTTCAAGATCAACTAACTCCAATTGACCAAGATAGATTTATGCGCGCCAAGAAGTTGCGTGATGTATATTCTTCTATTGATTTAACGGGAAAAGTTACAGAGAAAGAGCGTCAGGAAATTATTGAACTTATTCGCGATGCTGAAGATGACATCAGAAAAGTTTTTGAAAAGACACCTAGAGAGCTTCCATTGTTAAGGACAGAAAACACACCAGAAGTAGACACAATCTTTAAAGGTATCAATAACAGAAAAGCAAGAATTGAGTACGAGAAAAGCAAAGAGGGCCAATTTCCAGATTGGTTTATGGAAGAGGTTAAGCAGAAAAGAAAAGACGTACTTGGAACAGACAGAGAGTTATCTGATGAAATACTAAGAACCGAAAGAGATTCTAAGATAAAATCACTTAGATCAGAACTTAAGAAACTAGACGGTGACGCTTATGATGCTGTTCAGGATAAACTCGACGACTTGGAAAAATACTTTGCTCCAAACAAGCTACTAATCAATCAATACGAGCAAGAAGTAAAGCGCCTAAAATCAATGCTTGATAAAAAGCAATTTGAACTCATGAGAACAATTGAAGAGCAAGACATCGCGAGAATAGCCGATGAACTTGGCAAATTTAATTACATTGATGACGGTAAAAGAATTTATATCGACGGTGATATGTTAAATAGAAAGACCTTTGCGGCTGAGGCGATTGGAAAAGAGCGACAAGCACTTAAGGCGACAACAAGGGGAATCCTTGAGCAGTACAAGCCAAAGGCAAGTCTTCTAAAAAGATACGCGAACAAGGACCTAAACGAGCTTGCTCAGTATATCAAAAGCAAATACCCAAACAACCTTGAAAGCTTTAAAGATGTAAAAACTCCAGTCGACTACATTAAAAACCAAATTGACTTAGACATTTCAAACGCAAACAAAGTTCGCTTTGATGCAATTATTGAAATGAACAACATCACAAACAATCTTGGTAAATCTGTAAGGCTAACAAATAAAGTCATTGGTGAATTTGTCGACAAGGTTATCTTGACACAATATGCCGAAGACGGAATTGAGAACGGTAAAAGAGTTCTTGTTTCAAAGCCTGGAATGAGTGACAAGTTCAATGCGATCAAGAAGCTCTCTGATGAATACAAATCTAGCGGTTTAAGCATCGACAGATTAACAGGTCAGGGGTTTTACGAGCCTTTAGATATTAAGCAAGCAATCGAAAAAAGAGTCGATCTTGACTCTGCAATCGATTGGACAACTCAAGCAGAAAAAGCGGTAAATGATGCGAACAAAGAAATCCGTCAATTCATCGAGGGGAAAGTAGCTGAAAGAGCGGAGAAAAGCGCTCCTGATGCGTTTAAAAAGTACACTGAAGCCAAAGACACGCTTAAAAAGGCTCTGCGCTCACAAGAGATTATTTCGAACGCCTACGTCAAAGCACTAAAGGACTCTGGGATTAAACCATCCTTCTTTAAACTTGGTCTTTTTGGTTCTGCTGGGGCTTATTTAGGTGGTCTTCCCGGAGCCATTGCTTCAAGTGCGGCGGTTGGCTTTGTTGATAATTTAACAAAAAACTACGGTGGAAACCTCGCGGCTTACTTTTCTGGTGGGATTGCAAAAGACGGATTGAGGTATTTAAAGAAAATAGACGCTTCGGCAGATAAATTCCTTAAGTCTACTGGCTCAACTAGAAGGGTAATTGTTGGAGTTTCTGGAAACAGTGCTCGCGAACAAATGCAAAGAGATCAGGAAAAATTTACCGAAGAACTTGCAAACGCTGAACAATTCGCAGAAAGATTTATCGAAGAAAACGATGATCTTGTAAAGATTGCTCCAAATACAGCGTCAAATATTCTAAAGACCGCAAAGATGGCAAGAGAGTTTCTGTTGAGTAAAATTCCAGAAAATCCTTACGCTGGCGTGCCATACAGGGAAAAACTTTGGCGCCCATCTGTTCAGGATACTCAAAGATATATGCGCTATCGTGAGGCGACATTTAAACCATCAGCAATTCTCGATCAGGTTTCAGATGGTTATGTTACTCCAGAAGCCGCAGAGGTTTTAAAAACAATTTACCCAGAAACCCTTAACCGATTAAAAGAGCAAATTCTAAACAAAATCAAAACCGAAGAAAGTCTTCCGTTGGAAAAAAGACTTCAAATTCAGGAGATTTTTGACATACCATTAGAATCAACACCGGACACATTTCAAATTTATCAGTCAAACGCAATTCAGTCCGTTCAGCAGTCACAAGCAAAAAACAATCCTACTGACCAACTGGTCACAACAGGACAACAGACACAACTTCCACTTGGCGACACAGCGCTTTAACCCACAAGGAGGGCAACATGGGACGGAAGAATATTATTTACAACCACAGGAGCATAGTCGAAGGGGACATGTCTCTTGCTGAGGTGGTTGGTGACTCAACAAACTGCGCTCAACATGACACTTTGACCTATACGGCATTGTGGACAGGAGGCGCTCTTACAAACGGAAAGCTTGTGATCGAAGCTTCCCTTGATGGCGAAACGTGGAACGAATTGGATTTTGCAGACACGATCCAAGTTGACGGTGCGGCTGATTACCTAAGAGCAATTATCAACGAGATTGGTTTTTCTTACGTTAGACCTAAATACGTAAGAATTAATCCAGCGGCTACTGGAACTGTAAACGTAACAGTTTTTGCATCTAATAGGGGAGCATAATGAGTAGAACATATATTTATCCTCCAGTTTCGGTTCAGACATCATCTGCTCCAATTGAGTTTATCAATGACGGAGTAAGTGAACAGGTTAATTACGATTCAGTAACTCCAGGAAACACAAAACCGCTTCCTGGCGGTTTATTTATTTTAAAAGACGGAGTTTATCTTCCAGTTGCAAAAGACACGGGAACTCCGGCAAATACAAATCCAGTACCAGTTGAGCTTGTTGGAGCTGCGGGACCAATTAATATCACAGCTGGAGACATTGGAGTTCAGCTTACTGACCTTGGTGTTAATTTCGACAGAACAAGAATCGGTGACGGCGTTAATCAGTGGGACATGAATGCTTCTGGTGAAGGTCTTGTTCACGATGCAGACGCTTTAACTGAATTGCAGACTATTAGTGCGATTGATTTTGCCACAGAGGCTAAGCAAGATACACAGATAACTGCACTAGGCTCTTTACTGACAGAGCTTCAACTCAAAGCTGATTTAACAGAGACTCAGCCAGTAAGCGTTCAGTCTTCTGCGTTACCTACAGGAGCAGCAACAGAGGTTACTCTTGATGCTGTAAAAACTGCGGTTGAAACGCTTGACGACACGATAGCTACAGATGGTGGAGCCGCTTTAGCTAAGTTTCAAACGGTAGGTGGACACACAGGAACTACTTCACACGCATGGCACGTTGATAGCTCTGGAAATGGACGTGTTGATGTTAGATCATCGGTTCTCCCAACTGGTGCGGCAACAGAAGCCACGGTTGCTACTCTGGCTACAGAAGCTACGCTTACTAGCAAGGCTAGCGAGGCTACACTAGCTACAAGAGCTAGTGAAACTACTTTATCCGCTATGAGTGCAAAGCTACCTGCAACACTTGGACAAAAAACTTCAGCTAACTCACTGGCTGTTGTTGTTGCTAGTGATCAGGTTATTCCCACAAGAGAAAATGCATTAGCCTCTGGAACAGTCACCGATACAACTATCAGTGGTGCAACTGTGACAACAATCAATGCTCCTGTTGGCGCTAGAGGCATGAAGATTCAGGCGGGGATTAATAACACAGCAGACCTTTTAGTTGGTCTTGGTGGGTCTACTCCTGATAATACTTTGAATATTGGTCTTGAGTTCCAAGGTGGACGTAGTGAGGATATTATTGGAGCATCAAACGTCGAAGTAACATCTGCTGATCCAGCAGCAATAAATCAGAAAATCGTAATCGTATGGAGTTATGTATGATAAAAAATTTATTAATTGCTTATTTATTTACTATAAGTAGTGTGATGGCGGGATTACCGCCTACTACGTTAAAGGGGCAAGCAGAGACAACAAAGCCTACTACATTTAATTTTCAGGTTCCAAACAAGCAGGCTACTATTACAGCAGCTTCTACTGGATTGATTGAAACTGGAAATAATAACGAGCTAGAGAATGCTGGTTTTGAACATTCTACAGTAACTACAGGCTGGACAATCTCCAATGCTACTTCATCATCAAGCACAACTAGAATTGAAGGTGGAAAATCTTTATCGCTTGCTTTAACTGGAGCCTTAAGCCTATCTCAATCATCGACAATAAACGCTTCAGAGAAGTCGGGCGTTCAGATGGTAGCGTCTATTTGGGTTAATTCATCAGACGTTTCTGACTTACAACTTTGCTCACTTAAAAACGGCGCAGAAGATAAATGTACGGTTGTTGGTGGATACGTTCAAGGCTCAGGTTGGAGACAATTAACAGTTTCATTCTTGGGTAATTCAACTTCAAACGGTCTTAAGCTCAAGTCTACTGATACTTCTGGAACTGTTTTAGTCGATCAGGCTTATGTAGGGCTTGGAAGTCCGTTAGTGGATTTTACGCCTGATATGGAATACACGGCTAGAATAAGTTCAACTTGCGTTGTCTCAGGTGAAAACACTGATTGGATAAACGGAAACGGAACGCTTTCTAATACATCGAACTGCGCTATTACTTACAATTCTGGATTAGTTACGGAAGCAATGAATTGTACTGCAACATCAAACCCGCTTGCGGACGTTGGTGGAAACACTATTTTATTTGTTGCAAATTCAGCAACGGGGTTTACAACAAGAGTAGTTCAAGATAGTTCCTCGGCTACCGCTAGAGATATTGTTGTTAATTGTCAGAAGAAAGGAGCCGACTACAAGACCTCTAAGGCTTATGTGGCGAGTGGAAGTGTTGCGCTGAATACTACTGTTTATAGTGCGAAGGTTTCTAGTACAGGTGTCGTCAGTGATGAAAATACAGATTGGATTAATGGAAACTGTACTGTTTCATCTGGAAATGTTTGCACGTTTGTTGCTGGAATATTTAGCGTTACTCCAAATTGTTGGATTGGTAACAGTGCGACAGGTGCATCTCAATCTAATGTAAACGGAGGGCAAGTATATAACACATCTACAACAGGAGCTACATTTGCATCGGTCGATGCGGCTGGTACAGCACTTGTCGCTAGAAACCAAACAATTTATTGCCAAAAACAAGGAGCCGACTACACAGCAGCCTTTAACCCTGTAATCGTAGGCTCCTTCCAAGGGTACAATGAGACTCCGGGAACAAGTAGGGTTGAGACTTTTAGTTTCAAATTTGGAGCATCTTCCAATACGCCATGTAATGGAACTGGTCTTGTTAATACAAATCAGTGCGCCTACCTGTCTCAGATTGGGAACGCTGTTAGCTACATACGCAGAGATTCACAAGGCAACTATACTTCTGTTTTTGGTAAAACGTACTCAAAAGTTATGTGCTCACTTGGGCAAACATCATCAGTAACTTCGCTCTACTATCCTTATCCATCGAATGTGATTGAGTGCTCAAATTGCAACTCTATAAGTTTTCAATATACGGGTGCTTCCGTGACTGGAAATTTTGATGTTTTAGGCGGTGCTAATTGCCAAGGTACTTACTAACCAAACTCAGCCTCCTCTTAACTGGGGAGGCTTTAAAGGATTTATATGTGGAACTGGATTAAAAATATATTCAAGAAAAAAGAAGAACCTAAAAAGCCTGTGGAGACAAAACCCAACATTCCGGAAATTCCGGATAGCTCGAACTCGTCGGAAACTCCGAGTAGTCCAAAGAAGTTCAAGATTGCTCTATCAAGGGGTCATGGAAACATAGGAAGCGGTTCCGGTGGAAACGGTATAGACGAGGTAGAGTATGTTACATGGGTAATGAAAGACTTAGAGAGACGTAATATACCCAATGTGACGTATCATTATGGATCAAATAGTGCAGCTGCAATGCTTAAGGCGATTGCTACATTTCCAGACCTAATTCTGCAAATGCACGTTAACTCAGCAGATAGTAAAGAAGCATGGGGAACAGAGGCTCTTGTGGTTGATGGCGATATTAAATCCTATAAATACGGAGAAGAATGGTGTGCAAATCTAAATAAAAGATTTAAACGTAAAACCAGAAGGGAGAAAACCAAAGGGTTAAAGATTCTTGACTCCGATGATAGGGGGGTTTCTTCGTTGAGGTTAGCAAAACTATGCCCTAAAATAATAACTGAGCCTTTTTTTCTGAGTAATAAGTCTGATATAATATCGAAAGAAGAGTATGCTGATTTTATGGAATGGCAATTAAGGGAATGGCAGAGTAAGGGTTAAGGAGATAATATGTTTGTATGGTTGATTAGTAATCTAAGAGTAATCCTGCCTATAATGGGATCAGCTATCTTCTTCACACTCGGGTACATCTGGACATTTATCCTGATGGGGTACAAGACAGAGGCACGGGTCGGAGACTTAGAGAACAAGTTCCATGCTCAACAGGTGCAGATAAGTACGGTGGATAGACAAACAGCAGAGCTTATTGGCATAATGAAATCGGTTAAAGAAGATACATCAACATTAAAAAACGCACTAATCAAAGATGCGTTGAATAGAAAGGGGACACAATGAAAGCAGTAGATATCCTAAAAGAAGAAGCAGAGAAAAAAGGAATTGAAGCGGCTGAGAAAGTTCTTCAAGAAGCACTGGAACTAATCGAAGCAATCGCTCCAAGACTAGCTTTAGAAGCTGAAGAGCAAGGTGCGAAACTTGTTGGTTCGGGATTAACTATGATATTACCAGCAGTAAAACCGGCACTTGAAAAGTTAATTGATCTAAACAAAGATAACACTATTGGGTAGTTACAAAGAATACCAAAAAGGCGTCGAGTCGGTCCTTAAAAAAGTCCTAATCGATGCGATCATAAAAGGGGCAGTTTCACGACTGCCCTTTCTTGCTAACCCTATTCTGGGAATCATATTTACAAAGATAGTTGAAAAACTCGTTCAATACGCAATGGAAGAGGCTAAATTAAGGGCTTTTTACGCTCACGTTGACTTTAGATTAAGCCAACAGGGAAGAGTCCTTGAACAGGCAATGCGTATAAATTCACAGGCCCAAAAAACAGGATCGGAAAATGAAAAGATTGAAGCTGAAAAATTACTCGAAAAGGCTCTTGTTGATTTCGTCACTCTTTCTCGTTAGTTGTGCCGGAATAAAGGACAAGCCCGTTTGCGTTGATGTGACGATCGAAAGAGGAAAATGCGTCTTCATGGTTTCTGGAAAAGTTCAGGATATTGATGACGAAAATCTTTTGGACGGAAAAACTTGGTTTGAAATAAAGGGCTCTTCGCTTGTTCTTCCTTTAGAAACTTGGGCTGAGATTAAGGCTTTTATCAAGAAGGCTTGTCGAAAGTATAAGTGCGAGGGTGATATTGGAGTTATTGAGAAAGTGGATGGATTAAATGGACGCTGAGTGCGTTCAGCGCCCACTTTTTAATTACATTTTTTTAGCTGTTTTAGCAACTGGTTTTTTAGCCGCTACTTTTTTAGCTGGTGCTTTTTTTGGTGCAGTTTTTGTAGCTTTTGCAGTTGAATTTTTCATAATTACTCCTTTTACGGTTGTTGTGCCAAATAGGCGTTGTTTGAATTGATAGAATTTCAGACTATTTTGCTTTTGTCAAAAATCCAAGTTCTTTTTGTTTCGCAAATTTCCCAGCCATTATCCTCAAGCCATTTTTTAACAGAGTAAAACTTATCAGCCATTGAAGATGTTCCAATTTTGTGGATTTCAACATGGCATCTTAAACAAAGTGGCATCAGGTTAAATTTTTTGTCACTGTATTCTGGATAAGCCTTTCTTGTGTAAACATGGTGTTCGAACACATAATCTTCACGTGATTCACCACAGGCACAGCATGGAAACTCTGATTTGAAATTCACTTTTTTTCCCATTTGCTCTGTACTCTTTTTGCCTTGATGATTCTGTTTGGCAATGCATCTTCTTGCTTTTTTTGAATCTCCTCAACCTCATCAATTTTTTCTTGAGACAATTTGGATTTATCAAATTCAGCGTAAGTTTCTTGCCAATTTTCCAAATCTGTTTCTACTCTTATTTTAAGCTTACCTTTTGACACACTTACCTTCCTTGTAAATTTCTCCAGATTTACACTTGGAATTTCCTCTTCCAAGCCAAAAAGGGAAAAGCGCCAATCCACTCGTTCTCGAAATAACCGGCGTTGTTGTTTTTTTGTATGTTGTTCGTGAAGGGCTATAAGACCGATAACTTGATCGATAGCTTGGCCTAAACGAGCTTCTGCCAAAGCGCGCTTGGGTTTCAATTGACAAGATAAATAAGATAAAAATTAAAACCTTTATGCTATCCTCCGATTTGCTTTTCTAAGTTTTTAACAAGACCCATCATTGTGGCACGCGAACCAACTCCAACGAATGAAGTTTTAGACGTTTGAGTTTTTCCGTCAGCATACTCAAAAGCAAAAACAACAGTTATTGAATTATTGTTCGCAAGTTGTTCAGTTGCTTGCTCAAGAAGCTTTGGAATTTCCGAAAGTTCTTTTACAACGGTGTCGCGAACACTTTCTTCTTTGAACATGTTTTCCATTTCTGGGAAAGTTTCGCTTGCTTCCATTTGGTTTTCGTCAGTCATAATTTCTCCTAATTAAGTTTCTGCCATATTGCTATGGACATTTCTTTAAATAATAAAAGTAAAGCGCAAGACCCAGCCACGATGAAAATTGTTTTATTCATCATTGAATCGACTTTTTTTGTCACCTTTAATTTTTTTTGTGATCTTGTCGGCTCAAGAAGCTGGGCAATTAAAAACTTTTCTCTGTTCATTGGTTTTCCAGGACAAAGTTTACTAAATTGTTAATTCTTAATGTTGTTCTTCTTTGAATGTCATCGGTAAGAATGTATTTACCTTCTGAGGCATCAGACATCGTAAGTTTTTCTCTAGTGGTCAAATTAAAACACTCTCCGATTGTCGAGAATCCGTATCGTGAAAATCCACCAACCACAAAGTAGCCTTCTGTTTTGTGAATCATTATTTGATAACACTGTCTTTTGTTACAATAGATTCTTTTTTTGAACATTGTTGGTGTTGCAACCTTAGCAACTCTTGGCACTTGCGACATAAACCTTCCTCTTTTACTGGAATAAAAAGCTCCATACAGTTAGCGCATGGAAGCTTTTCATCTGATTCTTTTAACTGTTTTTCAAATTCCCTGAAGCCCTTTTCACTTTTGTTCGTGATTGACTTGTACTCGTCACGGATTTCCTGGTTACTCCTCATAGAAGTACCACTGTTTAGCTGTTAAAACGCCAATTTCAGCAGAATATCCAGTGTAGTATGATTTCCCTTCTGCCTTTGCCTGATTGTACTCAGCAAGCTTTTGAAGTTGTTTTTTATAAGACGCTCTTCCGTGGTCAAGTGTTGCCATGTCTACAGTGTTAATTGAGCAGTTGAACGGCGCAGTTTTTTCAATAGCAATAATCCCAACTCCATTACATTTCTTACCATTGGCCTTATAAACGTCTTCGTAAAACGTAAGTTGTCTTGCTGTGTCGAAATTCGTGATAAATTTTTCCATTCCAGCTTGAGAAGCGTCTGTTGTTGTTTTTAAGTCAAAAATGAAACCATTGGCTTCAATGTCGATCTTAACTTTGCAATCAACTCCTTCTAGGTTTGCGGTATAAACACCTTCATTAGATGACTTTTTAAGTACATTTTTAATGAACGGGTGATTTAAAAGAGATTCACGCATAAGTTTAAAATTATCCAATTCTTTTTGTTTCAAGATAATTTTCCCAACTCTTTCCCATTCGTCATACTGAGCGGCTCTTTCTTTTGATCTTCTGTCAAATTCATTTGGAAGAATAATCGCTTCGTTTTGGAAAACTTCTGGTTCAAGGATAAAGCAGTGAAAAGCGCGTCCAATTCTAAAGTTATCATTGGATTCTTTTTGATCTCTTCCTAGATAGTGATTGATTGATTTCTTGATAAGCCCAAGCTCGGTATTTCTAACCGCTTCAATTTCGTTGTATTCTTTGTCTGATAAATTACCTAAGTACATAGTGCCTCCTAAAAAGTTAAAAAGAGATTAAATGACTGCGTCTATATCGTCAATAGATTTTCGATTAATTAAAAATAAATGCAAAGAAATCCCATCATTTCCAGTAATTCTGCGTTCAATAGCACATAAAACATACTTGTCGTCTATTCCGACCATTTCGTTTATTAAGATGTCCTGGATTCCCTTCTTTCCGTTCTCAAGATCGGGAACTTTTCCGTTCACATCACCATCTTTTGTGAAGTTGTTTTCATAGGAGAAAGACCAAATACAAACAAGTGCATGCTCTTCTGTCCTGAAGTTGCGCCCTAACATTCGTAAGGCGCTTCTTTCATTGGGTAGCATTGCAAGGATTTTCTGTACTTCGGTTGCCCAATCTTCGGTTTTTCTTGATTTAAGTAGGAACATTTTGCCGGTTTTTTTGTTTTTGGCAATTTGCTTATCCTGAAAACTCTTTCCACGAATGGGAAGTTTAATGTATGCGTGCATTAATGATTTTTCTTTCCAGTATTTCACCGACTGGATAAAGAAGTCCTTAAACACGCTCGAGCCTATCTAGTTCAAACTTATCCCAGCGGCGCTTTAAAGACTCTTTAAATTGCTGGTAATACCATTCTGGTGGTGGATTCTGGAGAACGTATTCAATTGTTCTTTCTGTCCACTTAGATTCTTTTAAATCAAACTCGGCATTGCAATTTCTGGCGCAATCAATCATTGCTTTTTCGTAAGCTTGAACGTGATTTGTAGAAACTCCCATAATTCCATGAGTAAACATTTCAAGCTTTAAAGGAACAGCAAAAAGCTGTGATCCATGGAAGTAGTGTTTATGTTCAATTATTGCAAACTTTTGAAAGTGTTCGTGCTCAAAGAATCTTTTATCTTCCATCTGAAGATCAAGAAACATCATAAGATTTGTAATTAATTGTTCCCTAGTTTTGCGATCAACTTTATCCTTCGACATGAATTTTTACTCCGAGTTTTTTAATTGCGTCTTCTATTTGAAAAACACAGCCTTCAATGTTGTTTTGTAAAATGTTCGGCATTTCTATGTTTTGGGTTTCGATTATTTCACCCATTGTTTGATCTTTGTAAATCGTAACAACAAAAAAAGATGCCGTTCGAATAGTGACCTTTACTCCAAGCCCGGCTTCCATTGAATCGACTAGCATTGAATTCAAAACTCTTAATTGATCGTGAAACTTTTTTAAATAATCATCTTTCTTTTTCACATTTTCTCCTTTGAAAAAGTCGGACGAATCATCTCAAACGATTGAAAATATGACAAGAAAAAATTAAGGCAAATTTTGGGTAAACTTCGGGCTTTTAATAAATTAAAAATGCTTCTTAGTTTAAAGAAGACTTCTAAAAAATACTCTCCTAGAAGCTGTCTTCGTATTTAATAAGAAAAAATTCAAAAAATTAAGGACATTAAATTGTTGGGCTTTAGCCCAACTAGGGCTTAGCGCCCATGAGCGTCCGAAAAAAAAGGCTGTTTAATCTAGCTCAGCATGTGTATTTATCTAAAGAACTAATGTGACTTTGAATTAAGTTGAATTGTAAATATAAGAAGAGCTTCGCTTGATGTTGTACCAAGCAGGATAATCGAAAATGGATTTTTGTCAAGTAATAAAAATAAAGAATAGCGTTAAGTGACTAATAAGCTAATTAGACTTTAGAAAGAATTATTTTTTGGCTTTTAAATTATTGAAAATTGGTTTTGATTAATTTATTGAGTTTTGTAATTTTTGCGGTATTATTTGAGAGTTCCTGTTTTCAGTAGTGCGGAAACATGGACCTCCTGAGAAAGAGAAGAGGCTGGTTAATCCCAGCCTTTTTTTATTCCGAAAATTCCTTCATCATCGATTCTGCTTTTGTCTCCTCTGGAAGTTCATCAATAGCTTCTGCGATATCGATACCCATTAAACAATCAGCAAACATGATTTTAAGTCCGGCCGAAAGCGATCTTCTCATTAACATGTCTTTTGTGTACTTCGCCCAAACTGGATTGCTTATTCCGGCTTTTTGTTTATCGTCTAATGTGAAAAATGTGACGTTTGGCTCTTCAAAGTCTCTTCTTTTCAAAGTTGTCATACAGCCAAAATACTCTGTTCCTTTAATCGGAATCTTGATTACTTCGCCTTTTTCGTTGAACCATTCAGTTTTTACCATGGTCATCAATCCAGCGCGCTGACATAATCCGACGAAAACTTCGGAGTATATCGTAGGCTTGCCATTTACCACGTAGAAGTTGTTTATCGCATGAAGTGGCAGATTCATCGACTTTATTGCCTGAAACGAAATAAAGACCTGTTGAGCGTTTTTAAACGAGCCATTTATAAGCCCAGCCTTCAACAATCTATCGGCGAGTGCCAATTGCTCCTGAATTGTTCCGAGTTTCATCACTCCGTCATCAGTTAAAGAAAATTCTTTTTGAACAGCTACCTCAGTCATACGTCCTCCGTTAAGTTTAAAATTTCAATCAATTCAGAAATTTCAGTTAATATTTTATTCATTTTGTATGCTTCAGACTGATTATAATATTCGGCCCAAAGCTTTCCGATCTTAATTTTTATTTCGCAAGCTGACATTTCACAGACCTTTTGGCTTCAGTTAAATCTTCTGCCAATTCAGTTAATAAATCTTCGACTTCAGAAATATCACCGTTTCTTTTGTCGTAGTTATCGCAGACCAAGTGGAAAAGAGAATCCGTCATCTCAAGGGAAAGGGAAGCTTGGTGTGATGGTTGAAGTTTTGAATGATCGAGAATTGTGCGGATTCCGTGGATTTGGTTTCGGTAGTATTCGTAAGACATTGGCTCCCCCTAAAAAAGTTATAGAGGGAGTTTAAATGACTACAGTGATGTAGTCAATAGATTTTTAAGCTCAGGTATTTTAAGTTTTGAATTGTTAATACTTTCACGATGTTGCAATAGTTTTTGCTCTGTTTGTGAAAAGTGGGAAATTAAAAACGATTGTAAAGTCTTCTTATACTGTGAAAGAGAAATAGCCGTTGCTTCTCTGATAATGTTCGGTGAAATTATATCAAAAAGCTTTGCTTCTACCTCGGAATAGTCGGAGAAATTGACTCTTTTAAATGACTTTTCTACGTAAGAAGTAACCACCTCAAGTGCAAGTGTTTCTGGTGTTTTTACTGGAGCAAGTAGCTCGTAGAAATCAGAAAGATCAGGAAACCACTTCGAGCGTCTAGTGAAGTAATTTATAGCAAATTTTATTTGTTCGTCGGTAAAGTTCTTTTTAAGATCAGCAACGAAAAATGCAAGTGTTTGATCGCTAATCATTTCCGACCTTTTTAGTATGCGCATACTCTTAAGTGAATTTAGTAGTGCTTCGTCCATTTAGTCCTCCAATAGTGAGTTAAAGCTTAAGTCCTCTTGAATCTTTCCCTTTTCTCCGGCATAAGACTCGAATTTTGTCCTGTTAAAGAGCGTTGCCGGTCTGATGTACTTCTCCATAGGCGTACCCATCCATTGAGCGCATTTAAGGTCAATTACACGCTTTACGTCTTCATAAGTGAAACCACTGTCAAGCCGAGCCCGTAAAAGTGTTGTCGTTGCAACTGTTGGCCTAAACTTTGTTCCAGCAACAGAATTTAAATAAGTAATTGCGTCCTTGCAGAATTGAATTTTTTCTTTCTCGGCTTCTTTTTTCTTTTCTGCTTTCACTGGAGCTTCTGTGATTACTCCAGGAATATTACTGTGCGCACAAGTTATATGGCCGTCTATTTCAATCAATCTTTTGTATCGAAGGGCGTTCCATACTCGACGAATCGCCGCTTCTCTTGAAACTCCATACTGCTCAATGATTAAAATCAAGGCTTCCTTAGTTACTTTTCCAAAAGTTCTTTCCGCTTCGGTGCAGAGTAGAGGATAATTCATTTTTTTCATTCGTTATCCACCTCTTCAAAT
>CXWK01068566.1_pt3 | contig 32844 bp, 37 predicted proteins | sample 590851 | NCBI WGS metagenome assembly CXWK01 (sample SAMEA3498364, study PRJEB10139) | wastewater metagenome | biome: wastewater treatment plant; material: activated sludge | place: Denmark | collected 2014-08-01
AGAAACTCTTTTGGGGCATGATACCCAAACTTATAAGAAGAGATTTGAAGCATTCGGAGCTAAAGTTTGGGTGATTGATGGTCATGATTTAGAAGAGATTATTAAGACTTTTAATGAGATTAAGAAGGATAAAAATGATTTGCCAAAGATAATTATTGCTAAAACTTTTAAAGGTAAAGGTGTCTCATTTTTGGAGGACACAGATGGATGGCACGGTAAGGCAGTTCCTTCAGATAGGTTGAAAGAAGCATTAGCGGAGATTGGGGAGGTGGAGAAGGTTGTTGGGAAGGTTGAGATGCCAAGTAATAAGAAGATGAAAGATGAAAGTTTAAAGATTAAAGACATAAAAACACGATATAAAACAGGAGATATGGTTGCAACCAGAAAAGCTTATGGAAATATTTTGGTGAAACTGGCTGAGGCGAATGAGAAGGTTGTTGTTTTAGATGCCGAAGTAAGTAATTCAACGATGTCAGAGTCAGTTAAGAAAAAGTACCCTGAAAGATTTTTTGAGATGTTTATTGCAGAGCAAAATATGGCTGGAGCGGCACTTGGATTTTCAAGACGAGGAAAGATTCCATTTGCATCAACATTTGCGGCATTTTTCTCCAGAGCTTTTGATCAAATCAGGATGAGCCAGTACTCAAATCCTAATGTTAAATATGTGGGATCGCATGCGGGGGTTTCAATTGGAGAGGACGGGGCATCACAGATGGCGCTTGAAGATATTGCGATGTTTAGAACTTTGCATAATGGGGTGGTTTTATATCCATCAGATGCGGTTTCTGCTGAGAAATTAGTTGTTCTGGCTTCTGAGCATGTAGGGAATGTTTATATCAGAACAACTAGGGCGGAGACTCCAGTTCTTTATAAAGATGATGAAGAGTTTAAGATTGGGGGATTTAAAAAGCATGGGACAAGCATCAAGGGACAAGAATCAAGGATAGTTGTGATTGGAGCTGGTATTACTCTACATGAAAGTTTGAAAGCACAAAAAGAATTAGCTGAAGAGGAAATAGCTGTTGATGTAATTGATCTTTATTCTATTAAGCCAATTAGTGAGGAATTAAAGGAAGTCGTTAAAAATGCAAAAGCTGTTATAACTGTTGAGGATCCGGATGAAGAAGGCGGGTTAGGGGAGGCGGTTAGGAGTGCTTTATGTCAGGTAATGGTGCCCATATATTCACTGGCTGTCAGAAAAATGGCCCGTTCCGGAAAACCGATGGAGCTTCTAGATTATGAGGAAATATCTGCTAAAGCGATAATAGAGAAAGTTAAAAGTATAAAATAATGAGGCCTTATAATTTAAAAACAAAGATATTTCTGGATGGTGGAGATCCGGAAGAAACGAAATTACTAATTAAAGAATTAGGATTTTTGGACGGTCAGACAACAAACCCGACTTTAATTTCAAAGAATCCTGAAGCTCAAAAACGTTTAGCCAGCGGGGATAAATTTACAGAAGAAGAGATAATGGATTTCTATAAAAATGTTGTTTCGGAGATTTCGGCAATAATTCCTGATGGCTCTGTTTCAATTGAGGTTTATGCTGATGATAAAACTACAGCTTCTGAAATGATGACTCAGGCGAGAAGAATGAATGAATGGATACCAAATGCCCATATTAAATTTCCTACAACAAAGGCAGGTCTTGTTGCAGCCGAGGATTCAATAAGAAGAGGAATGAGCGTTAATATGACTTTGGTATTTACTCAGGAGCAGGCAGCAGCTGTTTATAGCGCAACCAGAGGGGCTATAAAAGGACAAGTCTTCGTATCACCTTTTGTAGGGAGACTTGATGATAGAGGTGAGAATGGAATGGATTTAATAAAGAATATTCTAAAAATGTACAAGGCTGGAGATGGTCATGTTGAGGTCTTAACGGCATCTGTTAGAAGTTTGGAGCACTATAATGCCGCCCTGACTTTAGGCTCGGATATTATTACTGGTCCTTATAAATTAACTAAAGATTGGAAGACAAAAGGGATGCAGGTTCAGGAGGCTTATACATATGCGCCGAAAGATTTAAAGCCGATTGAGTATAAAGAGATTGATTTAAATAAAGACTATCAGGAGTATGATATTAAACATGAGTTAACTGATGCCGGTATAGAAAAGTTTGCTTCCGACTGGAATGCTTTAATTAAATAATCCCTAATAATTCTATCTTGTTAAATTAATCGTCGCTGAACTAGTGATTCTGGAGTAATGCTAATTATGTTAGTAATTAGATTAAATTCTATTTAAATTTGAATTATTTCTTGAATTTTTAGGTTATTGATGTATTGACACGTAAAGTTAAAAGTATTAAATTAGTATTAATTCAATAAGAATTAAGTTAAATAAATGAAAAATAAACATAGCTTGCCAATAGGTAATATTAATTCATTCGAAACAACTCCACTTAAGAACTTTTTAGAAATACCATACGACAATTTAGAGGAAATGAATTTAACGGCGGCGTATAAAGCGGATACACTATCAGAAAAAATTATCCAGACTGAAACAATTGCCTATCTTAAAAAAGAATCGCGAATAAAAGCTGTGACTGTTTGTTTTACAGATTTGGAGGGGCGGCTGCATATGCTTGATTACGATAAAAAATTTCTATTGGACTCTCTATCCAATTTAACTTTTGATGGCTCTTCTATAAGAGGGTTTTCGGCGCAGCATGAATCAGATTTGAGATTGGATATAGATTGGTCATCAATTAGACATCTACCTGCAGATGTATTTGGTCCTGGTAAAGTAATTTTTTTCGCTAGTGTTTTGGATCGTGATAGAAAACCATATCCTTCAGATTTTAGGGGACAGCTTAAACTCGTAACTGAAGAAATGAAAAAGAAAGATGGGCTACAGGCATTTGCTGCAGCGGAGATTGAAGGGTTTTTAGTAGATGGTGTTTATGCTGAGCAAAATTTTAAGAATACGGGAGCTTTTAAACTTATTTCTTCTGGTGGATATTATCATTCTTTGCCTTTAGACAAGTTGCGCCAATTTATTGATAAATCTGCAGAAGCTCAAAGAGCGATGGGCTTTAGGAATGAAAAGGATCATCCGGAGGTTGCCCCAAGTCAGTTTGAAATGAATTTTTCATATTCAGAAGTCGTGAGAGCGGCTGATAATATTCAGCTTTATAAATTAGTCTGCAGACAAGTTGCCCGTAATATGGAGATGACAGCAACATTTTTACCAAAACCAGTTGTAGGGATAAATGGATCCGGAATGCATACAAACTTTTCCCTCGGTAAAAATGGAAAGAATATTTTCTTTGATCCAAAAGGTCAGGACGGGTTATCAAAAATTGCCTGGGATTTTATAATGAGACTATTAAACCATGCGCCGGAGATTTGTTTAGTTTTTAATTCTTCGGTTAATGCATATCGCAGACTTGACCCTCATTTTGAAGCTCCAAATCAAATAAAAGTTTCACCGATTGATCGAGGTTCAATGATTAGAATTCCAGTTGGAAATGAAAAGACAGCCCGGATAGAAGTGAGATCTGTTGCGCCGGATGCAAATCCGTACATGGTTTTCCACACAATAATTAAAACCGGACTAGAGGGAGTTAAACTTGAAAAAGATGAGGATAAAAGAGAGAGAGCCAGATTTTTACCAGATAATATTAATGATGCAATTAAACTCTTTAAATCAAGTGATTTTATATCTTCAATATTTGGGGCTGATAATAAGGATAAATTTATTAGTTTTAAACAGGGAGCGGCTGATAGAAGTCCAAAAGCTCTGGGCACATTTGTAAAAGAATCAGAAATTATTTATCACCATGAAGTAACTAATCAAGTTCTTTGGAACGATTTTTAGACAATTAAAATATCTAAATCCGTTGAGATTTGAGGGCCTGGCGGTTAACTTGAAGATCAGCGGATTTAGTTTAAGTAAACAGCACTCATTAATTTCTCACAATGGCGCAAGGTAATATTTGGAAAAAAGTACAGAATCTACTTAGTGAAACGGCAAAAAAGCTGGAATGCGACCCACTCCTTTTATCAGTGCTTTCCGAACCAGATCGAATAGTTGAGGTTTCTATACCTCTAAGAATGGACAGCGGAGAGATTAATATTTATAAGGGTTATCGAGTTCAACATAACAATATCCGTGGTCCGTATAAAGGAGGTTTGAGATACCATCCAGCTGTTGATATTAATGAAGTAAAAGCGTTAGCTTTTTGGATGACTATGAAGAATGCTGTTGTTGATGTGCCTTTTTGGGGGGGGAAAGGAGGAATAACTGTTGATCCGAAAATGTTAAATGTGGGTGAAATTGAAAGACTAACCAGATCATTTGCTAAAAAGATTTCTCCAATAATAAGTCCAGATCTAGATGTTCCAGCACCGGATATTAATACGAATGGTCAAATTATGAGTTGGATATCTGAAGAATTTGGCGAGTATTTGAAATCATCGAATTCTAATCGTAAAACTGATTTAAATTTTATTAAGGCAGTGGTGACTGGAAAGCCGTTAGACGAAGGGGGTTCTGAAGGGAGAGTTGAAGCGACTGGTTTAGGCGGAGCTTATGTTTTAATGGCTGTTCTTAAAACTCTTGGTAAAAAGCCAGAGGATTTAAGAGTTGCTATTCAGGGGTTTGGAAATGTGGGATCAAATATAACTAAATTCTTGTGTGAGTTAGGATTTAAAGTAGTAGCAGTAGCAGATGTGGGAGGTGGGTTTTATCTAGAAGAGGGCATAAGCAAGCCCTTTGCTGGCGCAGTGAATGATTTTGATTCTATTGAAAAGCAGTTTATCCGTGATAGAAATTTCTTAGGAATTGGAACACCGGTTGATACACAGGGAGTATTAGAACTTGATGTAGATATATTGGTGCCGGCTGCGATCGAAGAAGTTATCACAAAGAAGAATGCTTACAATATAAAAGCAAAGATTATATTGGAAATGGCAAATGGACCAACTGATTTTGAGGCAGATAAAATATTAACCAATAAAGGAGTTTTAATAATTCCGGATATTCTGGCTAATTCAGGCGGAGTAGCAACAAGTTTTTTTGAGTGGTTTCAGAATATTAATGATGAGAAGTGGGATAAGAATAAAGTTCTAGGTAAGTTAAAAATTAAGATGGAAAAGGCGGTTGAGGAAGTTCTAAAGATTTCAAAGCTTCATAAAACTTCACTCAGAGAGGCAGCATATATACTAGCTTTGCAGAGAATACAAACTCAGTGGATTAAGACGCGTGATAAGGCAGATTTCTTCTAAACTTTTAAGAAGTAGCCGACGACTAGACCAATAGCTGTGGCTGTGCCTCCAATGAATAATAATTCCATTGCATTGTGAAAAGGTTTTTCTCCTGTCATTTTACCTCTGATAAAACCGACGATAAATAAACCGAGCAGGGCTAAGGCTACGCTTACATAGGAGGATTGCGGAGGTCCAATCAATAAAACGGGAATAATTGGGACAAGTCCGGCTCCTAAGTAAGCAAAAAACATAATTAGTGCGCCGACTAATAAACTATCAGTATGTTTACCGGTCTTGTCCATTTGGTGGACGGCTTTTTCTGAGGAGTATTGCCCAGCTGCCATTGAGGAGGCTTCAACGCTAACGGCTACCAGGCTGGCTAGTATAACAATGGCTTTGTCGTTTACACCGGCACTAATACCAACGACAACTCCGGTAGTTGAGACGAGTCCGTCTTGAAGTCCGAAAAAGGCGCTTCTAATATAATCTTCGTGGAGATTTAATTTCATCTTTTAAATTGTAGTTCATCGAAGAAGTTTTTAAAATGACTAAACTTTCATTATTAAATAGTTTCTTTTTCGATGAGACTTAATCTTTTGAAGTGAAAGATTCTATTAATTATAAAGATGCCGATAATTACAAAAAACCAGGAGAGTTTGGCTACAAGCGGATCGATAAAAACTAAGGGGATCGAAAATAGGAAAACCATTGGGGCGATCAGGAATCGACTAGAATAATATACGATGTGGCGGCTGCTTAAATTAGTATCGATCAGGCGATGGTTGAAGCTGGCATATATCCAAATAGCAGCAAGTAAGAATCCAACTAGTGCAAGTGAGGCGCTGTAGAAAACTACGATGATATCGGAATTGCTATATTCTCCAAAAAGATCGACTGGGAAGGGAATAAAAGATAAGAAGATAAGAAAAATTACATTTAACCAGATAATCACCTGATCAAATTTTTTTACCAGAGCAAAGATGGCGTGATGGGTTAACCAGTAATAACAGATGATTAAAAAGCTAATAATATTTGCAAAGTAAGAAGGCCATAAATTAAAAAGTTCAAAAGATAAACGAGTTGAATTTAAATCTTGTGGTGAGATGTTTGGCAGATCAATTTTTAAAACTAATAGAGTCGCAGCAAAAGCAAAGACACCATCCGAGAAATTAAAGACGCGATCAGTGCTGATTAAGTTTTCAACTGATTGGAGGATTTTCTTGTTAGGTTTTTCGTCCATTAGTATTGTTTAGTTAAAGTTTGATTAAAAGGCGAATTTATTTTATTCATGTTGCTATCCAGCATGGTTAGATCTCCGGAGTCTTCGATCTGAAAATAATTTGTTTGAGAACCATCTTCGGGTGAGAGCTTTAAAATGTTATTGGTTTGGAGCCATTTACCTTGGACCTGAAGAGGTTTTTGAGATTTCTCCTGATAGACATCTTCTAAAATATAAGAGCCGTCTTTAGCAATAATAAGTGTTTCTGTGATTCCAGGGCAGTCAGCGCAAGGGAGGTCACCTTTATAAATTCCATCAATATTTATTTTAGTAATTGCTGGGCTGGGGGAAGGTTGAGTGGTTACTGGTTGAGAGGTTTTTTGATAAAAAGCGCTGAGGCAGAATATTATGGTTACAAGTAAAAGCGCAATCAAGAGAAATTTTTTAGATACTTTTAGTTTTTTGGCGGCCATTAATTAATAGTAGATAGTTTAAGTGTTGATGTAAATAGAGTCGGTTTGTATAATTTAACTCATGAATATGTTTAAACCCACTGAGGCTAAAACTCCGGAGGAATATATAAATTTGATTGAAGATCCTAATTGAAAAATCATGCATAAGATTTAAGAAGATTGAGGATATTGATCTAAAAATTCTAGAAGAATTAATTACAAAAGCGGTTAATGTTAAGACTCAGCTTTTTCTCAGTATTTAGTGGAATATTAATGCGAAGCATTACCGATTTACATTCTTCGTATATTCTTCGCGCGTAGAACGGATAATAGAATGCCAAAATTAAATTTGGGAGTACCTGGACTATTAATAGTTTTAGTTATTGGAGGGTTTTACTTTTTAGGAGTAATGTTGCGGTAATGGAAAATATTTAGGAAGAGAATTCTGTAGATAATGGAGATTTCGGAAGTTCCGGATGTATCAGGCATAGTGTTGAAGATATAATTTGATAGAGTTAACCACTTCTCAGGTAAGATGCTACATTTATGATATATAATAACTCCAGTGAATAGGATTTTACTGCCGTTATTATTTCTTTTGATTGGATTCGGGGGAGCAGGATACTACTTTTATTATCATCAGGATAAAACTAGTCCGACTCCCTTAACTCAAGGCAACGTTTGTGAGCCGGATTCGATGGTATGTTCGGATGGCACCATAGTAAGAAGAGAGCCTCCAAATTGCGATTTTGCTCCCTGTCCTTCGGAAACTGCCAGTGGCTCGGCAGAGACGAGTTCTGAGGAAATTATTATTACAGGAAAAACGATTTGTTTACCTCATCGAAATTCTTCAGGACCTCAGACAATGGAGTGTGCCTTGGGGCTTGAAGGGGATGATGGGAATAATTATGGACTTAATGATCCCGGATGGAAGTTTTTAATTGGAACTGGGAATGGAGTTGAGGTCGAGATTACAGGGAATTTAACCTGGAAGAGTGACTCAAAGTATGACAGTGTTGGGACTATTCAAATTGAGAACCTAATCAAAAAGTAATCCGGTACGTAGTTGGAGCTCCAACAGAATCATTTATATAATCGCTGATTATGAAAATATTTTTATCTGCTGCTATTATCGCTTTAATAATCATTGGAGGGTTTCTATCTATAAGATCGGCTGAGCTATCACTTCTTAATTCTCAACCATCAGCTAAAAGTTTAGTTAACGCTAAGCCTCAGAGTATTACTCCAAGTCCGAGTCCTTTTTTGTTTCAGGAGTTAACAATTCCGTATTTAAGAAATACTGAACTCACCAGCAAATTAGGCGATCTTGAAAATTATAGTGATAGTGCCAGCTATAAATCTTATTTGACCAGTTATACCTCTGAGGGATTTAAAATTAATGGTCTTTTAACCGAGCCGAAAGGAGAGAAACCAGCTAATGGCTGGCCGGCGATAATATTTATTCATGGATATATTCCACCAGCATCGTATAGAACTACAGAGAAATATATAGACCACGTTAATACACTTGCCGGGAATCGATTTGTGGTGTTTAAAATTGATTTAAGAGGTCATGGGGACTCTGAAGGGGAGCCTGGCGGAGGTTATTACTCATCGGATTATGTAATTGATGCGCTTAATGCTTACTCCGCGCTGCAAAACTCAGGATTAGTTAACCCGGAAAAGATTGGATTCTGGGGGCATTCGATGGCGGGGAATGTGGTACTTCGAACAATGGCTGCGAAACCGGAAATACCGGCTGCCAGTATTTGGGCAGGAGCAGGATTTACGTACTTTGACTTAAGTGAGTTTGGAATTCAGGACGGAAGTTACCAGCCCCCGATTAATCAAACCGAAAGACAAAAGAGGAGGCAACTCTTGAGGGAGACTTATGGAGAGGCTAAGGATGGAAATCCCTTTTGGTAGTTAGTGGCTCCAACGGACTATTTAAATGATTTGAAGGGCGCGATTCAACTAAATCATGCAGTGAATGATGATGTTGTGAATATTGGATACAGTAGAAATTTAAATCAGATCTTAGATAAAACTTCGGTACCGCATGAGTTAAATGAATACTCCGGGGGCGGACATAACATTAGTAATCCTGGGTTCACACCGGCCATGCAGGATACTGTAGATTTTTTTGAGAAATATTTAAAGAATTAATATGAAGATGCTAATTAAAAAAAACTGCAGGATCTGATAGAGTTTAGTTAATGCCCAATAAAAAGTCTCCAGCTGCTACTGAAAAAGCAGAACTGTCAAAATTTTGGAAGTCATTTATTATTGCCGGGCTGGCATTTCTAATTACCTATTACGGAATTCAATTCTTAAGGTCTTTTGACGCGGAATTTAAAGATCTAAATCATAGTCAGATAGGAAGATAAATATAAATGCTTAAATTAGGTATAGTGATGGTGCTAATTATAATTTTTGGAATGTTTTCTTTTCCGATTATTGCCAGAGAGTATTCGGCTTGGGATGCGCGTGACCCGAGCGATGATAGATCCTCATTAAATGAATTTTTAAATTCTATTACTACTTCTGCGACTCCAGCAGAAGTGAAAGAGTCTTTATCACTTAGAACTTCAGTGTTAATTGATGTGCGGAGCAAGATTGAATTTGATGAGGGGCATATTGACGGAGCAATTCTAATTCCGGAACAGGAACTTAATAGCCTAATTGAAAATAAAGTGACTGATAAGAATACTTTGATTTTCCTCTACAGTAATGATGATATGAATGCGGGGGTGGCGGCCAGGTTGTTAAGCAGCATGGGATACGATAGAGCCCGATTTATGAGAGGCGGGATTGAGGGCTGGAAGAGTAAAGGTTTTGGTGTTAATAGTCTGTATGCTTTCCCCGAATAACTCGGCTATTCTTGCTGTTTTCTTACTTAATCTAGATTGATTTTTAAAAACACTTCTGTAGGATGATTTCTGTATGATGGTGGATTTAGCTTTTGGACTAAACTATTCATTTAATTTCATAAAAAAAGTTAATGAGGAGCCAAAGAAGATGAATAGTGATTCAGGAAGTACTAATAAGCATTTATGTAAAGGAACATTAAAGAATAAGATAAGAACAATTTATCAGTTAAGTGTTTCGAGATAATTCGAATAAGGAGGATTATGCCAGCAGGTAAACATCTAAGAGGAGTATCGAAAAAAGAACAAAGACAATATGAGCATATTAAAGCATCAGCTCAAGAGTCAGGTAAATATGGTAAGCGAGTAGAAGAAATAGCTGCCAGAACTGTAATGAAACATCACGGAGAAGAAGGTCACAAGACTGGCCAGTAATATCTTTCAAATCTCTTACGGTTTTTTGCTGGGTTATTGTTTTAGGATTTCTAGAATTATTTATACAAGGAAGGGGGGTGAAGAAAATGACTAATAATAAAAAAAGACAAAATTATATGGCTGATGACAACGCGCTTTCCGCATCTGATGATAGTTCAATGTTAATTACTGGTGTTGGAGATATGGATGTTTCTGAAGAGGCTACCGGTGGTAGAGGACAGCAGGGATTTGCATCTATGTCAAAGGAAAAGCAAAGAGAAATTGCTTCTAAAGGCGGTAAGGCTGCACATCAGCAGGGAACAGCTCATGAATGGACAAGCAAAGAAGCTGCTGAGGCAGGTCGAAGAGGGGGGCAAAACCGAACTGCTTCTTCGACAAAAATGAGCAATGAGTAGAAAGGCTCTAGATAATTTTCTGCGGGTGGTCCAGAGTGATGGCCCGCAGATTGGTAGTTAGGAGTTCTGGCTGCATAAGCTTCTTCATTAAATTGATTGTTATTCTCAGAGCTTCAATAAAGAGCTCTAAATCCTTTCTCCCTATATCCACCCAAATTTGAAAACTACCAAGAGGATTTTCTTTCCAGTTCCATGATGTTAAACCATTGAATACAGCTGAACTAGCCCCTCTTTTAATTTTTAAATCACATAAGTTGTCAATTAATATATGTTCAAATAAATGACCAATCTCAGTTTGCATAACCTCTATTTCAAAGGGTCGATTATTATCATTAAAGCACTGAGTATTAAGGACCCGCGGATAATTAACTTGTAAAAAATATAAAGTTTGGGGGAGATCGTAAGTATTAATAATTGGGCCGTGAAGTTGCATATCAATGATGGTCGCTTTTTGGGCTTGGCGGATTTTAAGGTCAAAAAGAGGGGAGTGAAAGCGATACTTTTTTACCATTGTTTACAGTATACTTACGCGATTTTTACGATGCAAGCACAGCAGTTATAGGTTGTTCTAGAGATCCGTTCTTGCAATTCTCTTACTTTGTTTTTATTACAAACTAATAATTGATGAGTATGATGATTAAGATTGGAGGTGAGGATTTAATGGATTTTCTTTTATGGATAGTACTCGGTGCAGTTGCTGGTTGGATTGCATCTATTATTATGAAAACTGATGCTAGTCAAGGACTTCTAGGGGATATAATTCTCGGAATAATTGGCGCTTTCGTTGGAGGGTTTGTATTTAACTTTTTTGGCGCAAGTGGAGCAACAGGATTCAACTTGTATAGTTTAATTGTTGCGATTATTGGATCAATAATTTTGATCTACTTAGGAAGAATGTTTTTCCGCCGAAGAGTTTAAAGAAATTATTAAATACAGACGGAACTGATATCCAGAGGGTGACCTCTGGATATTTGGTAATACAACAATAAAAATGGTCCTTATGTAAGAAAAGGGTAATAGTAGTGTAAATTTATGCTTAGTTAAGTTGGTTAGAGTGCTTGATTTTGTTAAAATAGGCATAATGACAAGAATTGAATATAAAATCATTGAGAAAATATATGAGTCAAGCTTAAAATTTCTGGAAGCTTTGAATCCGGCAGAAACTTTCTCGACTATAGTAAATGAGGCAGTAAAATTGGTAAATGGTGAATATGGATCTATACTACTGGAGCATAATAAGGAATTAGTGAGGGTGTATGCATCTTCACCGATTGCCTATCAAACTCAAATCAGGAAAAATGGGAATACTTATACCTGTTTCAAAGATAAGAAGCCTGTCCTGGACACTATTAATAAAATGAAGAAGGCTCATCCTGAATTAAAGGATGCCGGAATAAGATCAACACTTTTTATCCCGCTGACAAATAAAGGGAGTTCTATTGGTGTACTGACTGTTAATTCAAAGAATAATAATGAATTTACTGAATATGAGCTGCATATACTTCAGCTATTCGGGGCGATGGCTTCTTTGGCTATAAGGAAAACCCAACTGTATGAAGAGACGAAGAAGGCTCTGGAGATGCGAGATATGTTTATATCAATGGCTTCGCATGAATTAAGAACCCCGATAACAACTATTAGTGGTTATGTTCAATTGCTGCAGACAAGAATGAAAAATGACAATAGCATAACTAAAGTTTGGATGGATGAATTAGGTCGCGAGTTAGAGCGATTAACTCTGTTAGTTAAGGAGTTATTGGAAATTAATAGAATAAAATCTGGGAACTTACAATACAATTTTAAAAAGGCCAATATCACGGAGATCGTTGAGAGAGCAGTCAGGACAATTAAATTTGGTTATCCCGATAGGAGAATAATTTTTGAGAATAGACTGAGAGAAAGCGATAATGTGATTGGTGATTATGATAAGCTACTCCAGGTTGTTAATAATGTTTTGGAGAATGCGGCAAAATATTCTGATGGTTCTGAGGAGATAAAGTTAATACTTTCCAAAAGTAGTAATCAGTTAAGAATAAGAATCAAAGATAAAGGTATTGGTATACCGACAAAAGAGCTGCCTGATATTTTTAAAGGATATGTTCAGGGAAAAAATCACACGCGTGAAGGTTTAGGATTGGGTCTTTTTTTAACTAAGAGTATTGTTGATAAGCATTTGGGGCAAATAAAGATTAAATCAGCAGAGAATAAAGGAACAACTGTGGAGATTTTGCTCCCACAAACTAAATTGAATTAAACTATGGAACTAGAACTATCTCCTCAGGGAGTCCAAACACAAAGACAAGATGCCCGTCTCACCCCATCTATGGAGCGTAGAATGTGGAAGGATGACCCGCTAGGCCAATTACCGGACAGAGAAATGATCAAGCGTCTGACGGCTGTGGGTGAGGGTGATTATGGAAGTTTTAATCGTGTTTGGAAGAGGATTAGATATAATCTCTTGAACGGTGAGCCAGGGAGAAGTGTTAATGTGGGCATAGTTGGTAATTCCGTATCCGGTAAAAGCGAATTAGCTCAGGCAATTCTTATTCTTGCAGAGCGAGATTATTATTTGCGAACTGAAGTCAAAAAGCGAAAGATTGAGATAGTACCTATGACCATGCCTTTTGCCTTGGCTGCTAAAGCCATGCAGCTACCTAAAGAAAAAGGTGGTCCCGGACTTATTAATAATGAAACGGGCCATGGTAAATTTACTGAGGAGGAGTACAGGAAAATATCAACTGCCATTGGGTTTGCTTTCGATATTTCTGCTGCTGCGGCAGGGCCGGGAAAAGTAAGACTACATATTATGGAAGGCTCAGGACTGCCCTTTATCGAAAGGCCCGGGTATCCAGTAGAAATTAGTGGGATGGCAGATAGAGGTGTGAGTCCGATTTATAATTTAGCATATCATCCTGAGCAGGCAAAAAATTCTTTTATATTTTTAATGGCTCCGAATAAAGGAGTACAGGAGTTTGGATTAACTGAGAGAGTATTTGATCCAAATGCCAGAAGTCAGAAGGAGATGGTGAAGGGGAGAATGCTTTACACGGTAACTAGGGGTGGCAGAACCTATGATGCAGCAAATCTAACATCAGAACAACAAAGAGATATTGCCCTACTTCTGCAGATGTCTATGGCTCCAGATCCGGCAGTTAAAAGAAGTGGCGCTGAGTATGAGGCTATGAAGTATGGGTTGGTTGATGAAGGCAGAATTGAGAATTCAAGCAATGAAGCTTATATGGCTGCTTTAAAAAGGAGATTACAGTATTTTCCTAACGGAAGAAGGACTCCGATTGCAAAGAGTAATGTTGTTCTAGTTGAAAATAAATTTTGGGAAGGATTTAGATCTCCCTCATCTAATGAGCGTAATCTGGACTATTTGTTGAGAAGCTGCGGGTATTCACAAAGATATCCTGAATTAATTCCGGAGTCGTTGAGAGTGTTTCTTAACAGAAATCCTATGTAGAGAATAATTTAATTATTCTTTGATCATGTAACCAAAGCCGCGGACGGATTTGAGAAGTTTATCTTTTTGCGAGTCATCAATCTTTTTTCGAAGATACCCCATATAGACATCAACAACCCGGGTTTCGATGTCAGGAGAATACAGCCAAACGCGATTTAAAATCATCTCACGGGTTAAGATACGGCCTTTATTATTCATTAAGTATTCAAGTAGTTTAAATTCCTGGGGGGTGAGGTGAATTAATTTACCAGCTCTTTTAACTTCAAATGATTTATTATCAAGTTCTAAATCGCCAACAACCAGTTTTCCGGAATTATCTTCGCCGCCTCTTAAACGGGCTTTGATACGGGCCAGTAATTCGTCAGCGACGAATGGTTTTGTCATATAATCATCAGCACCTAAATTTAAGCCCTCTACAATATCATTGGTTGTATCTTTGGCAGTCAGGATAATAATAGGAAGTTCTGGATACTTTTTCTTGGCTTCAACGCAAACAGATTCACCTGTCATATTAGGCAGGCCTAAATCTAAAAGCATAATGTCGGGCTTTAGTTTACTTAAAGCGTTTAAGCCCTGGACACCGTCGGGGGCGATATGTACAACATAAGAATTCTCCCAAAGAAGTTCTTTGAGATATTTTTGTAAACCGGGATCGTCTTCTACCACCAGTACTGTGTTTGTCATCCTGAAAATTATAGCACTCGAGGCTAATCTTACAAGGGAAAAGGGCTAGTTCTTACATAACTCTTGCCTTTCTATTAAAATTGATGAGTATCTTTGTAAGATGAGTAGCTTCTATCAAGGGACATAATGTTAAGTATTTAGAATTTCCTTACATATAATCATAACTAAGGGGCAGGTATTCTATTAACACTAAAAATCCGCCAGCCTTCAATTTGTTTATGCATTGTTAGTCCCGGAGCGTTGCCTTGCCAAATATCCGGATAGAATTCATAAATTTTATTTTGACCACGGTCGTCAGAAACGGGTTGGGGTAGAATAATCCAGTCTATGTATGACGGATAATTTTTGACTATTTTTAAGTAGTCGATATCTGAAGTAATAATATAGCGATTAGGATCTTTAGCGAATAACGGGATAGCAAACCCTTTATCTGTGTCCAGTAGAATATATCCTGGCAGGGTATCCATATATAAGGCTACTGCCTTCTGGTCTAAATATGACCTCGAGAAATCAACAGGAGCTGCAGGATCGATTAGTTTCTCAGTGAAGGAATGTTCTTCGCGGCCGATCTGAGGACTTGTCATCGCAAACCAAGTTGTATAAACACCGACTGCCATCAGAATAAGGGATAGCAGTGCAAATACAAAATGTCTTCTGGCCAGATAAAAAGCCAAAAGAGTTCCCATTGGGATTCCGTAAATAAAGAACCTTAGCCAGCCGAATGATTCACCTTTAAATAATTGATATGAATGAAAAAGGATTATTGCGGCATAGGGAAAAGTTATAAAAGTCAGTAGAAGTAAATTCTTTAAACGTTGAGTAGAATTTTTAACTAAAGGAATGCCGATTAAAGGGACCAGCCAAATAACAGGAGCGATGTATAGAACCCGATTAAAACCATAGCGAAGACTATTAATAATTGAGTGGTATGAATTTTCCAGTAAACCAGGGTTTGTTTTAAAAGCCGTAGTGAAAGAGGCATTGGAGTAAGGGCTATTCATAAAATAAAAAGGATCTTTCATAATCAACCAATTTGCTAAAATCCAGAGAGCAACTGAATAGAAAAACGGCAGGCTGTATTGAAGAAGAATCGATTCAATATGTTTGAGGCTGCGTTTGGATAAAATCAAATGGAAGGTGACTGCAGCTGCTGAGCCAATGAAAGCCGGTAAGGCTTCGTATCTGGACCAAAATGATAAGGATATGGCAACGCTGGCAAGCAGCAGGTTCGATTGATTATGGGTGTAATAGAATTTAACCAGGTAATATGAAGACAATAATAGGCAAACAATAAAAACCATTTCGCTGGTACCAATAGCAGAGTAGAGAATTATTAAAGGATTAAGGCCAAAAAGTATGGTGATGAGTAGTCCGGTGTAGGATTTATTTCCAGCTAGTAATAATTGGCTGATTCTATAGACTATAGCCACAGATAAAGATCCGCAGACAGCAGCGACTAAGGAGCCGGCCATGAGCATTAAATTAAAAGGTTTTAATAACATTAGTAGTGGGATTTGGAGCAGGCTGGGAAGGGGTTGCCAAACAAAACCAATAGCGGCTAAATGAGGATCGCGGCCGTAAGTAGTAAAGAAAGCCAGCGCAGTTCTGGAGAGAGCATCATTATGATAAATCTCGAGAAGATAAGTGTAGCAATAGCCAATTGAGGCATAGAGAATGAAGAAGCAGAGGAAAATAAATTTAGCTGACGGAAGCAAATATCTCATTAGATTATACAGGCTGAAGTATATATTACTATGAGACTAATAACAAGACTTTTAAGGCTATTTTTGAGTGCTTTGCCACCAAAGTCTTAAGCGGTAGAGGATACCGGGATTATTAGGGGTTAAGGTAAAGTTTTTTTCAAAACGCTGGCCGCTTTTTTCGATATTTAGAGAAACTTTTTTGATTTCATAGTTAACATTGCCGATTTCCAGTTCAACTTTTCGGGGAGGAATAGATAGCCGGAAATTTCCTTGGTCGTCAGTTAAGGTCGAGGATATTCCGTCAGTTGTCTTTACCTGGATGCCAGAAAGATTTTCGTTTAGCGGATTTCTAATATTCCCGTAGACCTCACCTGGGATAAAGTAGCCCTGAAGGGTGTAAAAGGCTGGTTTTGGAGTGCCATCCAGGCTTATTAAGCCGGTTGTGCCTTCTGATAGAACCCAGTAATTTAGGCCGTGAACTTTATCGCGGTGTTTATATAAAACTTCCAGAATTTGCTTAACAAATTCGGCCTGCTGTGCATCATTCATTGGGCCATTTAAATCAGGAATTGGGGCTCCGAATTCGGTCACCAGAGAGCGAGTTTGAGAATTATTCCAAAAGTAATTAATAAACTCCTCCATGACAGAGGGGGATTTGACATAGTGATCAATACCAATAATATTGCCTAAACTATCAAATGTTGGTTTATCTAAAACATCTTTAGCCCTGCCGCCAATAATGGATTGGTAAACTGTGACATCTTTATTTATTTCTCTAAAAGAAGTAGTGATTTCATTTTGCTGATTTATTACAAACTTTCGGTAATCGGCGTTCTTCCCGTCCTGCGGCCAAAAGCCGGAGTTTTCGCATTCAGGGCAGGGATCGAAAATATCGCCTGATTCAAATAATTCCGGATGAGCGGAAATAAAGTTTTTAGTCTTAGCAGTGTGTTGGGCAGGTCCTAAGTTTTTTGGATATTCAAACCAGCCTTCCCAGTTCGACCAATTACCTCTAAACCAAACTTTTAAGCCTTCGCTTCTGGATAAAGTTACCCATCTTTTTAAATAAGGCATAAATTCTTCGTCGTATGGTGTAGAAACCGTAACGTAAGTTGCGCCTGTTTGTTTTATAAGTTTTAATTGCTGCTTTATATCCTCATCGTAGGCGGGATTATTGAGTTCAGCGCGGGCGCGGTCACGGGAGGTTTTCATAGTATCTATAGCGCAAATTTGCCAGATGCAGGAAGGGGTTACAGTGTTTTGAGATTTTAGAGAAGGGAATTTTGAGGAGAATAAGTTAAAACTAAAAGCGCTCATTATAATGACCAGTAAAATAATCCAAAGGATTTTAGACAACTGCCAACTCGAACTACTTTTAGCAGATTTGCGTTTCGGACCAGAAGTCCGGAAATGTTTTTTGATTGATTCGTCGATGAGTAAAGATTTACGCCGACGTTTAGTTTTTGCGTTTATAGATTCCAAATTTTTCATAGCTGTGAACTAATTCGTACTTTTGTTTAAACTCCGGATTATTAACTAATGATTTATATACTGAATCGGGAGGAAATGAAAGAGTGGCAATATATTGAACTCTGTCATCAGGCCATTTTAATACATCGTCCCAATAAGGTTTAGTGCCTTCATGAATATAATTTTTAATTGGGATGCCGGTACGGGCAACGAAAGCATCATGCGAAGCTAAAGTTGTTAATATTAACCCGCCCTGATAATTTTCTTTAAACCAATTACTTGCTGCAACTGTATAGTAGGTATTTTTTAAACCATTTATGCCATCGGCTAAAGATACAGGAATTCCTTGCTGAATAAAAAGGAAACTTTGGAAGAATAATAAACCGGCAACCGCAACGCTTAAAACTTTATTTGAAGAAACAGTTCCTAAAACCAGAGCAATAAAAGGCAGTGCCATCATGCCGTATCGGATATTAAACATCCCGGGATTTTCGAAAGCCTGAGGAACATTCATAGCTGATTGTCCAACGAACAGGGCAATAACATTAAAAAGAATAGGCGAAAAGGCGGCAATATAAACTCTCAAAGTTTTTTTATGCTGAAGAATAAAGGGAACTATTAATGCCGAAATTATAGAAGTAATAAATAAAGTCAGACCATTATTACTAATAACTGCCCACATAAAATAATAGCCGGCATTAAATAAATTGCCTTCTGTCGGTAGTTGGCCAACGCTGCTTAGAACTCTTTGCTGGGCATAGGCAGAATACGGTCCAGTTATAAAATATAAAGGATCGCCAAAAATTATTAAATTCCAAAAAACCCAAAGAGCGATGCCTATACCGCCCATAAACATAAATAAAATAACCGAGCTTTCGGCCTCTTTTCTACCTCTAAAATAAGTAATCCAGAAAGGCAAAATAATTCCTAAAAGCATAAACAAAAACCAGCCGTCGTAACGGACCAGAGTTGCGCAGGCGACAAAAATACTGGAGAGCAAAAGTGAATGAAGCTCCCAAGTCATAACGTATTTGGCCAGAAAATATATGGCCATAACAAAGGCGGCAATTAATAAAGGCTCTGACATCGGCGTAGTTTGCATATATAAAAGATTTGGATTAAGGGCCATAACCAAAGCGCCTAAAGATGCGCCGATATTGCTTCTGGTGATTATAAAAATTGTTTTAAAAGTAAAGAAAACACTGGCGATAAAAGCAATCATTGAAACAATACTTCCGGCAAATCCGGTATGCCAAAGCCAATCATTCCAGGCAAACGGCATCATTAAAACATGTGGTAAAGGCAACCAAACTGTGCCGATTTGGGCTATACCGGGGGTTAGGTTATCTATGACACGGCGGGCGATGTTTAGATGAGAGGCGGCATCGTTATAGGTGAGGATGTAGTTGTTGGTGTAGCTTAAGTAGAGGGCAGCAAAAGAGAGAATAAATGAAAAGAAAAGTATTAGTTTGTCTAAGCTAATAAAATTAGTTTTCATTCTATTTTGTAATATGGTTCTGTATTCTTCTTAAACACTTTAAGTTGGTTTTCCTGATAAACTAATTGGTATTCTCTTTCTAGGATATCTTTCCGATTCATGTGTCTCGCTAATGTATCGGAATTATTACCATAATCAATAATAACCCATTTTGCGTAGCGTGAAGGGTTATCAAGGGATTCCTTCCAATACTTACCTGTGCCTTCATGAATAAAAGTACTATAATTGAAACCAGTCTCGAACATTTGGTCTTCCATAGAACCGGCACTAATTAATATTTTTCCACCATCATGGTTTTGCTGTATCCATGATCTGAATTCGCTAAAAGGTTTATCGTAAATATTATCCGGAATTTTATACATTACCGTATAGTCGGGCGACCAATATGTGTGGAATTGAATTAACAGGACGAAGAATATCAACAAATTTAAGGCAACCGGTTTTAGCCTGAAAACGTAAACAGACATAATAGCTGCCCAGGGTAAAAGGAGTAAACCGTATCTTATGTTGAACCCAGTTCCTAAGCTTGTTTGGCCTGATAAAATATTACTCCAAGTTAGATCTGGTTGAACAACTGGGGTGTTTCTCTGTAGAGTTAAAGCCATAAACATGAAGATTGCTAAAGGTAAAAGTAACGGCATAAATATCCAGCTTCGCCGAATAGCCGAGATTATGAGCATGGTGAGAGTGCCAATAATGGCGAAAATTGTTGGGATAATTCCTATCATCCAAACGAAAGAAGTAAAGTATTGCCATGCAGCAGTGAGCAGGGGTTTGGCTTGAGTAAATGCTATTTCTCCGCTGTCAGTGACTTGGGCGGTAGCATAATAATTTTTCCAATAAAGAGGGTCTCCGAAGATTGCTGTTAAGTATAAAGTCCAAAGTCCAAAACCTAAACAAGCAAGGGCTGTATAGAGAAATGTATTTCCTTCTGCAAGGTGGTACTTTTTTTCTTTAATAAAGGAATAAAGAAAAACCATAGGTATGGACGGGATTAATAAAGCCAGTCCTTCGTAGCGAATTAATGTCATAGCACTTACTGAAAGTGCAGCCAGAATAAGAGCGGTTGTTTTTTTAGTCAAAAACCATTTAATGAAGAAATACATAGTGGCCGCAAGTGAACAGGTAAAGATAGATTCGGACATTGCAGTAGTTTGTAGATATAGGAGATTAATATTCAAAGCGTAGATTCCTAGACTGCAAAGGGAGGGTACAATCGAATTGCTGAGTAACTTAGCTGATCTATAAACAAACAGTCCGCCCAAAACAAACATTGAGCCGGACATGATGTAACCTGCGATTCCAGAATGCCATAAATAGTTATTCCAGATGAAGGGGAGCATCAGAAGTTGAGGCAGGGGTAGCCAAATATTACCTACCTGAGCAAAGCCGGGCGTAATGTTATCTAAAATCTTTCTTGCGATATTTAATCGAGATATTGCATCTGCATAGGGTAGATTTTTTAAATCTTGAAAGAAGAAAAGAAATGTAGCAACACTAAGAATAGCCAAAATGATAGTAACGATTATGCTTTGATACTTAATTAAAACAGCCAATAGCTTTGTCATAATATATCTTTAATCTTCTTTGCGGGAATACCAGCATAGATTGTATTTTTAGGGACATTCTTTGTAACTATAGAACCGGCTGCGATTACTGAATTTTCCCCCACTATAACTCCAGGCAAGATTATTACTCCGCTGGAGATCCAAGCACCATTTTTAATAGTGATATCTTTAGCCGTAATCGACTGAATTCTTTTTAGTCCTTTTAAGTTGTAATCATGCGATCTTGCTAAGAGCATACATCTATGACCAAAAAAAACATTATCCTCAATTGTAACTTTACCATTTTCAAAGGATCCGGCATTAATTAGGACATCGTTTAACCATACATTATTACCAATAAATATACTATTCACTCCAGAAAAGATACTAAAACCAGGCGATACTATAACATTCTTTCCGAATTTTTTAAGACCATGGAAATATCTTAAATTAAAGGCACTTGAGGTAACTATTAAGTACTTTTTAAATTTTGCTAAAGGCAAATAAATAAATTCCGGTAGATTGTAATTATCTTGTTGGTTCATAATTTTTTTACATTTAACCTGCTAGTGCCTTGAAATTGGTTACTTAAGAATTGTTTCCATTGCTTGTGTATTACTTTAGTGTCAAATTTTTGTGCTTGTTTTATACAAGCATCCTTCATCTTCGTTGCATTGCTTGCTTTAAAACTGCTAACAGTATTTATTATGGAGGATTCACTTGCAGGGATTAAAAAACCTGTTTTTTTATCTACTACTGTTTCCTTACAGCCTCCTTCATCCGCAGCTACACAAATTTTACCAGATGCCATTCCTTCCAAGGGAATAAAACCAAAGTCCTCATCAATTGGCATGTATATTGTGGCCAAACAGTTTCCATATAAACTGTGCAATTTTTCATCTTGTACATTATTTAGTAAGCTAATATTTTTGTGCCCATTAATAATTTTTCTTATTTTATTATTTTCAGGTCCATTCCCAACAATAACTAATTTTTTATCTGGCATATTGGTAAAAGCAGTAGCAATTAAATCCATCCTCTTTTCGGGCATTAATCTTGAGACGGCTAGAAAATAATCGCCAAATTTATCAAACTTAAATCTCTTTGTATCAAATTGAGGGTAAATTACAAATGAGCTTCTGCCATAATATTTTTTGACTCGTTTCTGAACATTTTTTGATATTGAAACAATTGTTCTCATGTAATTTTTTATTATTTCTTGATCCTTATTTTGAAAAAGATATATATAAAGACGAAATACGATATTCCTAATCAGACCCGAATTCTTCAATTTCCATTGCTTTAGATCGTAAAAAAATCTATCAGGAGTTAGACAAAGCAACATATTATTGTTTGTTTTTCTGGCAGCGTAGATGGTAGAGTTTCCACTGAAAATGTGAAGATCATACTTAAAATTTTTACAAAACAAGAATCGTAGAGGTGCTTCAAAAAAGTAGCTTAAGGGAATGCTAAATTTTGAAGAACGATTACCTAAATCTATGACTTTACCCTTTATTCTCATCCAATCATTTATCTTCGGATTATATCCAGCTGTTATTATGTCTGCGTTAAGACTATTGGCTAGTTCGATTTCTAAACGTGTAGAACCTTCGAAGCCAATTAAATTATCAACATATAATGCAATTCTCATACGTATTTATGTATTTAAGTTTTTCGTAGTTTTTACAGTTTCCCAAGTTTCAGAAAAATTAGTGAATTCTTTCTTTGATTTTGCGAAAATGTAAAGCTCGGTGAGAATTATAAACATACCCCCTAACGGGTTTTTAAGAAATTCTTTTAGTAATGTGTAAATAAAAATAGATCTAGGCTTCAAGTATTCTTTATGCACTATTTGAGATCCGAAGGATTTGATAAGAATAGATTTCTGAATGTTATTTCTGCTAATCCACTTTATATAGTCGCCTAAGGTCATTGGATTCCTAAAACGGACTATTGCGTCTTTTACAAAGATATATTTAAATCCGGATGTTATACAAGCAAAGTATAAATATGCATCAACATTTCCTAGATCTTTATTTCTATTAGGGAATGTTATTTTTTTGCAAAGTTTTTTTGAGAGTGCAAGAATCTTCCCATCGCAAGAGAAAACATTGTTTCCATTGTTTACTCTGCAGCTCAGCTCTTCAGATGCCTTTAATCTTATAGAAAGAGCGCTATCAATAAAGCTTTTTGATTTAAGTGGTTGAGGATTTCCGCAAACAAGTCCAACATTTTCTTGAAGGGTAAAATGCTCGACTATTTTCTCTATGAAAGCTACGTCATTGATTTTAATATCGTCATTTAAAATGATGAGCACTTCCGAATCATTTGTAGTTATGAAGAATTTAGCTGCATGAGCGAAACCACCTCTCTTTTGAGAATCGATGACTTTTATTTTTTTGTTGTGTATTTGTGCTTTATATACAGTTTGGTCGGTACTCGCGTCTGAATATACTATGATATTATCTAAGCTGAAATTCAATTGGCGTTGAGATAGCAGTGATAATAATAGCTGTTTAATATTCTCCTCTGCATTATATGCAGCAATAGCGATTTTTATTGAGGGCTTCTTTTTCTGCAAAGTATTCATAATTTTACTATAGAAAAAATTGATCATATACCTTTTTGTTTAATTTTGTGCTTGAGTAATTTTCTTTAATAAATTTGTGTATTTTATACTTTGGAAGTTTGTTGGATTTCTTTAGCTTGTATAATTTGTCCAATTCTTCTAAGTATTCTGTAGGTTTATTGTTTATCGTATTTTTTTCTATGAAATTTGGGAGATTTAATTTTATGATCTCAGAATTTAAGATGACATTTCCACAATATGCGCTTTCTAACATTACGGACCCAAATGTTTCAGCTCGAGAAGGATATAAGAAAACATCTCCCTTTAAGTAAATATCTGTTAGCTTCCTTCCCTCAACATATCCGTGATAAGTGGTATTCGATTTTTTCTTAGCCAGCTTCATAACCTCATTTTTTAAGTACCCGTCTCCAACTATATCAAATAAATAATTAACTGGAGATTTATGTATAGTTTTTATCAGAATATCGACTCCTTTTCTTTTAGAAAGTTCGCCAACGAAAACAACTCTTAGTGGTTTATGAGATTTAGTCTCTGAAGAAATACTAATTTTTTTAGTTTCAATTCCGTTAGGTACATAAAGTAGCTTACTAATTTTATAAGTTTTTCTGAATAACCTGAAATCCTTTCTGTTTAAAACATGAATAGCCTTAAATTGATTTAAGAAATAGATACTTAAAGGTGAGCTGTATACATAATTGTGGATTTTATCGAGTAAACGAATTGGAGAGTAATAAGTAAATGGTGAGCGGATAGCTGCTACTGTTTTTTTAAAGATACTAAAATTCCCTAAATACGTTAAGAGGATTATTTCATTTAGCTCAAACTTGCAATAAATAATTCTTGAGTCCTTTAGATACTGTCTAATCGAATTCCATTTTTTAGTAAAAGGTATGAGAGTGAAAAAATCAACATATAGCGTATCCTTCAGTATCTTTGAATAGCTATTAGGTAAATGGTTAGTGAACTTGCGTTTCAAGACTAACTGACCATAGATATTCGCGATACTCGGGGAAACACAGATTATTTTAACCTTTTCTGTTTTTCTTAAATCTGAGTAGAATGAGAAGATTCTTCTCTCAACACCTCCCATGAATTCTATAGGGGCAAAATTAAGGAATAAGATCATATGCAGTCCTTTTCTTGCTTAAGTTTTTGGTTGATTTTGCAGTGTCCCAAATAAAGGGATTCTTTTTAGATATTTTTAGATCGTACCAACCTAAAGCTTGAGCATAAACTTCGATGAATATTCCGCCAAGCAGCCAAGTCAGTTCTTTGAAGTTTTTAATTTTGTATTTAAATAATAACAACTTTATGCTTGATTTGGTCATGTTATCTATTTTAACATTTTCCTTTTGGTGTAACCTGGCGTGGCCGTTAAAAACTCTGCGTCTTTGTTTAATTAAATCGCTAACTGTTTCAGCTCCCTTATTAAGAACAACAGCTGTATCAACATAAACAACTTTTAGACCGTTCTGAATAATTTTTGCCTGAATGAAGGCCTCGTCAACTGCTGTAGCATGGGTGATTCTTTCTAGGATATTACGGTAAGCAATAATTTCTCCAAAACGGGGTATGTTTCTGTGGAACCACCACCAAGCATGAATGATATAACCTAAGAATGTATTAGGATCGTTAACGGGGAATGGAGCGCCGCCGGTCATTCCAACTTTAGGATTATGAATCATTGGTAAGCAAAGATTTTCGATTGTATCTTCCTGAGGGATTGTGTCAGCACTTTGAATAACAACAATAGGTTCATCGGCCAATTTCAAAAAGGCATTAATAGCTGAAGCTTTTCCTTCGCGAACCTTTTGTTTAATCAAAAGAATGCGGTTATCGCGAATGCAAAATTGTTCAACTAAATAATCGGTTTTATCAGTGCTGGCAGATGAGACAACGATTATTTTAGTTATATCGATATGAAATGTTTTTTGTGATAGAAGGCCACTGAGGAGTTTTTCAATATTATTCTCTTCGTTATAGGCAGGCACACAAATAGCTACTTTGGTTTTCATATTGATTCCTCCAGATTTTGCTCTAAAGATTTGATTTTGACTTTTCCTGGGGTTAGGCGATGCTTGTATATGTGTGTGATAGCCAAGACTATGCTGTAAATAAACCCAACAATAAATAAAACATAAACGATTTGAGTAAGATTTTGGTTAAAATTAAGAATCCCCATTGTAAGAAGAGCGGCGAAGCCTAAACTAATAAAAGGGAAAAGATATTCTTTGCGGGCTAAGTGATAGGTAATTATTATATTTCCTAAAGTAAAAAGAGAAATGGCGATTGTGTAAAGTAGAGAGTAAGGAATGATGGCATCGGCACCGCTGCCAAAAATAAGCGGTATTGTCAGATTTCCAAAAACACCTAAGGCTAAAACTCCGATAAGAGAAAGGAATGCGGAAAAACCAAAAAGAGAATAAAAAGAAATATAAGGATTTTTATCTTTATTCATTTCCCGGCTGACTAGCGAAATGGTGAAGACGTTTAAAAGAGAACCAAGAAAATAAATTATTTTTCCGAGAAGCGAGAGGAAGGCGTATTGTCCGGCTTCCAGCGGCGACAGAAAATGTTTAACTAAAACCATATCAAGAGCTAAAAAGGAGATTGTCGAAACACCGGCTAGGAAACTAGCCCAGAAAAATTTATGGGGGAAAGGAAATCTAATTGATTTGTAACCGGCTGGTTTTTTGGAGTAGGCGAGAGTAATAGCGATTATTCCGGTTAGAATTGCGGAAATATAAATTGAGGTATAGATCCAAGGTTCTAAATTAAAATTAAGTAAAAACCAAGCGCTTATTAGTTTAATAACAGGTTCAATAAAAATTAGAATGCCGGTTAAGGTGAAAAATAACCTGCCCTGAAGATAGCCGCGGCCTAAAGCTACAAGCGGATAGAGAATGAGCAGGGGAGTAAAGAGATAAAAAATTATCGGGGTATTAATATGAAAAAAAGCACTAGTGAAAGGAACGGCTAGAACCCACAATAACGAAAGACCTAAATTAACTGTCAGAACTTGTTTGGAGAATGAGGTGAAAAAGGCGGTGGCAGTGCTTGAATCTTTGTGAGTTTCAATAAACCCGACTTCTCTAACAACGGTTGCACCAAGGGCGTTATAAAACATGGCACCGATATACATAAAAGTGTTAATCAGGGCAATGATCCCGAATTCTTCAGGTGTGACGACTCTACCTAACCAGGCATTAAATAACAGGTTCACAAAGTTAGCGGCCATTAAGCCGCCTGCCAAAACCGTCGCAGGAAATAATACTTTTTGATTACTAATATTCATATGTGAGTAAGCCAACCGAGAAAAACCTAGGCCGGGGCAGGGACCATGGAATGCAAGGGAACTGCTCTGTTTGTTAAGTCTTTATCAACCAGCTCTTTTCCACCGATGGCTTTATGAGCGTGCTCGATAGCTTTAGCATTATTCAAATGTAATCCGTGTTTGGTTTTTGCCCAATAGTGAGGGGCAACGATCAATTTATAAACTGCCATCCAAGCGGCAATACTCATAGCCAGCCAGTAAAAAGGAACCAGAATTCCGTATTTAACCAGTTCGTGATGACCGTGTTTAGCGCAACCAATCATGTAGTAATAAACATAAAGAAAGTTACCTAAAAGCAGCGAGGTTACTCCCATATAAAGAACCGGAGCCGGGAAGAAGGATTCGATAAAAGTGCCAACATTAGCCCTAAAAGCAAAGTAGCAAATGGTAATGATCCACATAAGAGGATTAATAAACATCGACAAAATTTTTCCGCCGACAACCATTTGAAAAGTTAGAGCGTGCGGCTCTTTCCAGTTAATAAAGAATTCTTTTGGAGTGCGCATGTGAACTAAGTAAGTCTGCATATAACCCTTGATCCAGCGGGTTCTTTGGCTGAACCAATTAGCCATATCGCTGTTGGCTTCTTCAAGAGTGATGGAGTTAATAACGGCTGTTTGCTTGCCCTGTTTAACAAGACGCATTCCTAAATCACAATCTTCAGTAACATTAAAAGAATCCCAACCTTTAAGATTGACCAGATCAGCTTTACGGAAGTGATTTGAAGTTCCGCCAAGTGGAATTGGAGCGTGAATTGACTGGAGGCCGGTTAAAACTAAATCAAACCATAAAGAGTATTCGGCAGTGAAAACTCTAGTCAAAACATTTTGATGAGGATTGTAAAAGTTTAATTTTGCCTGGATACAAACAATTCTAGGTCCGGCTTTTTGGAAAGCAGCGATAGCTTTTTTGAGCTGGAGCGGATCAGGAACATCTTCGGCATCGAAAATAACCACATATTCGCCAGTAGCTTTGAGTAATCCGTAGTTGGAGGCTTTTGGTTTAGTTTTTGGTTTGGAATCTGGAACGACAACAACATCAAAATAAGAGGGGAGAGAGAATTTTTTAACTTCCTCCTGGGATTGTTTATCATCTTCTTCTAAAAGCAGCATGACTTGAAGTTTATCTTTTGGATAGTCGAGCTGGCTCATAGCTGTAACGAATTGAGGAATAACGCTCCATTCTTTATAAAGCGGGCAGAGAATTGTATAAGTGGGCCAGACTTTTACTTCGTCAATATCGGACTTAGTTATTTCAAGTTCAGCGGGTTTGGAAAAGCTTCTATAAATTAAGTAAAGATTGAAAAGTAAATCGCCGAAGTAAAGAAAAGTAAGAACAGCAATAAAAACGATAACTGCTAAATGCCAGTCAAGAATGAAAAATTCAATAGTGGCAATAGCCAATAAAGCTAGAACAAACATTTGAGTTCCAGAGAGTCTATGGATCGCGCTTTGTTTGGCCGTTAAATTAGAATGATGGACGAATTCCTCGCCGCGGTAATGGAAACCTAAGCCTTTTTCCTGCTGCTGCTCCGGATGAAAAGGGATAACATCGCGGCGGCCAAATTTGGTTTTAAGTTTAGAATAGAAAATGTCCCAGAGCGAGCCATGAGTTTTGTGCTCGAGAAAATTGTCGACTTGATACACATCAACTTTATATCCGGCATCTTTAGCATAAGTGATAAATTCCATATCAAATGAGAATGAGAGGAATTCAGGTTTTAATCTTTCAGCAACTTCTTTTTTAAAGACTTTTAGACCACTTCTGACATCAATTTTGCCGCCATCGTGATTCAACCCTAGCAATGATTCGAAGTAACCCGGCTTTTTAGTTTGAGCTATTAAAACGTCTGATTGTCCCTGATAAATAACTTTGGCCATATCCATAATTGTTTCCAAGGTAAAGGTTTTCGTGTCAGCCAGAGTAGCTATAATTCCGTAATTGGCGTGAGTAAGAATTCCGGCGAGTCTTTGGGATAGCCTCTTCTTATCTTTAACATGGAAGAACTTAACCGGAAATTGATTAAATAAGGATTTATCAGGTTTTGAGTTGAAGTCTTCAACAATTAAAACTTCATAACCTAAAGCAGTTGGAGATATAAGAGAATCAATTTCGCCAATAAAAGGCAATAAGTCGTGGGCATTTTCGTGGGCGTAGATAATTAGCGAAAGGCCGTCTTGTTTCATATTTTTATTATACCAGCCTAAGAACAATCATTACAGGCCTAATCTGGGAATCTCCATTTTTAGTACGAGAGTAACCGAATATTAAAGTATAAGCGAACGTATTCGCTCAAACAATTAATATATGGCAAAAATTGCTTTGAAAATCTCTGATTGTTGAGTTTATGTCAGGATATAGTATTTATATAAGAATTAGGTAAGAATGGCTAAATACAATTGTAAGCGAATGTAAGAAAGTTAAGACAAGCAGGTTAAGCAGCTCTTCACCTAAACTGCCGTTACTTTATAAATCCCTTAACTCTTCCCGTTAGTATCGTTTTGCTCCCGGCACTAATTTTGAACCTGCTACTCCCATAGCTATAAATCCTGTCAACAGCATGGTCCATGCTGAGATGGTCATAAAGCCGAAACCCAAAATAAACGGAGCAATTACAGCAGCCAGTCCGGCAATTCCCAAAACCCAATATTCCCACATCTGCGTTCCTTCAGCTGTCCATTCTAATACTGAGGCTACAGTTAGGGTGGCTCCAATGCCGATGCTTGTCCATAAAGCAGTTGGGCTATCGCTATACCCCAAGATAAACGGAGCAATAACTAAAACTATTCCCAGAAACCCTGTTAGATAGTACATATTTCTCACCTCCTTTCAGCAGTCTTAGAATAATGGTCTAAGGCTTAACCATTTCGTCTTCACTCGAATCTCTGAACACTGCTTCCTCTTCTACTTCAACTCCCTCCTCTTCTTCGTCATCATCGTCGTCATCCTTAGGGATGATTATATGTTTTGGTTGTGACGGAGTGGCTTCTTTTTCTACCGAAATTGTGCACTCGGCGACTAAGGCGATAATCGTACCGATGGAAGCAAGAACAGGAAGCAAGACTGTGCCGACAACTCCCACAGTCAGAGGAAACTCGGCGATGCTTTTACCCGCTTTGTCTTTGACTGTAATCTTACGAATGTTACCTTCTTTAATTAGTTTTTTTATTTTCTTCATGACATCATTGCCGCTGACTTTAAATTCTTCGGTTCTCATTTTTGATTCACCTCCCTGATCAATTTTTATATAAACCCTTTACTCCTAAAAGTCAGTGATTTAGATTAAGGCAAAGGAGTGCGTAACTTGGTATCTAGAGAGTATGATTTTTAATCTTAATCTGGATGCACTTAAGCTTGACGCGTCGGCGGTTGAAAAAATCAAAAATGAACTCGGCAAGATTAATATGTATATTCCGGATTTCCCGGGGGATTTACAAATTAACTTGCTAATTAAAAAAACTCACAGTAAATTCCATCCGCTTTCTAAACAGAAAAAACATGCAAGTTACAGCGAAACAAAACTTAAGCTGTCTAATTTTGAGGGCTGGATTAAGATGGCATTGCCAAGAAAGGTACTGTATACAACTTTTCAGGGACTGACTGTTAAAGGGGCGATAGGTTTGGGGACGCGCAATTTGATAAATGAGATAAAGAAATATAAGACGCTTCATTTTAAATCACAGAGTAAATATCCACATCATGAAACGATAAGGAAAGATTATGGATAGAATAACTCTACTATTTGGTGAAGGGAGAATCGATACAGATTTCTTTAAAAAATTGTATAAACATTGGACACCTAGACAAGTAATGCATTGGTTTCCCAGAGTTCTCGGGGTAGGACTAATCTTATTCCTGGCAGTATTTGCGCTTGATGTATTTGAAGAAGGATCTTCACTGGGGCAGATAGTAGTAGCACTTTTTATGCATCTGATCCCCAATTTTATTCTGGCTATTTTACTAGCAATTGCCTGGAAAAAACCGATAGCCGGTGGCGGACTTTTTATGGTTATTAGTGCGGGTTTTTGGATATTCTTTGATAATCCATTTCTAACTAATTTAGTTTTGTTTGGGCCAATATTTCTGACGGGATTATTATTTTTGTTTGATGGTTTTACTATGACAAGTCATTCTAAGAATGATATGGAGAAATTATGAAAACACTATTAATATATGACTCAGCTTTTGGAAATACTAAGAGAATTGCTGATGCGATAAAGGAGGATTTGGAGGGTGAGGTTCTAAGTCTGCAGGCAGAAGAAATGAATGTATCACACTTAAAGGATTGTGACTTATTGATTGTGGGTTCACCTACTCAGGGAGGGAGACCAACAGAGGCGGTTAGTAATATGTTAAACAAAATTCCTAAGGGGAGGCTTGAGGGAGTTGGGGTTGCGGCTTTTGATACCAGATTTTCAATAAGGAAACAGAATTTTGGTTTGAGAATGTTGATGAAGTTGACTGGATATGCAGCTGAAAAAATAGCCGCAGCTTTAGTAAGTAAAGGGGGATTATTGATTGAAGATCCGCAGGGATTTATTGTTGAGAAAAAAGAAGGGCCGCTTCGAAGTGCTGAATTTGAGAGAGCCAGACTTTGGGGGTCAGAGCTTCAGGTGAACTTGGGTAAAGCCAATTAAAGTTGTAGAATAGTTAGTAATGAATCTTCAAATTATACGTGGAGTTTTTCTAGCAGTTATTATTCTTTTACTTCCTTCGCAAGCGCTAGCTGAAGAGAAGATTAAGTCTTTTGATACAAATATAGTTGCCCATAAAGACGGGACAATGACAGTTACTGAGAGTATAGTTTATGACTTTGGGGATGATAACCGGCACGGGATTTTTAGAGAGATACCGCTCGTTTCTAAAGTAGGTGAGTTGTTTAGAGTTATTGAAGTAGATTTTAAAGAAGTTAAGCGGGACGGAAAGGAAGAGAATTTTGAGGTGGAGAATAGTTCAAAGACAAGTGAGGTTAAGATTGGAGATGAGGATAAAGAGATTACCGGCGTACATAACTACATTATTATATATACAGTTAAAAATGGCATTGGCAGTAATTATGAGGATCATGATGAAATTTACTGGAATACAACTGGGAATGAATGGCAAATTCCAATAGAAAAGGCTACTTATAAAATTGACACAGATTTTGGTGCTAACGTAATCGAATCGGTTTGCTATACCGGGCCGGTAAATTCAAGATTTCAGAATTGCCAGGTATCTGGAAACACAATAACTACAACTCAAGAACTTAGCCCATACCAGGGACTGACTGCTGCTACCAAGTTTCCGGTGAATACTTTCCCTAAATCTTTGCTGTCGAAATCGGAACCAGTCTTTGATCCGGATTTTATAAATTTATTAAAGATCTATTTACCAATTATGTTTGTTCTGAATTTTATTGTGGCTCCAGCTATCTTATTTAAGTATTTCAAAAGCCGGAGGGGGAAAGGTTATGGAAAGGTCGGAGTTAGTTTTGATATTCCTAAAGATCTATCGCCGGCTGAGGCTGGAATAATTGATAATGCAAAACTCGAGCGTAATGATGTAATAGCCGGAATATTTAATTTGGCAATTAAAAAGTATTTAAAAATTGAGGAAGTAAAAGTTGCGAAAACATTACGACCGGACGAAACAGATTACAAATTTATAAAACTAAAAGATTATCAGGACGAAGATAAATTTAATCAGCATTTAATGGAGGATCTATTTAAAGAAGGAAATGAAGTCTCAATGAAGGATTTAAAAACTGATTTTTATAAAACTTTTAATAAACTTGAAACTGCTGTATTTAGTTCACTAGTAAAAAAGAATTTTTATACTAAGAATCCTAAAGGAGAGATGACGTTTTTGTTAGTGATGGGGATAATAACTCTTTTCGTCGGTAATCTAATCTTTGGGTCGGTATTGATATTTCTTTCCAGAAAGTTAACTGGCAGGACTGAAAAAGGAGATCAAGCAGATTATCAGATTG
>CXWK01061804.1_pt2 | contig 32840 bp, 29 predicted proteins | sample 590851 | NCBI WGS metagenome assembly CXWK01 (sample SAMEA3498364, study PRJEB10139) | wastewater metagenome | biome: wastewater treatment plant; material: activated sludge | place: Denmark | collected 2014-08-01
ATCAGCGGGAAAAAGGCTGGGTCGGTGTCATCGGCGGTGATTTGCAGTCCTTGAGCAACCAATCGCTGACCGACAAGGAAGTCGAACGGCTGACTTTTTTGCGTGGCCTCGATTGGCCGATCCACAAAAAAGGCCGGCCGTGGATGCGCATACCGTTTCCCAGTGACCCGTCCGTCGGCAGCCTGGTGATCGAACTGCCGCAACGCTTCGTGCCCGGGCGCTACCGGGTGTTCTGGCGGGTGATCACCAACGGCGTGATTCCGGGCTTGTTCACCTTGCTGTTGTGCGTCGGCCTGTATCGCTTGTTGGTGGTGCCACTCAATCACTTGCGCGAACAGGCCAATGCCTGGCGTGCCGATCAACTGAACGTACGGCTGTCGAGCCGCACCACCAATCGTTCCGATGAGTTGGGCGAATTGGCCAGGGCGTTCGATCACATGTCCGAGCGCCTGCAAAGTACCGTGGCATTGCAGCAACAACTGTTGCGCGACCTGTCCCATGAATTGCGCACGCCGTTGAGCCGCCTGCGGGTGGCCAGTGAAAGCGAGCAGGGGCTTGAACAGTTGCGCGAGCGCATTGGCCGCGAAGTCGATGGCATGCAACGGCTGGTGGAGGACACGCTGCAACTGGCCTGGCTCGATACCGAACGTACGCGATTACCCGACGAATCGATCCAGGTCCAGGCCCTGTGGGAAATGCTCACGGAAAACGCCTGTTATGAAAGTTGCTGGCCGGATACGCAGTTGCAATGCTCGGTGGACGCCTCCTGCTGGGTGCGCGGCCATCTCAATACCCTGGCCCAGGCCCTCGAGAACATGCTGCGCAACGCCATTCGACATTCGCCCGAGGGTGGCATTGTTCATTTGGGCGGGCGGCGTGACGGCGACTTCTGGCACCTGTGGCTGGAGGATCAAGGTGGTGGCGTGGCGGAGGCGGATCTTGAGCGGATCTTCCTGCCCTTTACCCGCCTCGACGGCTCGCGGCCGGGGGATGGCGGATTTGGCCTGGGCTTGAGCATCGCCAGGAATGCGGTGCGGCGTCAGGGTGGAAGGCTTTGGGCGCAGAACACAGGGAGCGGGTTGCGGATGAATATGCGGTTGGTGGCGGATGATGGAACTGTCAGTGACGATGCCATCGCGAGCAGGTTCTCCCATCCTGCAACGCACTGATTTTGCCGGAGCGTTCCTGAGTTTCTGTACGACATTTCCCAAAGGGTATCACCGGTCATTTCAAGCATCCTTGACGGCTTAAGCTCAGGCTCTTACTCGTGTCCAAGGAGTCATTGCATGACCGTACCCCAGGTGCCCGGCAGTACCACCGATGATCGCTTCAATGAAGTGCTTGCCCTGATTCACAGTGCCAGGCGACAGGCCGTGCAGGCGGTGAATACTCAACTGATCGAGCTCTATTGGCAGGTTGGTGCTTATATAAGCCGCAAGATGGAGAAGGCGGAGTGGGGTGATTCCGTTGTTGGTCAATTGGCGGAGCATCTCAGTCAGACCCAGCCGGGGCTGCGTGGCTTTACTCGGTCGAACCTGTTCCGCATGCGTCAGTTTTACGAAACCTACCGTAGCGAATTAAAAGTCGCACCACTGGCGCGACAATTGTCCTGGTCCCATAACTTGATCATCTTCGGCCAAAGCAGGCACCCGCAAGAGCGTGAGTTTTACCTGCGAATGGCCGTTCAGGAAAAATGGTCAAAGCGCGAGCTGGAGCGTCAGTTCAAGGCGGCGCTGTTCGAGCGCAGCGTAACCCAGCCGGCCAAAGTCTCCTCAGTACTGAAACAGACTCATCCCTCTGCGCTTGAAATATTCCGCGACGCCTACATGGTCGAGTTTCTCGACCTGCCCGGCGCCCACGGCGAAACCGATTTGCATCGGGGCTTGCTGGCGCGTCTCAAGGAATTTTTGATCGAGCTAGGTCGGGATTTCTGTTTTGTAGGCTCCGAATATCCGCTACAAGTCGGCGGGCGTGATTTTGCCCTGGACTTGCTGTTCTTTCACCGTGGTCTTAACTGCCTGGTGGCCATCGAACTCAAGGTCGGGCGTTTTGAGCCGGAGTATTTGGGCAAGCTGGGCTTCTATCTGGAAGCCCTGGATCGCGAAGAGCGCAAGCCTCATGAAAACCCGGCAATCGGTGTCCTGCTCTGTGCCAGCAAGGATGACGAAGTCGTCGAATACGCCCTTAACCGCAGCCTGTCACCCGCGCTGATCGCGGAGTATCAGGTCCAACTGCCGGACAAACAGTTGTTGCAGGCCAAGCTGCATGAGTTCTACGCCCTGAATGTCGCTCAATCGGAAGAAGGCTGAATCAGACGCTTATTCCCATAAACCATAAGCACCACACTTTGCGTGATATGGCCTTGCGAGGTTTGCCGGTATGATAGGCGCCCCCGCAGTCTGGATTGCGAATACGCCATGACCTTGCAGTACCCAACCATCGCCGATTGCGTCGGCAACACTCCGCTGGTCCGTTTGCAGCGCCTGCCCGGCGAAACCAGCAACACTCTTTTGCTCAAGCTTGAAGGGAACAACCCGGCGGGTTCGGTCAAGGACCGTCCGGCGCTGTCGATGATCACCCGCGCCGAGTTGCGCGGGCAGATCCATGCCGGCGATACGTTGATCGAAGCGACCTCCGGTAACACCGGCATCGCGCTGGCCATGGCCGCGGCGATCAAGGGTTACAAGATGATCCTGATCATGCCGGACAACTCCAGCGCCGAACGCAAGGCTGCCATGACCGCTTATGGTGCCGAACTGATTCTGGTCAGCCAAGAACAAGGCATGGAAGGCGCCCGCGACCTCGCCCAGCGCATGGAAGCAGAGGGTCGCGGCAAGGTGCTGGACCAGTTCGCCAACGGTGACAACCCGGAGGCGCACTACACCACCACCGGTCCGGAAATCTGGCGCCAGACCCAGGGCACCATCACCCATTTCGTCAGTTCCATGGGCACCACCGGCACCATCATGGGCGTCTCGCGCTACTTGAAAGAACAGAACGAGAACGTGCAGATCATCGGTCTGCAACCGATGGAAGGTTCGGCGATCCCGGGTATCCGTCGCTGGCCCCAGGAGTATCTGCCGAAGATCTACCAGGCCGATCGCGTGGACCGTATCGTCGATATGGCCCAGAGCGAAGCCGAAGACGTGACCCGTCGGCTGGCTCGCGAAGAAGGCATCTTCTGTGGCGTGTCATCCGGCGGTGCCGTGGCAGCGATGCTGCGCCTGTCCAAAGAAGTTGAAAACGCGGTGATCGTCGCGATCATCTGCGACCGTGGCGACCGATACCTGTCGACCGGCATTTTCGACGCGCCCAACTGATGGCCAAGCATGAGAGAGGCCTGCGCTTCCAGCCCACGGGCGGCAGCAAGGCCCCGCAAGTCCCGACCGGCAAAAAGCAGCGCCTGAACATCGAGCGCCTGGCCAACGACGGTCGCGGTATCGCGTTTTTCGAAGGTCGCACCTGGTTCGTCATCGGCGCACTGGCCGGTGAAGAAGTCGAGGCACGCGTGCTCGGTGCCCACGGCAAAGTGGTCGAGGCGCGTACCGAGCGGGTGTTCAAGTCCAGTGAACTGCGTCGCCCGGCACCGTGCGCCCATGCTGGTCGTTGTGGCGGCTGCAGCGTGCAGCATCTGCCCCACAACGAACAACTCGCCCTGAAACAGCGCATGCTCGCCGAGCAATTGTCGAAGGTCGCCGGTGTCGAGCCCGAAGAATGGGCCGCGCCTTTGAGCGGCTTGGAATTCGCTTATCGCCGTCGCGCGCGGGTAGCGGTGCGCTGGGACATGAAAGCGAAAAAACTCGAAGTCGGTTTCCGCGCCGCCGGCAGCCAGGACATCGTCGGCATCGATGATTGCCCGGTGCTGGTACAGCCCTTGCAGCCGATCATGGCCCACTTGCCGCAGATGCTGCGACGATTGAGCAAACCTCAGGCCCTGGGGCACGTGGAATTGTTCAGCGGCTCATCGCTGGCGGTATTGCTGCGCCACATGGCGCCGTTGTCCGAAAGCGACTTGACCATCCTCAAGGAATTCTGCGCGCTCCATGAAGCCCAGTTGTGGTTGCACGGGGACGGCGAGCCGCATCCGGTCGAGGCCGATCAGTCCTTGGGCTATCGTCTTGAACAGTGGGATTTGAATCTGGCGTATCGGCCCGGGGATTTCATCCAGGTCAATGCGGGGGTCAACGAAGCGATGGTTGCCCAGGCGCTGGATTGGCTGAAACCGCAAGCCGATGAGCGAGTTCTCGATCTATTCTGTGGGTTGGGTAACTTTGCCTTGCCATTGGCTAAAGCCGTTCGCGAAGTCGTTGCGGTGGAGGGTGTGCAGGTGATGGTCGATCGCGCAGCCGCGAATGCTGTCAGCAACAATCTGCATAATGCGCAGTTTTTTCAGGCCGATTTATCCCAGCCGTTGACCGATGCTGAATGGGCGCGTGAAGGCTTTTGTGCGGTACTCTTGGACCCACCGCGTGACGGCGCTTTCGAGGTCGTGCGCAAGCTCAAGTCCCTGGGGGCCGAGCGGTTGGTCTATGTGTCGTGCAACCCGGCAACCCTGGCGCGCGACACGGTCGAATTGATCAAGCAGGGCTACCGGTTAAAACGTGCCGGGATTCTCGATATGTTTCCTCAGACGGCACATGTCGAAGCCATGGCGTTATTTGAAGCGAGCTAGGATGCTCGTCTGGTCCGACTGGCCCGCCCGTGCAGCCGCGTACCAGCCCGACGTGGGCTCATGGGCAACGAAGGTCAGCGATTTGACGCATTGAATCTGCGTCGTAGGGAAGGTAAGCAAGATGGTACAGGTGAGAGCACACCAGCCGATCAACACCGACGGCAGTATCAATCTCGAGGCTTGGCTCGATCACGCGGTCAGTGTCGATCTGGCACTGGATCGCGAAGCCTTGAAAGAAGCCTGCGAGTACGCTCGCGAGGCCGAACAACAAGCCAATGCGGCGAAGAATTTGTGGTCCGAAGGGACCTCGAGTTTCCGCACCGGCCTTGAGATCGCCGAGATCCTCGCCGACCTCAAGCTCGATCAGGATTCGCTGGTTGCCGCGGTTCTCTACCGCGGTGTGCGTGAAGGCCAGATTCCGTTGCCGGCGGTCAGCCAGCGCTTTGGTCCCGTAGTCGCCAAACTCATCGACGGCGTGCAACGCATGGCCGCGATCAGCGACAGCCTGAGCCCGCGCAAGTCCATGGTGATGGGTACTCAGGGCCAGGTGGAAAACCTGCGCAAGATGCTGGTGGCCATGGTCGACGACGTTCGCGTCGCCCTGATCAAACTGGCCGAGCGAACCTGTGCGATCCGTGCGGTGAAAACCGCCGATGACGAAAAGCGCAACCGCGTTGCCCGCGAGGTGTTCGACATCTACGCGCCGCTCGCTCATCGCCTGGGTATCGGCCACATCAAGTGGGAACTGGAGGACTTGTCCTTCCGTTACCTGGAGCCGGACCAGTACAAGCAGATCGCCAAGTTGCTCCACGAGCGGCGACTGGATCGCGAGCGCTTCATCAGCGACGTGATGAGCCAGCTGAAAAACGAATTGCAGGCCACCGGGGTCGATGCCGATATCAGCGGCCGGGCCAAACATATCTATTCGATCTGGCGCAAAATGCAGCGCAAGGGCCTGGAGTTCAGCCAGATCTACGACGTGCGCGCCGTGCGTGTGCTGGTGCCGGAAATGCGCGACTGCTACACCGCGCTGGGCATTGTCCACACCCTGTGGCGGCACATTCCCAAAGAATTCGACGACTACATCGCCAACCCCAAGGAAAACGGCTATCGCTCGTTGCACACGGCGGTGATCGGTCCTGAGGGCAAGGTGCTGGAAGTACAGATCCGTACCCACGCCATGCATGAGGAGGCCGAACTCGGTGTATGCGCCCACTGGCGCTACAAGGGCACCGACGTCAAGTCTGGCTCCAATCACTACGAAGAAAAAATCTCCTGGCTGCGTCAGGTGCTCGAGTGGCACGAAGAGCTGGGTGACATTGGCGGGTTGGCCGAACAGCTGCGGGTCGATATCGAACCCGACCGGGTCTACATCTTTACCCCGGACGGTCACGCCATCGACTTGCCCAAGGGCGCGACGCCACTGGACTTCGCCTACCGTGTGCACACCGAGATCGGTCACAACTGCCGTGGCGCCAAGATCAACGGGCGCATCGTGCCGCTCAACTACAGCCTGCAGACCGGTGAGCAGGTCGAGATCATCACCAGCAAGCACGGCACGCCAAGCCGCGACTGGCTGAACCCGAACCTGGGTTACGTCACGACGTCACGGGCACGGGCGAAGATCGTTCACTGGTTCAAGTTGCAGGCCCGCGATCAGAACGTCGCCGCCGGTAAAACCCTGCTGGAACGGGAACTCAATCGCCTCGGCTTGCCAGCGGTGGATTTCGACAAGCTGGCCGACAAGGCCAACATGAAAACCGCCGAGGACATGTTTGCCGCGCTCGGTGCCGGCGACCTGCGCCTGGCGCAACTGGTCAACCTGGCGCAGCAACTGGTCGAGCCGGAACGTGGCAACGAACAGCTGGAACTGATTCCACGCAAGGCCACCGGCTACAAGCCAGGCAAGCGTGGTGATATCCAGATCCAGGGTGTGGGCAACCTGATGACCCAGATGGCAGGTTGCTGCCAGCCGTTGCCGGGGGATGCGATCGTCGGCTACATCACCCAGGGGCGTGGCGTCAGTATCCACCGCCAGGACTGTGCCTCGGTGCTGCAATTGGCCGGGCGCGAGCCTGAACGGATCATTCAGGTCAGCTGGGGGCCGGTACCGGTGCTCACCTACCCGGTGGACATCGTCATCCGTGCCTACGACCGTTCCGGATTGCTGCGTGATGTCTCGCAGGTGTTGCTCAACGAGCGAATCAACGTGTTGGCGGTCAATACCCGCTCGAACAAGGAGGACAACACCGCGCTGATGTCTCTGACCATCGAGATTCCAGGGCTGGACGCGTTGGGGCGGTTGCTGGGGCGGATTTCCCAGTTGCCGAACATCATCGAAACCCGGCGTAACCGTACGCCATGAACCTCACCCCTGTAGGAGCTGCCGCAGGCTGCGATCTTTTGATCTTGATTTTTTAAGATCAAAAGATCGCAGCCTGCGGCAGCTCCTACAGTGCGTTTGAATGGGATTAATGATGTACAGCCTTGAAGACTTATTGCACCTGATGAACCGCCTGCGCGACCCGCAGTACGGCTGTCCGTGGGACATCAAGCAAACCTACGCCACCATTGTCCCGCACACCCTCGAGGAAGCCTATGAAGTTGCCGATGCCATCGAGCGCGGTGATTTCGATCACCTGCAGGGTGAGTTGGGCGACCTGCTGTTCCAGGTGGTTTACTACAGCCAGTTGGCGCGGGAAGAAGGGCGTTTCGAATTCGCTGGCGTGGTCGACAGCATTACCCGCAAGCTGATCCGCCGTCATCCGCATGTATTTCCCACCGGTGATCTGTACGCGCCGCTGGATGTACCGCGCTTGAATGAAGAGCAGGTCAAGCAGCGCTGGGAGGAGATCAAGGCCGAAGAGCGTGCGGAGAGATCCGCTGCACCGCAACAGCTGTCCTTGCTCGACGATGTCCCGGCAGCCTTGCCGGCACTGTCCCGTTCGGCAAAATTGCAAAAGCGCGCAGGGCAGGTCGGCTTCGATTGGCCCGACGCCTTGCCTGTATTGGACAAGGTTCGCGAAGAACTTGATGAAATACTCGAAGCGATGGCCGACAACGACTCGGTGGCGATTGCCGATGAAGTCGGCGATCTACTATTTTCCGTGGTTAATCTGGCGCGTCACCTCAAGGTCGATCCGGAAACTGCGCTGCGTGGTGCCAACAGCAAGTTCGAACGACGCTTCCGTTTTATCGAACAGGCATTGCGCGACACCCATCGTCCCATGGAAGATTGCACCCTCGAAGAGTTGGACGCCCTGTGGGGCGAAGCCAAACGCCAGGAAAAGAATGTGCCCAACTGCGGTTGAGCAGTTGCCTAAGTGAGTAATAAGCACCATGAGCATTTCCCTTCGCGACCAGTTGCTCAAAGCAGGGCTGGTCAACCAGAAGCAGGCCAAGCAGGTCAGCAAAGACAAACAGAAGCAGCAACGCCTGGCCCACAAGGGGCAGATCGAGCTTGATGATTCCCAGCAGCGTGCAGCCCAGGAGGCCATGGCCGAGAAGGTCAAGCGCGATCAGGAGCTCAACCGTCAGCAACAGGAAAAAGCCGAGGCCAAGGCCCGTGTCGCGCAGATCAAGCAATTGATTGAAGCCACGCGCCTGCCGAAACTGACGACCGAGGACTACTACAACTTCGTCGACGAAAAGAAGGTCAAGCGCCTCTCGGTCAACACGCTGATGCGTAACAAGCTCAGCAACGGTTCGCTGGCCATCGTGCATCACGCCGGCGGTTATGAAGTGATCCCCCGTGAAGCTGCCCTGAAGATCCAGGAGCGCGATCCGCAGCGCATCGTGCAACTGAATGTGCAGACCGAAGAAGTGGCCGCCGAGGACGATCCGTACGCGGCCTATCAGATCCCGGATGACCTGATGTGGTAAGCGGTTAACGGCTGCAATAACGACAAACCCCGCTCATGGCGGGGTTTGTCGTTTTTAATGCGGTCATTGCTCAAGCGGAGCGTAGCGCTCGTTGCTGCTCCAGAGTTTCCAGTTCGGCCTTGTAGTTGTGGGCGTCAGTCTCGCTATGGAACATCCCGACCAGCAGGTCCTGTTGGTACACATCCCAGATGCGGACACCGGCGGCTACGCCTTCGTGTGACATGCGTGAATCGTCGCGTTCAGTTACTTTTACAGTCATCTGCTAGCTCCAATTTCTATTATCTGCAGCAAGGCATGTGCAGGACTCTGTTATAGAGTTTGGTAGCTAGCTAAGTAAACGACTGAGTCTGGAAAGAGTTTGTTGCAGAATTGGAAACAGTCCTGCAGCCCGCGTAATCCGCGACATTCAGTCGCAGGCTGTTGAGTTCCATGACAAAAGCTTCATGTTCACGAGGAAGATTCGCGGCCTAAAGGCCGACCTTGTGGGAGCGCGCCTGCTCGCGAAGACGGCATCACATTCAACATCTTTATCGACTGTCAGGCCGCCTTCGCGAGCAGGCTCGCTCCCACAGGGTTTTGCGTTTTTGAAGGCAAAAAAACGCCCCGAACCAGTCGGGGCGTTTTCATGTGCGGCTCAGCAGCGGGAAATTACTTGCCTTCCCAGCGCTTCAGTACCAGCGTGGCGTTGGTGCCACCGAAACCGAAGCTGTTGCTCATCACGGTGTTGATGGTGGCGTTTTCGCGGGTCTTGGTCAGTACCGGCAGGTCCGCCACTTCAGGGTCCAGCTCGTCGATGTTGGCGGAACCGGCAATGAAGTTTCCTTCCATCATCAGCATGCAGTAGATCGCTTCGTGAACGCCGGCGGCACCCAGGGAGTGACCCGACAGGCTCTTGGTGGAGCTGATGGCCGGAGCCTTGTCGCCGAACACTTCACGCACGCCTTTCATTTCCGCGACGTCGCCGACCGGAGTCGAAGTGCCGTGGGTATTCAGGTAGTCGATCGGGGTGTCGACGGTGGACAGCGCCTGCTGCATGCAGCGGATCGCGCCTTCGCCGCTTGGGGCGACCATGTCGTAGCCGTCGGAGGTCGCGCCGTAGCCAACGATTTCCGCGTAGATTTTCGCGCCGCGGGCCAGAGCGTGTTCCAGCTCTTCCACCACGACCATGCCGCCACCGCCTGCAATGACGAAGCCGTCACGGTCTGCGTCGTAGGCGCGGGAAGCTTTTTCCGGAGTGTCGTTGCGCTTGCTGGACAATGCGCCCATGGCGTCGAACAGGAACGACTGGCTCCAGTGTTCTTCTTCACCGCCGCCGGCGAAAACGATGTCCTGCTTGCCCATCTGGATCTGTTCCATGGCGGTACCGATGCAGTGAGCACTGGTGGCGCAGGCAGAAGCGATGGAGTAGTTCAGGCCCTTGATCTTGAACGGAGTGGCCAGACAGGCGGAAACGGTGCTGCTCATGGTCCGCGTGACGCGATATGGGCCAACGCGCTTTACGCCTTTCTCGCGCAGGATGTCCAGCGCTTCCATCTGGTTCAGTGTCGATGCGCCACCGGAACCGGCAATCAGGCCGGTGCGCGGGTTGGACACTTGCTCTTCGGTCAGGCCGGAGTCAGCAATGGCGTCTTTCATGGCCAGGTAGGCGTATGCCGCCGCGTGGCCGACGAAGCGATAGATCTTGCGATCGATCAGTTCTTCAAGGTTGAGGTCAATGGAGCCGGAAACCTGGCTACGCAGACCCATTTCGGCATATTCCGGGTTGAACCGGATGCCAGGGCGGCTTGCACGCAGGTTAGCGGAGACGGTCTCTTTGTCATTGCCCAGGCACGAAACAATGCCCAGACCAGTGATAACGACGCGGCGCATGCGGATAACCCTTAGAAGTTGTCAGTGGAGGTGAAAACGCCGACCCGGAGGCCTTCGGCGGTGTAGATTTCGCGACCGTCGACAGTCACCGAACCGTCGGCGATGGCCAGGTTCAGCTTGCCCTTGAGGACGCGCTTGATATGAATGTTATAGGTGACTTTCTTGGCGGTCGGCAGGACCTGGCCGAAGAATTTCACTTCGCCCGAACCCAGCGCACGGCCACGGCCCGGCAGGCCTTGCCAGCCCAGGAAGAAACCGACCAATTGCCACATGGCGTCGAGGCCCAGGCAGCCCGGCATCACCGGATCACCTTCGAAGTGGCAGGCGAAGAACCACAGGTCCGGAGTGATATCCAGCTCGGCGACCAATTCACCTTTGCCGTACTTGCCACCCTCTTCGCTGATCAGGGTGATGCGATCGACCATCAGCATGTTCGGGGCGGGCAGTTGCGCGTTACCTGGGCCGAACAGCTCACCGCGACTGCAGCGCAGCAGGTCTTCCCGGGTAAAGGCGTTTTGTTTGGTCATGCGAGCTCCTCAATAGTCCCATGCGGCAGGTGGGGCAAATCATCCCGGCCGATCGAAGCGTTCATGCCTCGAACCGGCAGCCTACTCATAGACTATTGCGTTGTAGTGAAAGTCACAGCACCAAGGACATGAATGTACACTTGTGCACTGAAATTTTTAATCAAGCCCCTTTTCGAGCTTGTTCGGGTGCCTAAGACTGCCGCACTTTCGCCTTTCACGCCAGTCACAGATGCTCGAAAGGCCTGTACTACTGCACCCATCGCTGCAGAATTTGCTGAAGATCAGTGCGTTTGAAGGGCTTGGCCAGGTAATCGTTCATTCCCGCCGACAAACAAGCTTCGCGATCCCCCTGCAAGGCGTTGGCGGTCAGGGCAATGATCGGCAAGTCGGTACAGCCGGGCAGTTCACGAATCTGCCGGGTGGCTTCATAACCGTCGATGACCGGCAGTCGGCAGTCCATCAGTATCGCCTCGAAAATCAGGCTCTCGGCACTGCGTACCGCCTGTGCGCCATCGGCGGCAACGCTGACAGTAAAGCCCAGGCTGCGCAGCATGGCTTCGATCACTGTCTGGTTGACCGGATTGTCTTCGACCAAGAGCACATTGCGCCCTTCGCCATCCCCCTTGTGGGTCGGTACGCGCGGTAACCGAGCCGGTAAGGCCTGCTGATACAACGCCAGCGGAATCTCGAGGGTAAAGACCGAGCCACGGCCTTCCTCGCTCTGGGCGCGCAAGGTGCCACCCATGCGTTCGGCGAGTGTGCGTGCAATCGGCAGGCCCAGGCCGGTCCCACCATAGCGTCTTGATATGGAGCTGTCGGCCTGCTGAAACGCGTCGAACATCAATTCCAGGCTTTCGGGGGGAATGCCAATCCCACTGTCGCGCACCGTGCAGGTGAACCACAGCAGTTCGTGATCCAGGGACTGCCACTGCGATTCGATGCGCACGCGTCCCTGCTCAGTAAACTTCAGGGCATTGCCGACCAGATTGACCAGTATTTGCCGGATGCGCGTCGGGTCACCCTGAACCTGCAGCGCGCGCATGTCTTGTGGGATCTGCAACTGTAGATCCAGCCCGCGTTGGACGGCACTGTGCTGGAACGACTGGGCGCAACTGCAGATCAGGTCCGCGAGATTGAAGGGGATATGCTCCAACTCCAGTTCTGAGCGTTCGATACGCGAAAAATCCAGAATGTCATTGATGACTTTGAGCAGGTGCTCGGTNNGCGAAGCCAGAGCCGCGTATTCGAGTTGTTCTTCGGTCATCTGGGTGGTTTCCAGCAATTGCAGCATGCCAAGCACGCCATTCATCGGCGTGCGCAGTTCGTGGCTCATCATGGCGAGGAAGTCGGACTTGGCGTTATTGGCCTTTTCCGCTTCCTCGCGGGTCTGGATCAACTGCGCCATGGCCTGGTGCTGTTCGTGGCTGGCCTGCTCGAGCCCCTTGGCGAGGTTGTTGATGTGTTGGGACAGGGCGCCGAGTTCGGTGTCGTCAACGATGGGCAGGGGCGTCTTGTAGTCGCCGGCCTGGATCGCCTTGACCGCATTGCCGATATCGCGGATCGGTTGCGACAGGCTCGCGGCCAGGCGCCGGGCGACCATGAAGGTAAACAGCAGGGCGAACAGCGCCAGAATGCCGGCCTTGAGCAGGATTTCCTGTTGGCGCTGGCTGAACGCATCATTGGACAGGCCAACGATCACCCGACCCAGGTAATCCTCGGCGGGCGCCGTGGGGGGCACGCTGCCGTCCTGGAAAAAATCATTGTGCAGCGCGATCCGTTGCAGGCGCACGGGGGCCTGGAAGACTTCAATCTGGTGCGGCTTTTGGTAGCTTGCCGAAGGTTGCTCGACATACACCAGAATCCGGTTGGCGCTGTCCTGCACCTCCAGGAACCGTACGTTGGGCGTTGCCAGCGTGGCCTTGAGCAGGCTTTCGAGCACCTCGTTATTGCCCGAAATCACCCCGTATTCGGTGGCCGGCGCCAGTTGGTTGGCAATCAACTGGCCGGTGTGGTTGAGCTCCTGGCGCAGGTCCTGGATCCGCACGAAAGTGAAGAAACTGATCAACAGTAACGTCAGCAGCAGGGCAGGGCCGAGGCTGATGATCTGGGTACGGGTACTGATGTCCCAGCGGCGACGGAAGGTCATGGCTGGCGTTCTCCTTCTGCCAACAGCGTTGCGACAGCCACTTCATTTACCTGTTCAAGCCCCAGGGAACGAGACACCTGCCGATTGCTGGAGACTTTGAAGCGGTGTGGATATTGCGTGCGTGGCCACGTGGCGGGTGGCAGGTCGAGCAGCTCATCGAGAATCGCCAGCCAGTCGCTTTGATCGCTGTAGGTACTGGCCAGGCTCCCGGCCTTGACGAACCCTGCATTGGGACCGATCAAGGCCAGCTGCCGCGCATAGCTGCTGAGCAACAGGTTTTTCGCGGTTTTCGGGTTGTACAGATCGGGGTCGTCGAGGCCCAGTACTACATCGCTGTTGTCCAGCAAAGCCTGCAAGGGACGACTGTCCTGGGTGTTTTCCCAACGTTCGGTGACCACTTCAAGACCCAGGGGATAGGCGGCCTGGCGCAGTTCCCGCAACAGGAACTCGCTATGGCTGTCGTACAGGACGCCAACCCGCTTGGCCTCGGGCAGCAGGACACGGGTGAGGCGCAATTGCCGGTCCAGTGGCGGATCGCTCCAGAGCAGGCTGAGGTGCGGGGGCAGGGCGTGCCCAAGGTGTTGTCGCGCCTGCAGGCGGCTGATGCGCAGCACCAGTGTCGCCGGGCCGCGAGGGTCCTGCAGGCGCCAGTCGAGACTGGGCAGATCGAGCAGGATCAAGCGGGTGTCCGCCGCCAGCTTGCCCGGTGGCGGCAGGCTGGCCAATGGCTGGAAGTGCACGTTGTCGGCCGGTCGCAATTGCACCAGGGCCTGGACGAAGGATTGCACGCCGGGGCTATCGTCGACACCGGTCAGGAGAATGTCCGCGGCGCTGGCCGAATGGCTGTGTAGCCAGCCACCGAATACCAGGCAAGCCATGGCCAACAGATGGCCAAGGATTGACGGCTTGCGTGGCGGGCGATGCGGCATCTTAAAACGCCAGCTGCGCGCTGAAATACATCAAGCGACGCTCGTCATAGTTGTTGTCGACAAAGGAAGTAGGCTGGTTGTCGAGGCGCTGCTGCAGCACACCGGCCAGTTCCAGATGAGTCTTGCCCAGGCGGATGCGCCTGGCGATGCGCGTGTCGAGGCGTTCGAAGCGGTAGCCGTTGAGCGCGTCGTCAGCATAATAGAAGAGCGCGCTGTTCCAGCCATGGCCCCAGTCGCGCAACCAGGCGGCAGAACCACTGTTGCCTGCAGTCTGTTGTGCATCTAGCAGGTTGCTCGCGTCAGCGTCGACGTAGGCATAGGTCAGGCGCAAGCGGTCGGCGCTGCTGATTTTCCAGTCGAGTTGGGTTTCCGCTCCGGTGTAGCGCGCGGAGTTGGCATTGCTGGCGATGTACTGGTTATTGCGCAACGGCTCACTGATCATCCCGGTGATCTCGTCGTAGAACAGCTTTACATCGACGGCCAGGCCCGATTCGGCGAAGTAACCGTTATAGCCCAGTTCCCGGGAACGCATGTGTTCCTGGTCGAGGTCGCCGGGGCCGCGGGTCTTGACGAAATAGCGGGCACTTGACTGGCCATAGGCGCCGGGTTGCAGGTGGGTGACCTGGTAGCTCCAGTTGACGTTGTTCTCGAACATGTCCGGCGAGCGGACGGCTTGCGAGTACACCGCACGCAGGCCCTGGCGCGGATTGATCAGGTAGTTGACCGCCATCCGTGGGCTCAGTGAGCTGCCGATCAACTGCGTGTCTTCGAACATGGCACCGCCCTGCAGGAGCCAGTGTTCGCTGGCGCGCCATTCAAGCTGGCCGAACGCCCGCCAGGTGGTGTCATCGAGAGTGCCATTGAAGTAGGTCTCGGAATCTGCCCGGTCGTAACGATAGTTCAATCCGCTGACCAGCCGCAGGTTATCGGACAGGCTCAGGGTATCCTGCAATTCAAGGTCATAGCGCGATTCCCGAGTGCTTTGATCGATATCGCCGCAGACCGTTCGCCGGGCGCCGTTGCGCCACTGGTCGAGGACTTGATTGGCCAATGCGCGTTGGGTCGGATCGGCGTCAGGGGCTCCGGAGACCAGAAAGCTCTCGATGTTGCGCGCCAGGCGTTCCGTGTAGTTCGGGTTGAGTTGCCAAAGCTCGCTGAGTTCGGGGCTGAACGATACTTCGGCATCGCAGGCGCGCCAGGTTTGCTGACGGTCCCAGTGCTGGGCCGAACCCTGGATGTAAAGGCTGTGCTCGGTGTTCAGGTCGAGATTCCAGCGCAGCGAGCCGGCGTAGTCCTTGGCGCTGACGTCGGAATTGTCCCCAGCGCGGGTAATCCCTGAAAACACCGGGCGGTAGGTATAGGGGCGTTGGTTGGTGCCGTCCTTGGCATTCACCTGCCATTCGATACTTTGCCGTTCGTCGAGCGCTTGACTAACGGCAAGGTTGAAGCGCTTCAAACGTCGACCGTCATGGTAGTCGCCGCCCCAACGGTCGGTATCAAAGCCATCGTCTTGCTGGCCAGACAGCGACAGGCGTAAATCGCCGTCCTCCCAACCCACGCCCTGGCTGGCATAAAAGTCGTCGATGCCACGCTGGCCGCGGGTGACTTTCAGGCGCGTACCGTGGCTGTCGGCCGGATTGCGCGTGATGATGTTGACCACCGCCATCAGCGCATTGGCGCCATAGCTGACGGTGTTCGGGCCGCGGAAAACCTCGATACGCTCGATGTCCTCCATGGCCACCGGAATGTCGCTCCAGTCCACCGTGGCCAGACCCGCGCGGTACACCGAGCGACCGTCGATCAACACTTGCAGGCGCCGTGCTTCGGTGGCGCTGGTGCCGTGGTAATTCACCGTGGCCTGATTACCGCTGATATTGCCGACCATCATGCCGGGTACCAGGCGTAGCACTTCACTGATGTCGCGCGCGCCGCTGGCATTGATCAGCGCGGTGTCGAGCACCGTCATGCTCCCCGGCACGGCAGCCGGCGATTGTTTCAGGCGCGTGGCCGTGAGTACTTGCGGCAACGGTTCGCTGTCGAGAAACAAGTCGTCGGCCATCGCCGGCGAGCTGAACACCAGCGCCAGGACCAACGGCGAATGGGGTGAAGTCGAACCCAGGGACACAGCACATCCTTGTTAACCATCGATGGCGCGCATGTTAACCGAGCCCGTTGACTTTTCCAGTCACGATGTAAGCATTTTCCTAGGTATTACCGGACTTCTTCCTACCCATGTCGGTAATTGACGCGGGGACTGGCCGACACGGGGGCGCTCCGTATAATGCCGACATTGCCACTGGTATGGATTAACGGATTACATATGACTCAACAGCGCCCGATCGCGGTTTTGGGAGGCGGAAGTTTTGGTACCGCCGTGGCTAACTTGCTGGCCGAAAATGGTCATCAAGTCCTGCAATGGATGCGTGACCCTGAACAGGCCGAGGCCATCCGGGTCAATCGCGAGAACCCGCGTTACCTCAAAGGCATCAAGATCCTGCCCGGTGTCACGCCGGTCACTGACCTGCTGGCCACCCTGGATGCGTGCGACCTGAGTTTTGTCGCGCTGCCCTCCAGCGCGTTGCGCTCGGTGCTGGCCCCGCATGCTGATCGACTCAGCGGCAAAATGCTGGTGAGCCTGACCAAGGGCATCGAAGCCCACACCTTCAAGCTGATGAGCCAGATTCTCGAAGAGATCGCGCCACAGGCACGCATCGGTGTGTTGTCCGGGCCGAACCTGGCCCGTGAAATCGCCGAACATGCATTGACCGCCACGGTGGTCGCGAGCGAAGACGAGGCGCTCTGCCAGCATGTCCAGGACGTGCTGCACGGCCGCACCTTTCGCGTGTATGCCAGCGCCGACCGGTTTGGCGTCGAACTGGGCGGTGCGTTGAAAAACGTCTACGCGATCATTGCCGGCATGGCGGTGGCGATGGGCATGGGCGAAAACACCAAGAGCATGTTGATTACCCGGGCGCTGGCGGAAATGACCCGCTTCGCGGTGAATCAGGGTGCCAACCCGATGACATTCCTTGGCCTTGCGGGCGTGGGTGATCTGATCGTGACCTGCTCGTCGCCAAAAAGCCGTAACTATCAGGTCGGGTTCGCCCTCGGCCAGGGCTTGAGCCTCGAAGAGGCAGTCAATCGCCTGGGCGAAGTTGCCGAAGGCGTGAACACGCTCAAGGTGCTCAAGGCCAAGTCCCAGGAGGTTGGCGTGTACATGCCGTTGGTCGCCGGGTTGCACGCGATCCTGTTCGAAGGGCGCACGCTTGAGCAGGTGATCGAACTGTTGATGCGGGGCGAGCCGAAGACCGATGTCGACTTTATTTCCACCAGCGGCTTCAACTGAACCCCCACTTCACAGGAACGGAGCGAGAAATGAGTGATCCAAAAGTAGAAGCCAAATACGAGTCCATCCTGCTTCGAGTGCTGTGGATGGTGGTGTTCCTGCTGGTGTGGCAGGTGGCGCAGTTCATGCTTGGCGCCGTGGTGCTGGTGCAATTGATCTATCGTTTGATCTATGGCGCCCCGAGCGCCAGCCTGATGAACTTCGGCGACAGCCTGAGCCAGTTCCTGGCACAGATCGGTCGTTTCGGCAGTTTCCACAGCGACCAGAAACCCTGGCCGTTCGCCGATTGGCCGACGCCGCGTACGCCGGAAGGTGAAGCGCCGCACGTCGTGGCGCCTGCGCCACATCCGGCCCGAGATGAGGAACCCAAGCTATGAAACTCTGGGTATTGCGTCATGGTGAAGCCGAGCCACATGGCTCCAAACCCCACGATTCGGAGCGGGAGCTGACTGCCAATGGTCGTGAAGAAGTGCTGCGCGCCGCCGCCAACCTGGTTGGCCAGCCGCTGACAGCGATCTATGCCAGCCCCTACACGCGAGCGCAACAGACCGCCCAGCTGGTTCGGGATGTCTTGGGTTTCGGGCCGGAAATCCGCACCGTCGAGTGGCTGACTCCGGAATATGATCCCGACAGGGTCACTGACCAGTTGAAGTCGGTCACCAATGCACTGCTGGTTTCTCATAACCCGCTCGTGGGAAACCTGCTCAGCTACCTGCAACATGGTGCGGGTCATCCGCCAGAGAAGGTCAGCACCGCCGGCCTGGCCGAGCTGGAAAACTCTGAATTGCTGATTGGCGCGATGAAGCTCAACAGCATCAAGCACCCTTAAAGGCAAAAGACCACAGCCAGCGGCGGCGCCTAAAAGGGCTTTCAGCGTTCCCCCGTAGGAGCTGCCGCAGGCTGCGATCTTCTGATCCTGAAAAATAGCCAACCAAGCATTTGCTTGGTTGGCTACGCTTGCTCCAGACCAAGAAACAAAGGAGCGAGTCCCATGCCTGCTGCTTCCCGTTTGCCCCTGGACGTTTTCTACGAGCGCGAGGCCCGTCATCCTCGCCAGCGCTTTCTCGTCCAGCCTGTGGGCGGTGGCCGTGTCGAGACCTTGAGCTGGGAGGACGTCGGTCATCAGGCACGCTGTGCGGCCCATTGGCTGCGATCCCGGGAACTGCCCCAGGGCAGTCATATTGCCCTGATCTCGAAAAACTGCGCGCACTGGATCATTGCCGACCTGGCGATCTGGATGGCCGGGCATGTCTCGGTGCCGTTGTACCCCAACCTCACCGCCGAATCGGTGGCCCAGGTGCTCGAACACTCCGAAGCGGCGCTGGTATTCATCGGTAAACTCGATGACTGGCCTGGCATGTCCCGTGGGGTGAATCCCGAGCTGCCGACCATCAGCCTGCCGTTACATCCAACCGGCACTTTCGATTTCAGCTGGGACGACTTGCAACGCAGCTCGCCGATCCAGGACGATCCCAAGCCCGCCGCCGATCAACTGGCAACCATCATCTACACGTCCGGCACCACCGGCATGCCCAAGGGCGTGATGCACAGCTTCGCCAACCTGGGATTCGCCACCACGCGCGGCACGCAGTTGTTCGGTCTCAATGAGTCGGATCGACTGCTGTCGTATTTGCCGTTGTGTCACGTCGCCGAACGGATGTTCGTCGAACTGGCATCGATTTACACCGGGCAAACCGTGTTCTTTGCCGAAAGCCTTGACACCTTCCTGACGGACTTGCGCCGTGCCCGGCCAACGGCGCTGTTTGGCGTGCCGCGCATCTGGACCAAGTTCCAGATGGGGGTGTACAGCAAGATCCCGGCAAAGCGCCTGGATTTCCTCCTCGGCCTGCCGATTATCGGCAAGCGGGTCGGGCACAAAGTCCTCGCCGGGTTGGGGCTCGATGCCTTGCGCGTGGCCTTGTCCGGTGCGGCGCCGGTGCCCCTGAGTCTGCTGCTGTGGTATCGCAAGCTCGGACTGGACGTGCTGGAGGTCTACGGCATGACGGAAAGTTGCGGTTACTCGCACATTTGCCTGCCGGGGCAGAACAAACCAGGCTGGATTGGCATGCCGTGCCCGGAGGTCGAGGTGCGCATCGACGAATCGGGCGAGGTCATGGTACGTAGCGGCGCGATCATGCTGGGGTATTTCAAGGAGCCGCAGAAAACCGCCGACACCATCACCGAGGACGGCTTTCTGCGCACCGGCGACAAGGGCGAGGAAGATGCCGAAGGCAACTTGCGCCTGACCGGGCGCCTGAAGGAAATTTTCAAGACCAGCAAAGGCAAGTACGTAGCGCCGGCGCCGATCGAAAATCGCCTGGCGGTGCATTCGCGCATCGAGCAGGTGTGCGTGGTCGGTGATGGCTTGAATGCGCCACTGGGCCTGTGCGTGCTTTCGGCCGTCGGGCAGCAGGAGACACGGGCCGGGTTGCATTCAAGCCTGGAAAAGCTGCTGGAAGAGGTCAACAGCGTCCTCGACAAGCACGAACGATTGCGGCGGCTGGTGGTGGTCAAGGACAGCTGGGCGGTGGAAAACGGTTTTCTCACGCCGACCCTGAAGATCAAGCGCAACGTCATCGAAGCCACTTACGGCGCTCGCTTCGAAGAATGGAGCGAGCACACCGAAGCGGTGCTGTGGCAGGATTGAGCCACGATAAAACCAACAAGGAAAACCTGCTATGAGTCTGTGGCGTACCGTTCCCAACATCGAACAACTGAACGCAATTCAGAAAAACACCATTGGCGAACTGTTGGACATCCGTTTCGAAGCCTTCGATGAAGAGTCCTTGACCGCGAGCATGGTCATTGACCATCGCACCCACCAGCCTTATGGCTTGCTGCATGGCGGCGCTTCGGTGGTGCTGGCTGAATCAGTCGGCTCCATGGCCAGCTACCTGTGCATCGATGCCAGCAAGTTTTACTGCGTGGGGCTGGAAATCAACGCCAACCACCTGCGCGGCTTGCGCAGCGGCCGAGTGACGGCGGTCGCCAAACCCATTCACATCGGGCGTACGACCCATGTCTGGGATATCCGCTTGACCAGTGACGAAGGCAAGGCCAGTTGTGTGTCGCGGCTGACCATGGCCGTGGTGCCGCTGGGTGATAATCCGCCAGCACGTTGATCTCCCCGTTCCTTTATTCGCATGGCCGGACTGTCATCATTCCTGTCAGTTACGGTCATTGCTCAAGAACGCGGTCTTGCGGACAATCGGGTTTGTTTTCGCTGATGGATCGACCGGTATGTCGCAACAGATATTTTTCGCCCACGCCAATGGTTTTCCTTCGGGAACCTACGGCAAGTTGTTTGCGGCGCTGGCACCCGAATTTCGGGTGACGCATCTGGAGCAACACGCCCACGACCCGCGTTTCCCGGCGGACGACAACTGGTACAACCTGGTGGATGAACTCATCCACCATCTGCAGCAGCAGTCACAGCCGGTGTGGGGCGTCGGTCATTCCTTCGGTGGCGTACTGCATCTGCACGCGGCCACGCGTTGCCCCCAGTTGTATCGCGGTGTGGTGATGCTCGATTCGCCGGTGCTGACGCGCACCGATCAATGGGTCATTCGCGCAGCCAAGCGCTTGGGTTTCATCGACCGCCTGACCCCGGCCGGCCGCACCCTGGGGCGTCGTGAAGAATTCGCCGATCTCGAGAGCGCCCGCCGTTATTTCGCCGGCAAGAGCCTGTTTCGCAGCTTCGATCCAGAGTGTTTCGATGCCTACCTGCACTATGGTTTGCATCAGGACGGCGACAGGTTGCGCTTGCGTTTCGACCCAGCCACGGAAATCAGCATCTACCGGGGCGTACCACACACCAGCCCCGGCCGCCTGCGGCAGTTGCAAGTGCCGCTGGCGGTCGTTCGCGGGCACGAGAGCCGGGTGGTGATGCGTCATCACACCAGTTCAGTCGGGCGCATGCCAAATGGCGAGGCGCTGAGCATGCCTGGCGGGCACATGTTTCCTCTGGAACGTCCGCAGGAGACGGCCGTACTGCTGAAAAACCTGTTCGAACGCTGGACCTCTCGCCAGCAACGGGATTGCGCATGAGCCAGGTCGTCGAAGAAGTGCGCCTGAGCCTGCCGCATATCGAGTTGGCGGCGCATTTGTTTGGCCCCGAAGACGGTTTGCCGGTCATTGCCCTGCATGGCTGGCTGGACAACGCCAATAGCTTCGCCCGCCTGGCACCCAAGCTCAAAGGCTTGCGCGTGATCGCCCTGGACATGGCCGGTCACGGGCACTCAGGACACCGCCCACCTGGCGCCGGTTACGCCATGTGGGACTATGCCCACGATGTGTTGCAAGTTGCAGAGCAGCTTGGATTGAAGCGGTTTGCTTTGCTGGGGCATTCGATGGGTGCCATCGCCTCGCTGATCATTGCCGGTTCGTTTCCGCAGCGAGTCACTCACCTGGCTTTGATTGACGGTGTCATCCCTCCCACGGACAAAGGCGAAAACGCTGCCGAACGCATGGGCATGGCCCTGCAGGCGCAACTGGATCTGCGGGAAAAACGCAAACCGGTCTACAGCACCCAAGACCGCGCCATCGAAGCACGCATGAAAGGCCTGGTGGCGGTCAGTCGCGAAGCCGCCGAACTGCTGGCCCAGCGCGGCTTGATGCCGGTGCCGGGCGGCTATACCTGGCGCACCGACAATCGCCTCACGCTGCCATCGCCGCTGCGCCTCACCACCGAGCAGGCCATGGCCTTCGTACAGCGGGTCGCCTGTCCGGCGAAACTGGTGGTCGCCGCTGACGGCATGCTCGCCAAACATCCGGAGTTGCTGGAGCGTCTACCCTTTAGTCTTGAACAGCTGCCAGGCGGCCATCACTTGCACTTGAATGATGACCCCGGTGCCGACCTTGTCGCAGACTGTTTCAATCGGTTCTTCGCCATTCCTTGACTTGCGCCGGGCAACTGTCGAGGCTGGGTGGGTTGAAAAGGGAGACAACCATGATAGACCTCTACACCGCTGCGCCCCCGAATGGCCACAAGGGCATGCTGATCCGATGAGTCTATCCATGCGCTCATTCAGTTTGCTGATGCTCAGTTGTTTCAGTCCACTCTCATTAGCCGTCGATCTGCCCGGCAGTCAGGACTTGCCGATCGTGCCGCGCATGACCGATGCGCAGATCGTCGACTATCGCCCCACGGCCGAGCTTGAACGGATCTACCCGCTCGGCTCGATCCGCAAGATCAGCGGTCAGTTGCGCTTTGACGGGCAGGTCAGTGCTCGTGGGCATGTCACCTCAGTGACCTATGAATTGCCGGCGGAACATTCCTCGACCGAGGCCTTCACCGCTGCGCGCGAAGCGCTTCAACAGCAGGACGCCCAATTGCTGTTCTGGTGCCAGGCGCGAGATTGTGGCGAAAGCAGCCTATGGGCCAACGAAGTGTTCGGCAACGCCAAGCTCTATGGCGCCGATAGTGAGCAGGCTTACCTGCTGTTACGCCTGGCCGCACCGAAGGACAATACGCTGGTGGCGCTCTACAGCATCACCCGTGGTAATCGCAAAGCCTATCTGCACGTCGAACAATTCGACGCCGTCGCCCCGCTGGGGGATTTGCTGCCGACGTCCGCAACCTTGCTGCGCGAGCTCAAGAGTACCGGTGAACTCGACTTCCCCAAGTTGACGCAAACACCCGATGACAAATGGCTGCGCCTGATCTCCCGGGGCCTGAACCTGGACACCACCTTGCGGGTCAGTGTGTCCGGGCCCAACGCTGAAGCCTGGCGTCAATCGTTGATCGAGCAGGGCGTACGTGCGGCGCGGATGGAAACCGGTGGTGTCGACGGTCCTGGATTGCATATCAAACTGCTGCGATAAGCGTCATCCGGCGAACACGCGTGGCGTGTTCGCCTACTCTTTTTGCTGAATGATTTTTTCGAGACTGTGATGATCAATAACGATCGGCTGTTGGTGCAGATCCTGCTCCTGGTGCTGTTTGGCGCGAGCTTATGGGTGATGGCGCCGTTCTGGTCGGCCCTGTTCTGGGGCGCGGTGCTGGCGTTCGCCAGTTGGCCGCTGATGCGCCTGCTGACCCGCTGGCTCAATGGCCGCGAATCCTTGGCGGCGGCCCTGCTGACCGTGGGCTGGATGGTGCTGGTGGCGGCGCCGCTGGTGTGGCTGGGGTTCAACCTGGCGGATCATGTGCGCGACGCCACGGCGTTCATCAAGGATGTGCAGGTCGACGGCCTGCCTGAAGCGCCGACCTGGCTGGGCAGCATTCCCCTGGTGGGCGAGCGGCTGGTGGTCATCTGGAACAGTATCGATCAGCAGGGCGCGGCGATGATGGTGTCGCTCAAGCCTTATCTGGGCCAGGTCGGCAACTGGTTGCTGGCGCGTAGCGCGCAGATTGGCGGCGGCATCCTCGAGCTGACCCTGAGCATTGTCTTCGTGTTCTTTTTCTATCGCGACGGACCACGGTTGGCGGCCTTTGTTCATGGTTTGCTGGAGCGGCTGATTGGCCACCGTGCCGGGTACTACATCGAACTGGTGGCGGGCACCGTGCAACGGGTGGTAAACGGCGTGATCGGCACTGCCGCGGCCCAGGCGGTCCTGGCGTTGATCGGCTTCCTGATTGCCGGCGTCCCTGGGGCATTGGTGCTCGGTATCGTGACCTTCCTGCTCAGCCTGATTCCCATGGGGCCGCCGCTGGTATGGATTCCAGCCACTGCCTGGCTGGCCTGGAAGGGTGAGTACGGGATGGCGGTGTTCCTTGGCGTCTGGGGCATGTTCATCATCAGCGGCGTGGACAACGTGCTCAAGCCTTACTTGATCAGCCGGGGTGGGAATTTGCCGCTGGTGATTGTGTTGCTAGGGGTGTTTGGTGGTTTGATTGCATTCGGATTCATTGGCCTGTTTATCGGGCCGACATTGCTGGCCGTGGCTTACAGCCTGTTGACCGACTGGAGCAAAAGCCAGTCGCGGATTGATGACCGTCGCTGAATTCAATCCTTGCGCTGCACTCAGGTCCTGGGCAGGCGGATGATCGCCGTCAGCCCACCACCGGGGGTTTCTTCCAGGCTGAGCTGCCCGCCCAGGCGTTGCGCCGCCTCGCGAGCAATGGTCATGCCCAGGCCGACGCCGCCGGAGTTGCGATTGCGTGAGCCTTCCAATCGGAAGAACGGTTCGAATACGGCCTCACGTTTATCCGCCGCGATCCCTGGACCATGGTCGATGACCCTGATCACCAGGTGTTGGCGATTATCTTCGAGCGTGATCAACGCATTCCCGGCATAACGCAAGGCGTTGTCCAGCAGGTTGTTGATACAGGAGCGCAGTGCCATCGGCTGGACTTGCAGCGGCGCGCAATGACCGCTGGCCTGGACGTTTGCCCCCTGGTCCTGGGCGTTTTCGCTCAGGGACTCGACCAGCGCCTGCACATCCATCCACTGTGACGCCTCGCTGGTGCGCTGTTCGTGCAGGTAGCCGAGCGTCGCATCGAGCATGCTGATCATGTCGTCCAGATCCTGGCGCATCTGTCCTTGCAGCTTGTCGTCGTCAATTTGTTCCAGGCGCAGTTTGAGACGCGACAGGGGCGTGCGCAGGTCGTGGGATACCGCGCCGAGCATGCGCGAGCGCTGCTTGACCTGCTCGATGATGCGTTGCTGCATTTTGTTGAACGTGTGCGCCGCTTGTCGCGCTTCCCGTGGGCCGGATTCCTCCAGTGGCGCACTGTCGAGGTTTTCACTCAGGCGCTCGGCCGCGTCGCTAAGGCGTTGAATCGGCCGGCTGAGTAATTTGGCGCCGTACCAGGCTGCAATGATCAGCGAGATCAGCTGAAACGTCAGCGGTACCAGTGGTCCGCCAAACCATGGCCTGGCAGGGCGGGGGGCCAGGCGCGGGTCCATCGGTGGGCGTTGACCGTCCATGTCTTCGGGAAACGCCGGCGGGGGAGGGGGAGGCGGCGGGCCGTAGTAGTGAAACCATGCAAATGCCAGCAGGTGTGCCAGGACAATCGCGATCAGCAGTACTCCAAACAGACGGCCGAACAACGTATCGAAGCGCGCCCGCATCAACCGATATCCCGGGCGTCAAACAGGTAACCCTCACCACGCACGGTTTTGATCAGTTGCGGGGCCTTGGGATCGTCACCGAGTTTCTGCCGCAGGCGCGACACCAGCAGGTCAATGCTGCGATCGAAGGCTTCGATCGAACGGCCACGAGCGGCATCCAGCAGTTGCTCGCGGCTGAGGACCCGGCGCGGACGTTCAATAAACACCCACAACAGGCGAAATTCGGCATTGGACAGCGGCACCACCAGGCCATCGGCTGCAACCAATTGGCGCAGCACGCTGTTCAGACGCCAATTGTCGAAACGGATGTTCGCCCGTTGTTCGCTGCGGTCGTCCCGCACCCGGCGCAGAATGGTCTGGATGCGTGCGACCAGTTCGCGGGGTTCGAACGGCTTGGCCATGTAGTCGTCGGCGCCGAGCTCGAGACCGATGATCCGGTCGGTGGGTTCGCAACGGGCCGTGAGCATCAGGATCGGAATATCCGATTCGCCGCGCAACCAGCGGCACAGCGACAGGCCGTCTTCGCCGGGCAGCATCAAGTCGAGCACCACCACGTCGAAATGCTCCGCCTGCATCGCCAGGCGCATGGCGGCGCCATCAGTGACCCCGCTTGCATGGATGTTGAAACGCGCCAGGTAGTCGATCATCAGCTCGCGGATCGGCACATCATCGTCGACGATCAGGGCGCGAATGCTCCAGCGTTTTTCATCGCCGGGCGCTTTTTGATCGTCGTTCACGGGGGCTGGAGTGTTGTGCATGCGTGGGTTCATCTGCCAGGTAGGCTGCCAACCACAAAGATAGGCTGCGAGGTTGTGGTTCCAGCATAGGCGTCCTGCCCGGAGGCGGGAAGTGCTGAGCCAAGGACGTATTGCGGTTGCCGAGGGTAGCGGACAAGGATGTTGGGGGCGTGTCGTGACTGTACCGAACTCGACACAATTGCCGCAGAGGCTAGTCTTGGCGGAGCGATCTCGACGATTTACCGATCATCGGGTCCCGCAGGGCCATTGGTTCCGCTACAATGCGCGCCGATTTCGACTTGCCTGAGAGCCCACTCATGTCCGCCTGCCAGACTCCTATCATCGTCGCCCTGGATTTCCCTACCCGTGACGCCGCACTGAAGCTGGCCGATCAATTGGACCCGAAACTGTGCCGGGTCAAAGTCGGTAAAGAACTGTTCACCAGCTGTGCTTCGGAAATCGTCGGCACCCTGCGTGACAAGGGTTTCGAAGTGTTCCTGGACCTCAAGTTCCACGACATCCCCAACACCACGGCCATGGCCGTCAAGGCCGCGGCGGAAATGGGCGTGTGGATGGTCAACGTTCACTGCTCCGGTGGCCTGCGCATGATGGCGGCTTGTCGCGAAGTGCTGGACCAGCGCACTGGGCCAAAACCGCTGCTGATCGGTGTGACGGTGTTGACCAGCATGGAGCGTGAGGATCTGGCGGGTATCGGCCTGGACATCGAGCCGCAAGAGCAGGTTCTGCGCTTGGCCGCCCTGGCGGAAAAAGCCGGTATGGATGGCCTGGTGTGCTCGGCCCTGGAAGCCCAGGCGCTGAAATCGGCGCACCCGTCGCTGCAATTGGTGACCCCTGGGATTCGCCCGGCGGGCAGCGCCCAGGACGATCAACGCCGTATCCTGACTCCGCGCCAGGCGCTGGATGCCGGTTCCGATTACCTGGTGATCGGCCGCCCGATCAGCCAGGCCGCAGATCCGGCCAAGGCTTTGGCCGATGTGGTGGCCGAACTGGCGTAAAAGATCGCAGGCTGCGCCAGCTCCTACAGGGGGCCGCATTTCCCTGTAGGAGCTGTGTAGGAGCTGTCGAGTGAAACGAGGCTGCGATCTTTTAATCGATCACTTTTAAACCTTTAGAACCAACTTGCCGAAATTCTCCCCGCTGAACAACTTCATCAGCGTCTCCGGGAAGGTCTCCAGGCCTTCGACGATATCTTCCTTGCTCTTGAGCTGCCCCTTGGCGATCCAGCCAGCCATTTCCTGTCCGGCGGCGGCGAACTGCGCGGCGTAGTCCATCACCACAAAACCTTCCATGCGTGCGCGGTTGACCAGCAGTGACAGATAGTTGGCCGGGCCCTTGACCGCTTCCTTGTTGTTGTACTGGCTGATGGCGCCACAGATCACCACCCTTGCCTTGAAGTTCAAGCGGCTCAATACCGCGTCGAGGATATCGCCGCCCACGTTGTCGAAAAACACGTCCACGCCTTTGGGGCACTCGCGCTTGAGGCCGGCCACGACATCTTCGTTCTTGTAGTCGATGGCGCCGTCAAAACCCAGCTCGTCGATGAGGAACTTGCACTTGTCCGCGCCGCCGGCGATACCGACTACCCGACAGCCCTTGATCTTGGCAATCTGCCCGGCAATGCTGCCCACCGCACCGGCAGCGCCCGACAGTACGACGGTATCGCCGGCCTTGGGCGCACCCACGTCAAGCAGCGCGAAGTAAGCGGTCATACCGGTCATGCCCAGTGCGGATAAATAGCGCGGTAGCGGCGCCAGTTGCGGATCGACCTTATAGAACCCACGCGGCTCACCCAGGAAATAATCCTGTACGCCGAGGGCGCCGTTGACGTAGTCGCCCACCGCGAAGCCAGGGTTGTTTGAAGCGATGACTTTGCCCACGCCCAACGCGCGCATCACTTCGCCAAGACCGACCGGCGGGATGTAGGACTTGCCTTCGTTCATCCAGCCGCGCATGGCCGGGTCCAGGGACAGGTATTCGTTCTTGACCAGGATCTGGCCTGCAGCCGGTTCGCCGACCGGTACTTCCTGATAAGTAAATGTTTCCCGGGTCGCGGCACCCACTGGGCGTTTGGCGAGCAGAAATTGGCGATTGGTCTGGGACGTCATGGCAGGCACTCAGGATGAATGAAACCTTGTTGATAGACCCTCGAGGTCGATGCCGCAAGTTCGGCTGATCCGGCGAATACAGTCTTATCCAGTACAGTGATAGTTGGTACGGTAGTTCCATCACTGCCACTCATGGTGGCTCAACCGGCCGTTTGATAGTGCTGCCGGGCCTTGGGGGCTGTGGCTATGCTGGGAACTCGCGATCCCCCGCAAACTACTCTTCGAGGACAGCACAATGAGCATGACGTTTTCCGGCCAGGTGGCAGTGGTGACAGGCGCGGCAGCCGGCATCGGCCGGGCCACTGCCCAGGCGTTTGCCGCCGCAGGCTTGAAGGTGGTGGTGGCCGACATGGACACGGCGGGCGGCGAGGGCACGGTCGCGCTGATCCGTACGGCTGGCGGTGAAGCGACCTTCGTAAGGTGCAACGTGACAGTGGAAAGCGATGTAAAGAACCTGATGGATGAAGTGGTCAATACTTACGGCCGTCTCGACTATGCGTTCAACAATGCCGGTATCGAGATCGAAAAAGGCAAGCTGGCCGAAGGTACGGTCGAGGAGTTTGACGCGATCATGGGCGTCAACGTCAAGGGCGTCTGGTTGTGTATGAAATACCAATTGCCTTTGTTGCTGGCCCAGGGCGGCGGTGCAATCGTCAATACCGCGTCAGTGGCAGGTCTCGGGGCTGCGCCGAAGATGAGCATCTACGCGGCGTCCAAGCACGCTGTCATCGGCCTGACCAAATCGGCCGCGATTGAATACGCCAAGAAAAAAATCCGCGTCAATGCCGTGTGCCCGGCGGTGATCGACACCGACATGTTCCGCCGTGCTTATGAGGCAGACCCGAAGAAGGGCGAGTTCGCCAATGCGATGCACCCGGTCGGCCGCATCGGCAAGGTCGAGGAAATCGCCAGCGCGGTGCTGTACCTGTGCAGCGATGGCGCGGCCTTTACCACGGGGCACTCATTGGCCGTGGACGGCGGAGTTACCGCGTTTTGATAGCGGATCGACCTCCAGCGTTCTGAAAACGACGCGGGCGTAGCTTTTTGCCATTATTCAGGCGCCAGAGTCTTGTGTTGATACGGGGCCGTTGCGACTCTGCTGTTACTGATAATGGCGGGGGACTGAGTGCAATGAATTCGGCCGTGCAAGGACGTTTTGCCAACCTCGGTATGGCAAAAAAACTGGGTGTAGGGTTTGCGCTGGTGTTGCTGCTGACGGCCCTGGTGGCGGCGATCGGTGTATGGTCGCTGCAAACCATCAGCCAGCGCTTCGACGGGCTCAAGCAGATGTCTTCGCTCAACAGCGGTTTGCTCAAGGTGCGACTGCTGGAGCAGGAATATGCCTTGCATGGCAGCCCGAAAACCGTCGATGCCCTGCACGCAGGCGTTGACGGCCTGATCGCCCTGGCAAACCAGCTCAAGTCAGCATCGGCGGCCAATGTACCGGTCATGAATGATGTCGAGCAGTCCCTGGGGGCTTACCGCAAGGCGTTTGACGAGTTTGTCTCGCTCAGCCAGGCCAAGGACCTGGCGCTGGAAATGGCCAGTTGGTCGGTGTCCAGCGTGGCCAACAATCTCGACGTCCTGCAAGCCGGGCTCGCCGATGACGGCGCTTACACGCTGAAGGAAACCGAAGGCAAGGACGGGGCCGCGTTCATCGAGCAAGCCAGTCAGGTCAGCCAGGTTTCTCGGTTGATGTTGCAAGCCATGAACGAAGCACACGTGCGTCTGGCCCAGAGCCGCAAGGGCGACGACAGCGCCGGGCAGGGCAAGATCGAGCAGGCCAGCCAGGCGCTGGCCCAGGCCGAGCAACTCAAGACCACGGTCAAGGATGAGGGTTACCAGACGGTCCTCAATGAAGTCACCGGCCATATCGCCAGTTTCAGCGACAAGCTCGCTGAGTACACCGGCCTGCTGGAGCAGGAAAAAACCGTCTACCAACAATTGCACCAACGCGCTGCCCAGGTGGTGGAGCGGGTGGATCAGGCCTATGTCGCCGAAGACCAGTCGATGCAGGCGCAACTGAAAAACAACTCGCTACTGATACTCGGCTCTTCGGTGCTGGCCTTGCTGGTTGGCTTGATTGCAGCGTGGGTGATTACCCGCTTGATCGTGGCGCCGCTGCGCACTGTGATTCGTGTGGCGCAGCAGATCGCTGCAGGGGACCTGAGTGCGAAGGTCGAGGTGACCCGTCGTGACGAGATCGGTCAGTTGATGCAGGCCATGCAGCAGATGGGCGCAGGGCTGAGCCAGATCGTCAGCGGTTTGCAGGCGGGCATCGAGCAGTTGGCCACTTCAGCGCAATCCTTGTCTGCCGTGACTGAGCAGACCAACCTCGAAGTCAGCAGCCAGAAGGAAGAAACCGAACAGGTTGCCACGGCCATGAACCAGATGACCGCCACCGTGCACGACGTTGCGCGTAACGCCGAAGAGGCCGCGCTGGCGGCGCAAACAGCGGATGGCAAGGTTGAAAGCGGGCAGCAGGTGGTGCGCCAGAGTATGGTGCGGATCGAGCAACTGGCGGATTCCGCGACTTCGGCCAGTTCAAGTATCGAAAGCCTGAGCGCGGAAATCCAGAACATCGGCACGGTGCTCGGCGTTATCAAGAGCGTGGCGGAGCAGACCAACCTGTTGGCCCTGAATGCGGCCATCGAAGCAGCCCGGGCGGGCGAGCAGGGCAGGGGGTTTGCGGTGGTGGCCGATGAAGTGCGGGCCCTGGCCAAGCGCACCCAGCAATCGACCGAAGAGATCGAGCGACTGGTCAGCGCCTTGCGCGCGGCGGCGCAGGCCTCGGTGCAGCAGATACAAAGCAGCGGTGAGTTGGTGAAACTCGCCGTCAGCGATGCACTGCAGACTGAAAGTGCGCTGGGGAGTATCGCGGCGGCCGTGTCCTTGATCCAGCAGATGAACCAGCAGATCGCCGCTGCTGCCGAAGAGCAGAGCTCGGTGGCCGAGGAAATCAATCGCAGCGTCACGAGTATTCGTGCGAGTGCGGATCAGTCTTCGCTGGCGATGCAGGGCAATGCGGCGTCGAGTATCGAGCTGGCGCAGTTGGGAGTTGAGTTGAAGGGCATGGTGGGGCATTTCAGGCTGTTGTAGGAGCGAGCATGCTCGCGATGGTCGTCAACGATGACGCTGGGCACCTGACACCCCTCTGTGCTCTCAGATTCATCGTCGGAACGCCGCCCGGAGCATGCTCGCTCCTACAGGGTGATCAGTCGTAGATCACTTTCTTCTTCCAGTCCGCATCCGCCTCGACGTCCTTCAGGCCTTCGGTCAATTGGTTGACGTCACCCTCTACCGGAGCGATACGGTCCATGACCTGGTCGTTGGCGCGGGCCACGAGTTTTTCCAGGTATTCCAGTTGTTCGGCGTAGACCTGGGGTTCCTGTTGTTTGCGCAGGTACTGCACGCCGCGTTCGAACGCCAGTCGCGCTTGGCCGGGCTGGTTCTGCTGCAGGGCATGCTGGCCGAGGTTGTTGAAAAACTCGATGTGAAGCAGCACAAGGATATGGCGCACTTGACGAATCCAGCCCTTGGCTTCATTGGGTGGCAAAAAACCATCCTGGGCAGCGCGGGTGATTTGGCCGTGCAGGGCTTCGAGCAGGAAACGCACGTCCTTGGCCTTGGCTTCGGTCTGGATCGGTGCCGGTGGGTTGTTGACTGGAATTGATTCGCCCTGGCCAACCAGAGCCTCAAGTTCAGTAATCCGGGCCTTGAGGTTGGCGCTGGTCTTTTCCAGATTCAGCAGGCGTTGGCAAACATTCAGTTCCAGGCGCGTCAGCAACAGTTTAAGCGCTGGCGTCATCAACTGGCCGGGAAACGTCTCGGTGATCTCCCCACAGCGACGCAGGCGATCATTGAGTTCAACCTTGGTGCGGGCCCTCTCCAGCTTATTGTTTTCCACCACATGGTTGATGTAGCCAATGGCGATCAAGAGTGCGATCCCGGCTACGACGAGCAGGGTGATCATGAGTGGTGTCACCGGTAAGACCTCTTTATAGGGTTTGCGTGCGAGTGAAGTGGCCTGGCCTTCAGGCGCCGGCTCGGCGTGGCTGAAGGTTTATCGGCCGCGATCCGCGTATATAAATGCTGGCACTCTGAAGCATATTGCCATCACTCATGGCGTCGACTATAACGTCTTGGCGAGTGTCAGAATATAGGCGCCAGACCCCAGGCGACAGAAAAGCCGGGAGGGGTCGCAAAGCAGCGCGAAGTCATTGATTTAAATAAATTTATAACAGGGGGTTGACGACCTCTCAATCCATCCATAGAATGCGCGCCACTTGCAGCGTAAAGCGAACAGCGAAACGAAGCAGGGAGTGAATGTTGTAGTGTGTCCCCTTCGTCTAGTGGCCTAGGACACCGCCCTTTCACGGCGGTAACAGGGGTTCGAGTCNNGCGGGAATAGCTCAGTTGGTAGAGCACGACCTTGCCAAGGTCGGGGTCGCGAGTTCGAGTCTCGTTTCCCGCTCCAATACGTATTAGTAAGCTACTGCAGATGATTATTCCGATGCGGGAATAGCTCAGTTGGTAGAGCACGACCTTGCCAAGGTCGGGGTCGCGAGTTCGAGTCTCGTTTCCCGCTCCA
>CXWK01098460.1_pt4 | contig 32785 bp, 31 predicted proteins | sample 590851 | NCBI WGS metagenome assembly CXWK01 (sample SAMEA3498364, study PRJEB10139) | wastewater metagenome | biome: wastewater treatment plant; material: activated sludge | place: Denmark | collected 2014-08-01
AACATTCAGCATTCATGTTGACTGATACACCGCTTTCGCGAGCAAGCCCGCTCCCACATTGGTTTTGGGTGATTTGTAAAATCGCGTTCCTTCATCGAGAACTCCATGTCTCAAGCCCCAACTGCCCAACCCGCCTACGTCCTCCATTCCCGTGCCTACCGCGAAAACAGCGCCTTGGTGGACTTCCTCACGCCGCAAGGGCGGCTGCGGGCGGTATTGCGCAGTGCGCGGGGCAAGGCCGGGACGCTGGCGCGGCCGTTCGTGCCGCTGGAGGTCGAGTTTCGCGGGCGTGGCGAGCTGAAGAATGTCGGGCGCATGGAGAGCGCCGGCATCGCCACCTGGCTCAACGGTGAGGCACTGTTCAGCGGTCTTTATCTCAATGAGCTGTTGATTCGCCTGCTACCCGCCGAAGACCCTTTCCCTTCGGTGTTCGATCACTATGCCGCGACCTTGCTCGCCCTGGCCGAAGGTCGGGCCCTTGAGCCGTTACTGCGTTCGTTCGAATGGCGCTTGCTGGATGACCTGGGCTACGGCTTTTCATTGACTACTGATATCCACGACCAACCCGTTGCGCCTGACGGTCTCTACCGTTTACAGGTGGATGCGGGGTTGGAGCGGGTCTATCTGCTGCAGCCCGGTTTGTTCAACGGCGCCGAATTGCTGGCCATGGCTGAAGCTGACTGGAGTGCCCCTGGTGCATTGTCAGCGGCCAAGCGTTTGATGCGCCAGGCACTGGCTGTTCACTTGGGCGGTCGTCCACTGGTCAGTCGCGAGCTGTTTCGCAAGCCGTAGTCTCCCCGTATGCTGTGCACCGAACTTTTTCTTATTCTGGAGCGCTTCCGTGACCACCAGCACCCGCATTCTTCTTGGCGTGAACATCGACCACGTTGCCACCCTGCGTCAGGCCCGGGGCACGCGCTACCCGGATCCGGTCAAGGCGGCACTGGATGCGGAAGAGGCGGGCGCGGATGGCATCACCGTGCACCTGCGCGAAGACCGCCGGCACATCCAGGAGCGCGACGTGCTGGTGCTCAAGGACGTGCTGCAAACCCGCATGAACTTCGAAATGGGCGTCACTGAAGAAATGATGCAATTCGCCGAGCGCATCCGTCCGGCGCATATCTGCCTGGTGCCGGAAACCCGCCAGGAGTTGACCACCGAAGGTGGGCTGGACGTGGCGGGGCAGGAGGCGCGGATCAAGGCTGCTGTGGAGCGCCTGTCGAGGATTGGCTCTGAAGTGTCGCTGTTCATCGATGCCGACGAACGGCAAATCGAAGCATCGCGTCGCGTCGGTGCGCCAGCCATCGAACTGCACACCGGTCGTTATGCCGATGCCGAGACGCCGACCGAAGTGGCTGAAGAGCTCAAGCGCGTCGCCGACGGCGTAGCGTTCGGCCTGGCGCAGGGCCTGATCGTCAATGCCGGCCACGGTCTGCACTATCACAACGTCGAGGCGGTGGCCGCGATCAAGGGCATCAACGAACTGAACATCGGCCATGCGCTGGTAGCCCATGCGTTGTTCGTGGGCTTCAAGTCGGCGGTTTCGGAGATGAAGGCGCTGATTCTGGCGGCTGCCCGGTAGGAGCGAGCATGCTCGCGAAAAACCTGAGGGCGCCGCGGGGCATCAGGTTTTTCGCGTCATCATTGACGACCATCGCGAGCAAGCCGGCTCCCACATTTGATTGAGGTGTCTGTTAGAGCGGGGCAGGTTCCTGGGCCGGCTTGGTCTTGTCGATGCCCGGCACATGCAGGTTGCCCTCGGCGACCTGATCGCCTTCAAGCTGCGGCTGCGTTACCCAGGTCAGGATGTCGTAGTAGCGACGGATGTTCGCCACGAAATGCACGGGCTCGCCGCCACGGGCGTAGCCGTAACGGGTTTTGCTATACCACTTCTTCTCGGACAGGCGCGGCAGGATTTTTTTCACGTCCAGCCATTTGTCGGGATTCAACCCTTCCTTGGCCGCCAGCTTGCGGGCGTCATCAAGGTGACCGCTGCCGACGTTGTAGGCGGCCAGGGCAAACCAGGTGCGATCCGGTTCCTGGATCGACTCGTCGAGCTGATCCTTTATGTAGGCCAGGTACTTGGCGCCGCCCATGATGCTCTGCTTGGGATCGAGGCGGTTGGACACGCCCATGGCTTGCGCGGTGTTCTGGGTCAGCATCATCAGGCCGCGCACACCGGTCTTGGACGTCACGGTCGGTTGCCACAGGGACTCCTGATAACCGATCGCCGCCAGCAGGCGCCAGTCGACCTGTTCTTTCTTGGCGTAGGCCTTGAAGTGCGGTTCGTACTTGGGCAGGCGCTGCTGCAAGTGCTGGGCGAACGTGGTCGCGCCCATGTAGCCGAGTACATCGACATGCCCGTAATAACGGTCCTTCAGGCGTTGCAGGGTGCCGTTTTTCTTGACCTTGTCCAGATACTCGTTGATCTCGTTGAGCAGGCTGTTGTCGTCGCCCGGCGCCACGGCCCAGCTCTGGTTGCTGGCGTCACCCAGGTCGAAGGCAACGCGGATGTTGGTGAAGTACACCTGGTTCATCGCGACTTCATTGGAGTCTACCAATGTCAGATCGATCTGACCTTCGTCGACCATGCGCAGGAGATCCACGACCTCGACCGCGTCGGATTCTTCGTATTCGATACCGGGAAATTTCTGTTTCAGCTGTGCGAGCTGCTCGGCATGGGTGCTGCCCTTGAGCACCATGATCTTCTTGCCGACCAGGTCTTTCGCGTCGGTAGGGCGCGACTTGCCGTTGCGGTAGATGACCTGTGGGGTGACTTCCAGGTAGGGATGGGAGAACCGCACCTGTTTTTTGCGTGCTTCGCTGCTGACCAGGCCGGCAGCCGCCAGGACCGGGCCATTGGGCTTGCCCACCTGATTGAACAGGTCGTCGAGGTTGTCGGCCGTCTCGATCTTGAGATCGACCCCCAGATCGTCGGCGAAGCGCTTCACCAGCTCGTATTCGAAGCCGGTTTCACCGTTGCGATCCTGAAAGTAGGTGGCGGGGCTGTTACGGGTAACCACCCGCAGCACACCATCCTCCTTTACGCGCTCCAGTGTGTTGGGTTTATCAACACAGCCACTGAGCATCAGGAAGAGTCCGGTTGCGATCAGCCATTTGGCGTACCGCGGACGCAAAGCCGTTGGGGAAAACATTTGCGCAGTATACGCAAAGGACCACGAGCGCCATATCTCGACAGCAACAGGGTAGTCTGCTAGAGATCGCAAAAGCCGCCAAAACCCCACTGGAACGGGCCTTTTCAGCATTTTGATACAGTAAAAATAAGCTGTCGTCACCCGGCGGGTTAACCTGACTTTCGGGGCAGAAACACAGATCGGCACTCGAGTGCAACCGTGCGTAGCGTTTCGGGTGCTGTCGCTGGCTGTTTAGGCTAGAATGCACGGCCTCAAAGCACACCCCTTCCCGAGGCTGTCCCGAAGATGTTGATCCTGCGCGGCGCTCCTGCCCTTTCTGCCTTTCGCCACAGCAAGCTCCTTGAGCAACTGAGCCAGAAGGTTCCGGCTGTCAGTGGCCTGTATGCTGAATTCGCTCACTTCGCCGAAGTTACCGGCGACCTGACCGGCGACGAACAGCAGGTGCTTGCGCGCCTTCTGAAGTACGGTCCAAGCGTTCCGGTCCAGGAGCCGACCGGTCGTCTGTTCCTGGTGTTGCCACGTTTCGGCACCATCTCGCCCTGGTCGAGCAAGGCCAGCGACATCGCTCGCAACTGCGGCCTGACCAAGATCCAGCGTATCGAGCGCGGCATTGCCTTCTATGTGGCTGGCCAGTTCAGCGACGCTGAAGCCCAGTTGATCGCCGACGCACTGCACGACCGCATGACCCAGATCGTCCTGGGCAACCTCGAACAGGCTGCCGGCCTGTTCAGCCACGCCGAACCCAAGCCCCTGACCGCGATCGACGTGTTGGGTGGCGGCCGCGCCGCGCTGGAAAAAGCCAACACCGAGCTGGGCCTGGCCCTGGCTGAAGACGAAATCGACTACCTGGTCAACGCCTTCGTCGGCTTGAAGCGCAACCCGCACGACATCGAACTGATGATGTTCGCCCAGGCGAACTCCGAGCACTGCCGTCACAAGATCTTCAACGCCAGTTGGGACATCGACGGCGAAAGCCAGGAAAAAAGCCTGTTCGGCATGATCAAGAACACCTACGTGATGCACAGCGAGGGCGTTCTGTCGGCTTACAAGGACAACGCCTCGGTGATCGTCGGCTCCGTGGCCGGGCGTTTCTTCCCGGACCCCGAAACCCGCCAGTACGGCGCGGTGCAGGAGCCGGTGCACATCCTGATGAAGGTTGAAACCCATAACCACCCGACCGCGATTGCCCCGTTCCCGGGCGCGTCCACCGGTTCCGGTGGCGAGATTCGTGACGAAGGCGCGACCGGTCGTGGCGCCAAGCCAAAAGCTGGCCTGACCGGTTTCACCGTGTCCAACCTGCAGATCCCGGGCTTCTTACAGCCGTGGGAAGTGCCGTACGGTAAGCCCGAGCGCATCGTTACCGCGCTGGACATCATGATCGAAGGCCCACTGGGCGGCGCTGCGTTCAACAACGAATTCGGTCGTCCGGCACTGACCGGCTACTTCCGTACCTTCGAACAGTCGATCAGCACCCCGCACGGTGATGAAGTGCGCGGTTACCACAAGCCGATCATGCTGGCTGGCGGCATGGGCAACATCCGTGAAGAACACGTCAAGAAAGGCGAGATCGTGGTCGGCTCCAAGCTGATCGTGCTCGGCGGCCCGGCGATGTTGATCGGCCTGGGCGGCGGCGCGGCTTCTTCCATGGCCACCGGCACCAGTTCGGCAGACCTGGACTTCGCCTCCGTGCAGCGTGAAAACCCTGAGATGGAGCGTCGCTGCCAGGAAGTCATCGACCGTTGCTGGCAACTGGGCGACAAGAACCCGATCAGCTTCATCCACGACGTGGGTGCGGGCGGCCTGTCCAACGCCTTCCCGGAACTGGTCAATGACGGCGACCGTGGTGGCCGTTTCGAACTGCGCAACATTCCAAACGACGAGCCGGGCATGGCCCCGCACGAAATCTGGAGTAACGAATCCCAGGAACGCTACGTGCTGGCAGTCGGCCCGGCCGACTTCGATCGCTTCAAGGCGATCTGCGAACGTGAGCGTTGCCCGTTTGCCGTCGTCGGCGAAGCCACGGCCGAGCCGCAGCTGACCGTCACCGACAGCCACTTCGGCAACAGCCCGGTGGACATGCCGCTCGAAGTGCTGTTGGGCAAAGCCCCGCGCATGCACCGTTCGGTAGTGCGTGAAAACGAGCTGGGCGACGATTTCGATCCGTCGACCCTCGACATCGGCAATTGCGTCGAGCGCGTCCTGCATCACCCGGCCGTCGCGAGCAAGAGCTTCCTGATCACAATCGGCGACCGCACCATCACCGGCCTCGTGGCCCGTGACCAAATGGTCGGCCCATGGCAGGTGCCGGTGGCCGACGTTGCCGTCACCGCCACCAGCTTCGACGTCTACACCGGTGAAGCCATGGCCATGGGCGAGCGCACTCCGCTGGCACTGCTGGACGCTCCGGCGTCGGGCCGCATGGCCATCGGCGAAACCCTGACCAACATCGCCGCTTCGCGCATCGGCAAGATCTCCGACATCAAGTTGTCGGCGAACTGGATGTCCGCCGCCGGTCACCCGGGTGAAGACGCACGTCTGTACGACACCGTGAAAGCGGTCGGCATGGAATTGTGCCCTGAGCTGGGCATCACCATTCCAGTGGGCAAGGACTCGATGTCCATGGCCACTCGCTGGAACGATGAAGGCGTGGACAAGGCCGTGACCTCGCCAATGTCCCTGATCGTGACCGGTTTCGCGCCAGTGACTGACATCCGTCAGACCCTGACCCCGCAACTGCGCATGGACAAGGGCACCACCGACCTGATCCTGATCGACCTGGGCCGTGGCCAGAACCGCATGGGCGCCTCGATCCTGGCCCAGGTGCATGGCAAGCTCGGCAAGCAGGCTCCGGACGTCGACGACGCCGAAGACCTGAAAGCCTTCTTCGCGGTGATCCAGGGCCTCAACGCCGACGGTCACCTGCTGGCTTACCACGACCGTTCCGACGGTGGTCTGCTGACCAGCGTGGTGGAAATGGCCTTCGCCGGTCATTGCGGCCTGAGCCTGAACCTCGACGGCCTGGCAGAAACGTCTGCTGACATCGCCGCGATCCTGTTCAACGAAGAACTGGGCGCCGTGATCCAGGTTCGCCAGGACGCTACCGCCGACATCCTGGCGCAATTCAGCGCTGCCGGCCTTGGCGAGTGCGTGTCGGTGATCGGCCAGCCGATCAACAATGGCCAGATCAACATCACCTTCAACGGTGACACCGTGTTCGAAGGCCAGCGTCGTCTGCTGCAACGCCAGTGGGCCGAGACCAGCTACCAGATCCAGCGTCTGCGTGACAACGCCGACTGCGCCGATCAAGAGTTCGACGTGCTGCTGGAAGAAGACAACCCGGGCCTGAGCGTGAAGCTCAGCTACGACGTCAACCAGGACATCGCCGCGCCTTACATCAAGAAAGGCATCCGCCCACAGGTTGCCGTGCTGCGTGAGCAGGGCGTCAACGGTCAGGTGGAAATGGCTGCCGCGTTCGATCGCGCCGGTTTCAACGCGATCGATGTGCACATGAGCGACATCCTGGCTGGTCGTGTCGACCTGAACGAGTTCAAGGGCCTGGTTGCCTGCGGCGGCTTCTCCTACGGTGACGTACTCGGCGCCGGTGAAGGCTGGGCCAAGTCGGCGCTGTTCAACAGCCGCGCCCGCGATGCGTTCCAGGGTTTCTTCGAGCGTAACGACAGCTTCACCCTCGGCGTGTGCAACGGTTGCCAGATGATGTCCAACCTGCACGAGCTGATCCCGGGCAGCGAGTTCTGGCCGCACTTCGTGCGTAACCGTTCCGAGCAGTTCGAAGCGCGCGTGGCGATGGTGCAGATCCAGGAGTCGAACTCGATCTTCCTGCAGGGCATGGCCGGTTCGCGCATGCCGATCGCCATCGCCCACGGTGAAGGCCATGCCGAGTTCGCCAGCGAAGAAGCGTTGCTGGAAGCTGATCTGTCCGGTTGCGTGGCGATGCGTTTCGTCGACAACCATGGCAAGGTCACCGAAACCTACCCGGCCAACCCGAACGGCTCGCCGCGCGGGATCACCGGATTGACCAGCCGCGACGGGCGCGTGACCATCATGATGCCGCACCCGGAGCGTGTGTTCCGTGCCGTGCAGAACTCGTGGCGTTCGGAAGACTGGAACGAAGACGCGCCTTGGATGCGTATGTTCCGTAATGCGCGTGTGTGGGTGAACTGATAGCTGTGTACAAGCTCGCTTTCTTCGTTCCCGACAGCCATGTCGAAGTGGTCAAAAGTGCCGTATTCGCTGCCGGTGGCGGGCGGATCGGCGCTTACGATCACTGTGCCTGGCAGGTGTTGGGCCAGGGCCAGTTTCGCCCACTGGACGGCAGTCAGCCGTTCATTGGCGAGGCGGGGCAGGTCGAGCGGGTGGAGGAATGGAAGGTCGAGCTTGTGGTGGCCGATGAGTTGATTGGCTCGGTGGTGGCGGCTCTGAAACAGAGTCACCCCTACGAGACGCCAGCATACGAAGTGTGGCGGTTGGAGGATTTCTGATCCTTTGGTCGCGGCAATAAAAAACCCGCTGATTCGTCAGCGGGTTTTTTATGGCCCGCATTTTTCTTCGGGCGTAAAAAAACCCGGCATGAAAGCCGGGTTTTTCAGGAGCGTCGAGCTTAAGCGGTGAAGGTTTTGCCTTCGAACTGCTCAGCCACGAACTTCCAGTTAACCAGGTTCCAGAACGCCTCAACGTACTTCGGACGCAGGTTGCGGTAGTCGATGTAGTAAGCGTGTTCCCAAACGTCGCAGGTCAGCAGCGGGGTGTCGCCGTTGGTCAGCGGGTTGCCGGCACCGATGGTGCTGGCCAGGCCCAGGGAGCCGTCAGCCTTTTTCACCAGCCAGCCCCAACCGGAACCGAAAGTGCCGATGGAAGTCTTGCTGAACTCTTCCTTGAACTTGTCGAACGAACCGAAGGCTGCGTTGATGGCGTCAGCCAGCGCGCCGGTTGGTTGACCGCCAGCGTTTGGCGCCAGGCAGTTCCAGTAGAAAGTGTGGTTCCACACTTGAGCGGCGTTGTTGAAGATGCCGCCCGAGGAAGTCTTGACGATTTCTTCCAGGGTCTTGCCTTCGAACTCGGTGCCAGGCACCAGGTTGTTCAGGTTCACGACATAGGTGTTGTGGTGCTTGTCGTGGTGATATTCCAGGGTTTCCTTGGAAATGTGCGGCTGCAGGGCATCGTGTGCGTACGGCAGCGGCGGCAATTCGAAAGCCATTATGATTCTCCTAATCAGGTCAGTTGCGGTGAGCGCAAGGCCGATCACGGGCGGCCAGACAAGCGCCGGGGAGTTTGTACTCTTTGCGGCGCATCGGGTCGGATCATAGCACCGGGGGTGCGGCATAACCACGCAACATCTGTGTGGAATAGAGGTTCCAGAGCCTTTTGGAATAAATCAGCCGGCGCTGATCAGCTGTAATGCTACGGCGAACATCATCACCGCCACCAACAGGTCAAGAATTCGCCAGGTACTTGGCCGCGCCAGCCACGGCGCTAGCCATGCCGCACCGAGTGCCAAGGTAAAGAACCACAGCAATGACGCACTGGCCGCCCCAACTACATAAGCTCCGGGCTCCGTTTGCTGGGCGCCGAGGGAGCCAATCAACAGAACGGTGTCCAGGTAAACGTGCGGGTTGAGCAGGGTAACCGCCAACGCACTGAGCATCACCGCGCGCAACGAACGAACGGTCTGGTTCCCACCTTGTTGCAGACTCTGTCTGGAGCAGGCCCGACGCAACGCCTGGCTGCCATACCACAACAGAAACGCCGCGCCGCCCCAACGGGCAATGGCGAGCAGGGTCGGGTTTTGTGCCAGCACCGTGGCCAGGCCGAATACCCCGGCGGCCACCAGTAATGCATCGCAGGCCACGCAGAGTGCCGCCACCGGCAGGTGATGTTCACGTCGCAGGCTTTGCGCCAGTACGAATGCGTTCTGCGTGCCGATCGCCATGATCAGGCCGAAGGCCACCAACAGGCCGTTGATATAGCTTTGCCACATTATTTTTTACTCCGCGTTGGCTGCCAGGTCGCGCAGCACTTGCATCGCGCGTTCGGCGTCGGCCTGGCCGACAAACAAATGGTCGTGGTAGTAACCGGCGATCACATTGCAGCTGATGCCGGCATGGCCCAGGGCCGTGGCGAACGCGGCGGTCAGTCCGACGGCTTCGAGGGCCGAATGCACGTTCAGGGTGATCCACGCGGCGATGTAGTCGAAGCTGTATCCAGCCTGTTCTGCATGGGAGCGTTCGAGAATTACGGTCAGGCCTTCCTGCTCGCGAAAGCTGCCGATGATTTCCAGGCCCGCGGGCAATTGGCCGTTGGCCAGGGTGCAGAACACGTACTCGCCGGCATTGAGTTGCGGGCTCATGCTGCGCAGTAGCGTTGCCAGTGAAGTTTCGCCAGCCATGAGGAGGATCCTTGTGCAAGAGTTCGTGCTGGCCATTTTCCAGTAGTAACCTGTATAAGAAAAACCAATATTGCTGATCGCTCATTAGGAAAACTGATGTTCGACTATAAATTGCTTTCTGCCCTGGCTGCGGTGGTCGAGCAGGCCGGTTTCGAACGGGCAGCCCAGGTGTTGGGGCTGTCGCAATCGGCCATTTCACAACGCATCAAATTGCTCGAGGCGCGGGTCGGCCAGCCGGTGTTGGTGCGCGGCACGCCGCCGTCACCGACCGAGATCGGCCGGCGGCTGCTCAACCATGTGCAGCAGGTACGACTGCTTGAACGGGATTTGCAGACGCTGGTGCCGGCGCTGGACGAAGAGGGCCTGCCGGAACGCCTGCGAATCGCCCTGAATGCCGACAGCCTCGCGACCTGGTGGGCCCAGGCGGTGGGGGAATTTTGCGCGCAACACCACCTGTTGATGGATCTGGTGGTCGAGGACCAGACCGTCGGCCTCAAGCGCATGCGCGCAGGTGAAGTCGCGGCGTGCCTGTGTGCCAGTGAGCGCCCGGTAGCCGGTGCGCGCAGCGTATTGCTCGGGGCGATGCGTTACCGTGCATTGGCCAGCCCGGCCTTCATTGCGCGGCACTTTCCCCAAGGCGTGCGCGCCGATCAGTTGGCCCGGACTCCTGCGCTGGTGTTCGGCCCGGACGACTTCCTGCAGCATCGCTACCTGGCATCCCTGGGCGTCGATGGCGGTTTCGAACACCATCTTTGCCCATCGTCTGAAGGCTTTATCCGCCTCACCGAGGCCGGGCTTGGCTGGGGCCTGGTGCCGGAACTTCAGGTGCGCGAACAACTGGAGCGCGGCATTTTGCTGGAGCTTTTGCCAGATAAACCGATCGACGTGCCGCTGTACTGGCATCATTGGCGCAATGGCGGTCAGTTGCTGGGGTTGCTGACCGAGCAATTGGTGCAGGTGTCCCGGCAATGGTTGGTGCCGTTGGGCTGACAGGCAGCGTCAAGACCTCACGCAATACGCAAAAAACGAAATATTCGGAGCACTACATGAAGATTCTGGTCACCGGCGCAAGCGGCTTCATTGGCGGGCGCTTTGCGCGTTTCGCCCTGGAGCAGGGCCTGGACGTGCGGGTCAACGGTCGCCGGGCCGAAAGCGTCGAACATCTGGTGCGCCGTGGCGCGGAGTTTATCCAGGGCGACTTGTGCGATCCGCTGCTGGCACGCGACCTGTGCTCCGAGGTCGAGGCCGTGGTGCATTGCGCCGGTGCCGTTGGCCTGTGGGGGCGTTATCAGGATTTTCACCTGGGCAACGTCCAGGTCACCGAAAACGTGGTTGAAGCCTGCCTGAAGCAGCGGGTTCGGCGCCTGGTGCACTTGTCGTCGCCGTCGATCTATTTCGATGGTCGCGATCATCTGGGATTGACCGAAGAGCAGGTGCCTAAACGCTTCAAGCACCCGTACGCCGCGACCAAGTACCTGGCCGAGCAAAAAGTTTTCGGCGCCCAGGAGTTTGGCCTCGAAACCCTGGCGCTGCGCCCGCGTTTCGTGACCGGGGCCGGTGACATGAGCATCTTCCCGCGGTTGCTCAAGATGCAGAGCAAGGGACGCCTGGCGATCATTGGCAACGGTTTGAACAAGGTCGACTTCACCAGCGTGCACAACCTCAATGAAGCGTTGCTCAGCAGTTTGCTGGCCACTGGTTCAGCCCTGGGCAAGGTGTACAACATCAGCAACGGCGCGCCGATCCCGTTGTGGGATGTGGTCAATTACGTCATGCGTAAAATGGAAGTCCCACAAGTCACGCGCTACCGTTCCTACGGCCTGGGCTACAGTGTCGCGGCGCTCAATGAGGGGTTCTGCAAGTTGTGGCCGGGTCGTCCCGAACCCACCCTGTCGCGACTGGGCATGCAGGTCATGAAGAAAAATTTCACCCTGGATATCAGTCGCGCCCGGCATTATCTGGACTACGACCCCAAGGTCAGTCTCTGGACGGCGCTCGATGAATTCTGCGCCTGGTGGAAGGCCCAGGACATTCGCTGAAATCGGCTTCACTGAACCGAGGTTGGGGTTCGGGGTCAATCGTTGCGGCCGTGGGGGGTTATACTGCGCCGCATCAAGCCAACACCGTGTTTCACAAAGGTTGACTCAATGTCCATGCGTAACGATGCCAACGATGACTTCGACGATGTACCGAGCCTGCGTGCAGACATCCTCGATGATGATTTCCCGAAGAACACCCGCACCTCCGTGCACTCGCGCACGCCGCCAGTGGTCAAGGTCAAGGCGGCGAGTACCGGCCCGTTGTGGGCACTGGTCGGCGCCCTGTTCTTTGCCTTCGCAGGCCTTGCCTGGTGGAGCTTCCAGCAAATTTCGCTGATGGAGCAACAGCTGGTGGCAACCCAGGAAAGCTTTGCGCGAATCAGTGAAGAAGCGGCGGGGCGCCTGCAGGATATTTCCGGCAAGGTGGTCGCCAGCCAGACTAACGTCAGTACCGACAGCGAAGCGCTGAAGCTGCAAATCCGGCAGCTGCAAAATCAGCTGCAGGATCAGGGCAAGCAACAACAGGGCGTCGCCGGCCAGGCCTCGGACCTGGACAAGCGCCTGGCGCAGATGACCGCGCAGACCAGCGACCTGGACAAGCGCCTGGCCGAGATGGCCGCCCAGGACACCGAGCAGCAAAAGGCCAATGCGCAAGTGCAGGAGCAGGTCAAAGCCTTGGGCAGTGAACTGGCCACGCTGAAAAATACCCCGGCGGATACCGAGAAATTCGATGCGCAACTGAAGAGCCTGGGCGCCGACATCACGGCGCTGAAGAAACAGGGCAATCCGAACGCTGCCATCGATCGCCTGGAGCAGGACATCGTGGTTCTCAAAAGCCAGCAGGACAACCGTCCAGGCACCTCTCAAGGCGCAAGCACTGCTGAGTTCGATGCCTTCCGCAGCCAGGTCACCCGAACCATCAACAGCCTGCAAGCGCAGATCCAGAACCTGCAACAGCAGCTGCGCACTCGGCAGTAAGCCCTGCCTCATTCCCGGTTCGCCGGGAATGATCCCCGCCTCGATTCGCTGAATGTCCCTGCATGCGCCATTGCCGTCTACGCTCTTGAAACATCAAGAGAACGGGGGGACGTGCCATGGGAGTTGTGCAAAAGTTGGCCTGTTTGGGGGGCATGCTGTTGATGTGCCTGGGCCAGGTTCAAGCTGCCGAAACGGAAAAGGCCGACAGCCAGGCGGCCATTGCTTTGCTGGAAAAAGCCCTGGCCTACTACCACGACAATGGCGACAAGGCATTCGCCGCCTTCAGCCGTCAGGGCGAGTTTGTCGACCAGGACCGGTATGTCTTCGTGGTCGATACCAAGGGCGTGATGCTCGCCAGCGGTGGGCCGTCGGCTGCATTGATTGGCCGGGATGTGTCGGATGTGCTCGGGCCGGATCTGCAGAAGGCCTTCAAGGATGCGCTCAAAGTGCCCGAGGGCAATGGCATCCAGCAAGCGGAGTACCGTTGGCAAAACTGGTCCGACGGCAAGGTCGAGCGCAAGCATGTCTACTATCAGCGAGTCGGCCAGCGAATCCTCGCGGTCGGTTACTACCTGCCACGGGCTTCAGCGGAGCAAGCCATGGCCTTGCTGAACAAGGCGGCGGCCGACCTGGCCAAGGACGAGAAGGGCACCCTGAAAGCCATCAACTCTCTGAAGGGCGGTTACCTGCAGGATGACCTGTATGTCTTCGTCGTCGACCTCGATACCCGGCGCTATGTCGCCCATGGCACCAACTTGCGATTGATCAACACGGATTTCAGCAAGATCAATGATCCGGATGGCAAGCCGGTGGGGGAGCCGATGCTGGCGCTGATCGCGAAACAGGATTACGGCGAGTATGAATACCGCTGGAAAAACCCGGTGACCGGTAAGGTCGAGAACAAGCATGCCTATCTGAAGAAGGTCGGGCATTTCCTGGTGGCGGTGGGGTATTACAGCCCTTGAATGGTATTGCCTGATACACCGCATTCGCGAGCAGGCCGCTCCCGCATTGAATCTCCAGTGATCACACATTTTGTGTACTCTGGAAATCATTGTGGGAGCGAGCCTGCTCGCGAATGCGGGCGACTCGGTCTCTCTACCGGACCTTGTCCTCGCGCCCGCGGAGCACCCTGTCCGGCATGGCGATCGCCGCCGCCAACCCCAGCAGCGACACCGCCCCACTTACCATCAACAGATGCCTGAACGTCAGCAACAGTTCAGCGCGCAGGGCATCCTGCGCGTCACCCTGCGCGGCGTTCAGGCCATCCAGCAAGACATTCCCCGATTGACCCTCGGCCAACAGCGAAGAGCCAGCCAGGTGGGCGAAGCTCGAATCCTGCAACAACGCCAGCAACAGCGCCGACATCAGTGCCACGCCCACCGCTCCGCCCAATGAACGGAACAGGTTGGTGGTGCTGGTGGCAACGCCGATGTCTCGCTGTTGCACCGAGTTCTGCGTGCCGACCAGGGAGGTCGGAAACTGCATGCCCGAGGCGATACCGCAGAACAGCATGAACAGGCTGCTCAGCCAAAAGGACTGTGGCGGGCTGAACGCCATACCGAGAATCGACAACGGCATGAGCAGGGCGCCGGTCAGGATCATCGGTTTGTAGCGTCCGGTCACGGAGGTACGGCGGCCGGCGAAATATGCGCCAATCGGCAAGCCCATGGCCAGGGGCAACAGGTGCAGGGCGGCGCTATCGGCACCTGCACCGGTGACACTCTGGAAACGCAGGGGCATCAGCACGATCAACGAGATGGCCTGGAAACTGGTGAAGAAAATCGTGCACCAGCACAGAATCGCATTGCGGTTGGTGAACAGGTGCATCGGCAGCAATGGCTCCGATGCGCGTCGTTCATGCAGCACGAACAGGCCCAGCACCGCTGCCGCACAAGCCAGTAACCCCAATACTTCGGTACTGCGCCAGGAGTGCCCCTGACCGAATTGGGTGATACCCAGCAGCAACGCCGTCAGTCCGATGATCATCAACAATGTACCGAGGTAATCGATCACCGGTTTGCGTTGCGGAATCGGCAAGCCGACCAGCGTGCGATTGGCCACCAGCCACGCTCCCACGCCCAGCGGCAAATTGATCAGGAAGACCCAACGCCAGGAAAGGTATTCGGTCATGTATCCGCCCAGCACCGGGCCGGCGACGCTGGCCACCGCATACATGCTGCTGAAATAGCCCTGATAACGGCCGCGCTCACGGGGCGGCACGATGTCGCCGATGATTGCCTGGCTGACGGAGATCATTCCACCGGCTCCGATCCCCTGGAGAATTCGCGCCAGCACCAGTTGCTCCATGCTCTGGGCCATGCCACAGAACAGCGACGCCAGGGTGAATAACCCCATGCCAAACAGCATCAATTTGCGCCTGCCGTACAGATCGCCCAGCTTGCCATAGATCGGCACCGCCACCGTCATCGCCACCATGTAGCCGGAAATCACCCAGGCCAGCAAACTGACGTCCTTGAACTGTGCGGAAATGGCTGGCATCGACACAGCAACGATGGTTTGGTCCAGCGCACCGAGGAAAATAGCCAGCATCAGCGCGATCAGCACGCTGCGGATGGCCGGTTTGGGCAATTCAGGCTGGTGGAAAGTGGTCACGAATAAACCTGCGGCAGTGAATGACCCGCCAGTCAAGGCGAGCGGGATGCTCGCCAGTGTAAGTCGATAGGAGGCTATTCGATAGCCTCATATGGAAGGCCTGGCCCGTCGTTTTGCAAACCTTCGACCTGACGAGCGGCCATCAGGTCGCTGATGACTTCGGTCTGGCCGTAGACCATCACCGTTTTGCAACGGGTCAGCCCTTGCAGATCCCACGCGGCGGGGGGCTGTGATTGATTTTTATGGGGCGAGTGCTTGCAATTTTCCCTTGCGGGTCGGTCAATTGAAGGTGAAAACTGAGCGGGTAGCTGTACATTCTGCCATTCGGTGCGATTATCGCCCGTCGTCCATTCCGAAACCTGGATTGAAGTGATGAACAAGCCTGACCTGCCTTCGATTCCGGTGTTCAAGCTCTACGGTGAAAGCCTGGATTGGCCGACCCCGGACTTGCTGCACTGTGAAACCATTTCCAACCGCAGTCGCGAACACCAATGGGAAATCAAACCCCACCGCCACGCCGATTTATGTCAGTTGCTCTTCGTGTTCAAAGGTCAGGCAGAGCTTGAAATCGAAGGCAAACGTTCGCAACTGACTGAACCGGCGATCCAAATCCTGCCGCCGTTGTCGGTGCATGGTTTTCGGTTCAGCGAAGACGTCGAGGGGTTCGTGGTCACCCTCGCGGCACCGCTTATCGCGCATCTTCAGGCGCAATTGGGGCATTCGGTGAATGCCCTGGCCCAGGCCGAGAGCTACCCGGCAGGCCAGGACGCCGCGTACCTCAACAGTCTGTTCAGCGCGTTGCAGAACGAATACACCGGCCACCAACCGGCGCGGGAAATGATCATGCATTCGCTGGTCAGCGTGATCATGGTGTGGGTCAGCCGCCAGGTGATCCAGCGCCGGTCAGCGGGTCAACGACCGCAGCGGGCGCGGGAATACCTCAATGGCTACATCCAGTTGGTGGAAGAAACCTACCGCCAGCACGTCAAGGTTGAAGACCTGGCCCATCGGCTGGGGATTTCGGTCTCTCACCTCAATGGCACCTGCCGCGAGTTGGCGGGGCAACCGGCATTGCAGATCATGCACGAACGGCAGTTGTTGGAGGCCAAGCGCTTGCTGACCTACACCAGCATGACCATCTATGAAATGTCCGACGTGTTGGGGTTCTCTGATCCTACCAACTTCACGCGCCTGTTCCGACGCCGCGTTGGCATCTCGCCAAAGGCGTTCCGCGATCGCTTGAAGGCCGATCAGGACAAAGAAGGCTGATCCGCTCCTTAGCGCAGTGCGTTAAGGGTGGCGTTGTGTGGAATGCAGCGCTCGAAGTTGCAACTGGCAGCCTCCCGGGGCAAGTTGCGTAGCTGCTCGACACGCCACGCAGCAGCGCCATACAACCCGAGCGTGACCGCGCAGGTGATGAAGATGGCGAGGTACCTTCTTGTTTTGATGTTCATGGCGTAGACCTCTGAACGAATACCCTTCGGTATTACCTTGAGCATAGGTCAGATGCGTAGGAGCTGCCGGAGGCTGCGATCTTTTGATCTTGATTTTCAGCGGCGTTGAGAAGATCAATATCAAAAGATCGCAGCCTGCGGCAGCTCCTACAGGCCGATATCCCACGCCGGTTTTTCGGGAAACCTCACCACCAGAAAATCCAGCAAGCAACGCAGCGCCGATGGCATGTGTTTGCGTGAGGCGTATACCGCGTACACGTTCATCTGCCTTGGCTCGGCCCGGGGCAGCAGGCGCACCAGCTCACCGCTGTGGATGTACACGCCGGCCTGATAAGTGGGGAGCATGGCCACGCCTGCGCCGGCCAGGGTGGCGCGAAGTAGCGTGCTGGCTTCGTTGGCGCTGATGTTGCCTTGCACGGGCATCGCCACCTGTTCGCCATCGAGTTCAAAGTGCCACAGGTTTTTGCCGAAGTACGAGTGGGTCAGGCAATTGTGCAGGCTCAAATCCTCGATCCGCCGGGGTGCAGGGTGTTCGCGCAAATAGGCGGGGGCGGCGCAGATCACCGAGCGACACACCGTCAACCGACGGGCGATCAGGTTCGGGTCCAGGTCATTGCTGGTGCGAATGGCCAGGTCGATGCGCTCGTCCACCAGGTTCACCGTGCGGTCAAGCATCTGCAGGTCAATGCTGACAGTCGGGTAGCGCTTGACGAATGCCGCCATGGCATCGGCCAATTGCGCCTGGCCGAACGAGGTGCTGACGCTGATTCGCAGCAGGCCGCGAGGTGTATCGTCCGGCACGCTGACGGTAGCTTGCATGTCCGTGGACAGGTCGAGCATCTGCCGGCAGCGGGGCAGTATTTCGCTACCGGCGGTGGTCAGGCTCAATTTGCGCGTGGTGCGGTGCATCAGGCGTGCGCCAACCCAGTTTTCCAGTTCCGACAGATAACGCGAGACCACCGGCCGTGACAGTTCCAGATGATCGGCGGCGGCCGACTGACTGCCAAGATCGATCACCGTGACGAACACCCGCATTGCTTGTAGACGATCCATGATTTGCCCGGTTTCAGAAACAAACTATGTCCAAGCATCGCATTTTTTGTACTGAAGCAGGCAACTAAGCTCTGTTCCCATTCCGGCCTTCCCTGGCCTGCAAACAACGGAGCAACAGATGATCGGTTTCACCACACTTAAACGCGTTTTGCTGGCGACCGCTGTCCTCGGCTTCGCCGCCCACGCAGCCGCGTCGACATTGACGCTGGATGTCTATAACCCCGGCGATAAAGCGATATTCCCGGTGACCTCGGTACTGGTCAGCGGCGAGAAAGAGGCAATCCTGGTGGACGCCCAGTTCGGCAAATCCCAGGCCGCGCAAGTGGTGGAAAAAATCCGCGCCAGTGGCAAGCAACTGACCACTATCTACATCAGCCACGGCGACCCGGATTATTACTTCGGCCTCGATACCCTGACGGCTGCATTCCCCAATGCAAAAGTGCTCGCTTCGCAGCCGACCGTTGATCACATCAAGCAAACCGTCGACGGCAAACTGGCGTTCTGGGGGTCGAAATTGGGAGCTGACGCGCCCGCCAAAACGGTTGTGCCGGATGTGCTCAAGGGCGACAGCCTGATGCTCGAAGGGCAGAAGCTGCAAGTGATCGGCCTTGAAGGCAAGCAACCGGATCGCAGCTTCGTGTGGGTTCCGTCGATCAAGGCCGTGGTCGGTGGTGTGGTCGTGGCAGAAAACATCCACGTCTGGATGGCCGATACCCAGTCTCCCCAGTCCCATGCCGATTGGTTGGCGACGCTGCATTCAATCGAAACCCTGAAGCCGAACACCGTCGTGCCGGGCCATTACCTCGGCGATAGCGCCCGATCCCTGGCCGCCGTTAAATTCACCGCCGATTACATCAAGGCCTTCGATGAGGAAACCGCCAAGGCCAAAGATTCGGCGGCACTGATCGCGGCGATGAAAAAGCGCTACCCAGCACTGGGCGAGGAAAGCTCGTTGGAGCTGAGCGCCAAGGTCGCCAAGGGCGAGATGAAGTGGTAAATCTGCCAATGGGACGCAGAGCGTCCCGGGCTGCATTCCCACGCAGAGCGTGGGAACGATCATACGAGTACACCCCTGCAGGTTTCGATTACCGCGATTGCGCCTGTTCCACCAGCCAACCCATCAACTCGCGCAACTTCGGAGAAGGTGCGGGTTTTTCCGGGAAAACCAGGTAATACGCCAGCCCTGTTTTCACCTTCAATTCAAAGGGCATGACCAGCCTCCCGGCACTCAGGTCATCGCCAATCAACGACCAGTCACCGATCGCCACCCCCGTGCCCTGGGACGCCATCGACATGGCCAGGTCCAGCGTTTCGAAATGCTGGCCCTTGCTCACGTTGCTCAAGCGAATATCCGCAGTGGCCAGCCAGGCCTTCCAGTCCCGTTCATCCCGGGTCGGGTGGAGCAACATGTGTTGCTCCAGGTCCTTTGGCGATTGGAGCGGCACCGAACCTTCGAGCAATGGCTGGGAACACACCGGCGTCAGTTGCTCATCGAAGAGTTTTTGCGACAGCAGTGAGCTGTCCGGCGGCGCGCCATACATCACCGCGGCATCGAACTGCTCGCGATGAAAATCCACGCCGTGCTTGACCGTGGTGGTGAGCTCTACCGGCACGTCCGGGCGTTCCCTTTGCCATTGCAACAGGCGTGGCAGCAACCAGCGCATGACGCAGGTCGGAGCCTTTAGCTGCAGGGTTTCGCGCTTCTCGCCGATCTGTTCGACCGCTTCGTCGATCAAGCCGAAAATCTGCTGGACCCGTGGCAGCCATTCCCGTCCTTCGGCGGTCAGGTCCAGGCCTCGAGCCTGACGGATAAACAATTCGTAACCCAGGAAATCTTCCAGCCCGGCGATCTGCCGACTCACCGCGCCCTGGGTGATAAATAGCTGTTCAGCAGCACGGGTGAAATTGCAGCACTGCGCGGTAATCAGGAATGTGTGCAGCGCCGGCAGGGGAGGCAGTCGTTTCATCGGGATCCAAGGTATGACGTGAGGACATGGCTAGTATGACTTTTTATCCATTGTTGCGGCTATGTGTCGCCCGTTCCAATGAGGCCATCCCTGGACCTGCGAACCCATCATAAACACTGCGCAGGCCCGGCGTCTCAAACGAACAAGAAGGGCAATGACATGGCGACGTGTGGCGAAGTATTGGTCAAGTTACTCGAAGGTTATGGAGTCGAGCAGGTGTTCGGCATTCCCGGGGTTCATACCGTGGAGCTGTATCGCGGGCTGGCCCGTTCGAGTATCAACCACGTCACCCCGCGTCACGAGCAGGGCGCCGGCTTCATGGCTGACGGCTATGCCCGCACCAGCGGCAAGCCGGGTGTGTGCTTCATCATCACCGGTCCGGGCATGACCAACATCACCACGGCAATGGGCCAGGCTTATGCCGACTCGATCCCGATGCTGGTGATATCCAGCGTACAGACCCGCAACCAACTGGGCGGCGGTCGCGGCAAGCTCCACGAACTGCCGAACCAGAGCGCACTGGTCGGTGGCGTGGCGGCGTTCTCCCATACCCTGATGTCGGCGTCCGAATTGCCGGACGTGCTGGCCCGTGCCTTCGCGCTGTTCCAGGCCGGTCGCCCGCGCCCGGTGCACATCGAAATTCCGTTGGACGTACTGGTTGAAGAAGCCGACGACCTGCTCGCCAGCGTCCCGGTAAACATCGATCGCGCCGGCGCCGCACCGTCCGCCGTGAGCCGCATGACCGAGCTGCTGGCCGGTGCCAGGCGTCCGTTGATCCTCGCCGGTGGTGGCGCCATCGATGCCGCCGCCGAATTGACCGAACTGGCCGAATTGCTGGACGCGCCCGTAGCGCTGACCATCAATGCCAAGGGCATGCTGCGCTCTGCTCACCCGTTGCTGATCGGTTCGACCCAGAGCCTGGTTGCCACGCGCGCACTGGTCGCCGAGGCCGATGTGGTGCTGGCCATCGGTACCGAGCTGGCCGAGACCGACTACGACGTGACCTTCGCCGGTGGTTTCGAGATTCCTGGCAAGCTGCTGCGCGTCGACATCGATCCGGACCAGACCGTACGCAACTACCCGCCACACGTGGCCTTGGTCGCCGACTCGCGCAACGCTGCCCAAGCCTTGCTCAGCGCGCTGTCGCACAAGCCACTGGCCGAGCGCCGCAACGATTGGGGCCAGGTGCGCGCCGCCCGTTTGCGCGAAGAACTGGCCGCCACCTGGGACGCGCCGACCCTGGACCAGAGCCGCTTCCTGGAAACCGTTCTGCACGAACTGCCGAACGCGGTATTCGTCGGTGATTCGACCCAACCGGTGTACACCGGCAACCTGACCTTCAACCCGGAACGCCCGCGTCGCTGGTTCAACTCCTCCACCGGTTACGGCACCCTCGGTTACGCCTTGCCAGCGGCGATTGGCGCCTGGTTGGGCGGCACCGTCGAAGGCGGCGCACGTCCTCCAGTGGTGTGCCTGATCGGCGACGGCGGCCTGCAGTTCACCCTGCCGGAACTGGCCAGCGCCGTTGAAGCGCGCACCCCGGTGATCGTGCTGCTGTGGAATAACCAGGGTTACGAAGAGATCAAGAAGTACATGGTCAACCGTGCCATCGAGCCGGTGGGGGTGGACATCTACACCCCGGACTTCATCGGTGTAGCCAAGGCATTGGGTTGTGCAGCCGAGGCAGTCAATGGTGTTGAACAATTGCGTACGGCATTGCGTGTTGCCACCGATCGCCAGGGCCCGACCCTGATTGAAATCGATCAGGCCGCGTGGACGAAGGCGGTGTCGAAATGAGCTTTTCCACGACTTTTCCGACGACTTTGGATGGCCTTTTCATCGACGGTAAATGGTCGGCGGGCAAGGAACACCTGCGCGTGATCAACCCGGCGACCGAAGCGTTGTTGACCACGGTGAATGGCGGCGATGAGCGCGCCGTCGATCAGGCGGTCAGCGCAGCGAGCAAAGCCTTTGCCGACTGGTCGAAGACCACCGGCGCCGAACGTGGCGCGATCCTGCGCAAAATCGCCGCGGGTGTGCAGGCCGGTCGCGACCAGTTGATGCACTTGCAGTCGAGCAACAACGGCAAGCCATTGTTCGAAGCAGCCATCGATGTTGATGACGTGATCGCCACGTTCGAATATTACGCCGGCCTGGCTGAAGGTCTGGACGCGAAACAGGACAGCCCGGTAGAGCTGCCGACCGACGATTTCAGTGCACGCCTGCGCCGTGAACCTTGCGGTGTGGTCGGCCTGATCGTGCCGTGGAACTTCCCGATGGTCACCACTGCGTGGAAACTCGCCCCGGCCCTGGCCGCCGGTTGCTGCGTGGTGCTCAAGCCCTCGGAAGTGACGCCGCTGCCGGAGCTGGAACTGGCGAGGATCATTGCCCAGGCCGGCTTGCCTGCCGGTGTGTTCAACCTGGTGTGCGGCACTGGCCTGGCCGTTGGCGCACCGTTGTCGGCAGACCCGCGCATCGCCAAGGTGTCGTTCACCGGCAGCAACGCGGTCGGTGTGCAGGTCATGCAGCGGGCAGCGGAAACCGTCAAGGGCGTGAGCCTGGAACTGGGCGGCAAATCTTCCTTGCTGGTGCTGGCCGATGCCGATCTCGACCTGGCGGTGGAAGTGGCCTGCGGTGGCGGTTTCTTCAACGCCGGGCAGATGTGCTCCGCGACCAGCCGCGTGCTGGTTGCCGATGAGCTGGCCGATGAGTTCCTCAGTCGTGTGAAGGTCCGCGCCGAAGCCATTCGTGTGGCCGACCCGTTCGACCCGAACGTGGAGATGGGCACGCTGGTCAATCAGGCGCAGTACCAGCGCGTGCTCGGCCACATCGATCGCGGTTTGAGCGCTGGCGCCAAACTGGTTTGCGGCGGCAATCGTCCTGCAGACCTGCCGCGCGGATATTTTTTGCAGCCGACCGTTTTCACTGACGTGCCCCTGGACAGTGCGCTGTGGCGCGAAGAGATTTTCGGCCCGGTGATTTGCGTGCGTCGTTTCGCCTCTGAGGCTGAAGCGATTGCCCTGGCCAACGACAGCCAGTTTGGTCTGGTCGCCAGCGTGGTTACGCGTAACGCAGAAACGGCGGATCGCGTCGCCAACGCTTTGCAGGCGGGGCTCGTGTGGATCAATGCGCCGCAAGTGATCTTTCCGCAGACCGCCTGGGGCGGCTACAAGCAGAGCAGTATCGGCCGCGAATTGGGGCCGTGGGGCTTGCAGGCTTTCCAGGAAATCAAGCACGTGATTCGCGCCGTCTGATGCCTCTCCCGTAGGAGCGAGCATGCTCGCGATGGACGTCAACGATAACGCGGGGCATCAGACAGCCCGTGTCGTCCATGCGTCCATCGCGAGCATGCTCGCTCCTACAGTGAGGCATGCGCCGACGTCATGGCTTCAATGAATTTTTATCGATAGTCAGGTGTTTTACACGACCTCAGGATGAACCCGCTGGCTCAGTAAAGCCCCCGAACATACGAGGGGTAAACGCTGAACCGGCCGCGCGGATGCAACAGTTTCGACCTGCCTTATACCTACAAAAACAAAGGGAGTCCGTAATGGGCGAGCATGATCTGAACAGACGTCAATTCATCAAGACCGTGGGCGTAGCCTCGGTTGCCGCGGCGGCCATGAGCCTGCCGTTCGTCAAGGCCAACGCCAGCGACACCCGCTTTCAAGGCAAGACCCTGCGCCTGCTGACCTGGTCCGACGATACCGGCCTGGCCGCACTGCGCAACATCGCCGCGACCTTCGAAGACAAGTACGGCTGCAAGGTCATCGCCGACCGCACCGGCAGTACCTCGGAAATGGTCGCCAAACTCAAGGCCGGCGGTGATCGTCCGCAGTACGACATCATCACCCTGGCCGGCGTCGGCGCCGAAGGCCTGGCCGCCGCCAACCTGCTGGAAAAGCCCGACCTCAACCGCATCCCTAACCTGGTCGACGTACCGGAGAAATACCGCACCGGCGCCAATGGCCACGGTATCGGCTACCTGCTCTGGTGCAACAGCCTGGTCTACAGCACGCGCACCATCAAGCAGGCACCGGACAGCTATGCCGCCCTGTGGGACGCCGACCTGTCGCCGAACATCTTCCTGCCGCCGCCGAACTGGACCGAGGCCATGGACCTGATCATCATCGCCGCCAAACTGGCCGGTGGTGACGAGCACAACATCGAGCCGGGCTTCAAGAAACTCGCCGAGCTCAAGGATCGTGTGGTGACCCTGGGCGAGAACCCGAACCAGATTGCCGAACTGTTCCGCACTGGCTCCCTGGACATGGGCGGCCTGTACGCCCCGGCGTTTTTCCCGAAACAGATCCGCGATCCGAACTACGGTCTGGGCGCCACCTTCGGCATGAAGGAAGGTTTCTACACCGACCTGATGCTCTCGGTGATGCCGAAGAATCGTCCGGGCGATACCGACCTGACCTACGCCTTCATCAACCACTCCCTGGACCCGCTGGTGCAGGGCAAGATGGCTGAAGACATCTACAACGGCCCGGTCAATGCCAAGGCGATCATCTCCGCCGAAGCGCGCAAGAGCCCGTACATCCTCACGCCGGAGCAGATTGCCGAGAAGGCGATCATGCACGACAACGCCTTCCTGGCCACCGTGCATGACCAATGGATTCGTCGTTACACGGAAATCTTTTCTTCCTGATCTTCGACCACTGAAGATCCCCTGTGGGAGCGAGCCTGCTCGCGAATGCGGTCTGACATTCACCATTGATGTCGACTGACAAATCGCTTTCGCGAGCAGGCTCGCTCCCACAAGGGAATGATGTGTCTGGAAGATCTGTGTTTCAGCTGCTTTCCATTGACGAGACCTTTGCTATGGAACACCAACCTTTGACCCATTCGGTCAGTGTCGCCGAGCCGCGCCCGAACCGGGGTGTTTCGCCGACGGCCCGTGCCTGGTTTTTCCTCACGCCGTCGATGCTGTTTCTTGGCGTACTGATTGCCGCCAGCCTGCTGGTGCTGCGCATGAGCGTGGGCACCAAAGGCGCGGAATGGTCCGGGTTCAGCCTGGCCAGCTACGCCCAATTGCTCGAACCCTACTACCTTAAATCGCTGATGCTGACCCTGCGCCTGGCGCTGATCAGCGCGGTGATCGCGGTGATACTGGCGATCCCGGTGGCCTACACCATGTCGCGCCTGACTTCGCCGTTTGTGCGGCGGATCTTTCTCGCCGCAGTGCTGTTGCCGTTGCTGGTCAACCTGCTGCTGCAAAGCTACGGCTGGCTGGTGATTCTCGGTCCCGGCGGCATGCTCAACCAGGCACTGATGGGCCTGGGCCTGATCAAGCGCCCGATCATGCTGTTGTACAACCAGAACGGCGTGTTGATGGGCCTGGTGCAAACCGCCTTCCCGCTGGCCGTGCTGCCGATTGCCAGCGCCATGCGCGGCGTCGCCCGCAGCTACGAAGAAGCAGCCGCCACCCTCGGCGCCAGTCGTTTCCAGGTGTTCCGCCAAGTGGTCTTGCCTATGAGCCTGCCGGGGATCATCACCGGCGCGACGCTGGTGTTTGCCTACAACGCCAGCAGCTTCGTGGTGCCGCTGCTGCTCGGTGGTCGACGCGTGCCGATGCTGGCGGTGATGGTGCATGACCAGATCGCCCCGCTGATGAACTGGCCCGCCGCGTCCGCCGCCGGCGTGGTGCTGATCGTCACCACCCTGGCGATCATGACCTTGTCCGAATTCATCACTGGCCGTCGTCGGCGCATGCTGGAGGCTTCCCAATGAGCACCCTGACCAAGAAGCGATATGGGCTGTTGCCCGGCGAGACCGGCAAGTTTGCCGGCATCCTTTCGGGCTTCATCCTGCTGCTGGCGGTATTGCCGATCCTGACCATGATCGTGATGTCGTTCAGCGGCGCGTCGAACCTCGACTTCCCGCCCAGCAGCTATAGCCTGCAATGGTACAAGGCAGCCTGGCACACCTTCGTGTCGCCGGACGCCAGCGATGTGCTGAGCCTGGGCAAGGCCATGACCACCAGCCTGATGGTGTCGTGCCTGACCATGGTCTTCGCGACCATCATCGCCGTGCCGGCGGCCTATGCCCTGACCCGTTGCGAGTTCCGTGGCAAGGCCGTGGCGCTGCAATTGATGTCGCTGCCCCTGGTGTTCCCGATGGTGGTGCTGGGCCTGGCGTTGCTGCTGGTGTTCGACAGCCTGCCGTTCCAGATGACCACTTCGCGGCTGGTGATCGCCCACGTGATCCTGGCACTGCCGTTCGTGGTGAAGAACTGCACGGCGGCCATGCTCTCGATCGGCAGCGAAGTCGAAGAAGCCGCGCAAATGCTAGGTGCTTCGCCGCTGCGGGCGATTGTCGACGTGGTGGTGCCGTTGATGAAGTCGGGGATCCTGGCAGGCATGTTGCTGGCGTTCATCGTCTCGTTCAACGAGTTCACCGTGACCTATTTCCTCTACACCATCGATGTGATGACCGTGCCGATCTGGATGTACAGCCGCACCGTGTCGTCGCTCGATCCAACCGTATTTTCGTTTGCCGTGCTGATCGTGCTGATCGACTTCGTCCTGATCTGGGCGCTGGAGAAGCTGGTCGGTGAAGGTGGCGTTTCGTTCTGATTTCTTGAGGTGATTCTTATGTCTGGTCTGATTCTGGAAAACGTCGAGAAATATTACGGCTCGGCCTGCGCGGTAAAAGATGTGAACCTGCATTTGCCCGAGGGCAAGCTGGTGTGTTTCCTGGGCCCGTCCGGTTGCGGCAAAACCACCTTGCTGCGCATGATCGCCGGCCTGGAAACCCTGAGCGGTGGCGAGATTCGCCTGGACGGCGAGGACATCGGCCATACCCCGGCGCACCTGCGTAATTTCGGCATGGTGTTCCAGTCCCTGGCGTTGTTCCCGCACATGACCGTGGGGGAAAACATCGCCTATCCACTGAAACTGCGCGGGGTCAGCAAGGCTGACCAGCAGGCGCGGGTGGTGGAGTTGCTGGAGTTGATTCAGCTGCAAGCGATGATCGATCGCCCGGTAGCGAAACTCTCCGGCGGCCAACGGCAACGCGTGGCGATTGCCCGGGCGATTGCCAACCACCCGAAAATCCTGTTGCTCGACGAGCCGCTGTCGGCGCTGGACGCCAAGCTGCGTGAGTCGATGCAGGTGGAAATCCGTCAGTTGCAACAGCGTCTGAACATCACCACCATCATGGTGACCCACGACCAGCGCGAGGCCATGACCATGGCTGATATCGTTGTCGTGCTGGGCGAGCACAAGGTGCAGCAGGTGGGTACGCCGATCGAAATCTACCGCCACCCGGCCAACGAGTTTGTCGCGGACTTCATCGGCTCGGGCAACATCTTCCCAGCCACGGCGCTGGGCGACGGCAAGGTCAGCCTGCCGGGCGGCGATGCGTTGCAAGTGCCAATCTGCAGCAGCATTGTGGTCGGTGAAAAAGTGAAGATGCTGATTCGCCCGGAAGACCTGCAACTGTCGGCGCCGCAAGCCACGGCGGGTAACCGCTTGCTGGGCAAGGTGACCTTCGTGCGCGATATCGGCGCGACCATCGAGACTACGGTGGAGTGTTCCGGGGTGTCGTTTACCGCGCTGAGTACACCGTGCCAGGGGTTTGGCTTGAGCGTTGGGCATCCGGTGTCGGTGACATTGCCGGCAGAGGCTTGCCGCGTACTCGGCGCCTGACTGTACTGGCCTCTTCGCGAGCAGGCTCGCTCCCACAGTGGATCTTCTGTGAACACAGCATTTGTTAACACCAAAGATCAAATGTGGGAGCGAGCCTGCTCGCGAAAGGGCCGGCACACCCCACACAAATCTCAGCTAGACACTCAGGCGCAACCGCGCCAGGTCCCGCAACGGCGGCGCGCCGAACAACCGGCTGTACTCCCGGCTGAATTGCGAAGGGCTTTCATAGCCGACCCGATACCCCGCCGCCGAAGCCTCCAGCCCTTCGGCCAGCATCAAGCGCCGCGCCTCCTGCAGGCGTAGCTGCTTTTGATACTGCAACGGACTCATTGCCGTCATCGCTTTGAAGCGGTGATGCAACGTCGACACGCTCAAGTTCACTTCTTTGGCCAGGTCATCGATACGCAGCGGCTGCTCATAGTTGCTGTTGAGCCACTTGATCGCCTGGCTGATGCGATGACTCTGACTGTTGGCAATGGCAATTTCATACAGCCGATGCCCCTGCTTGCTGCGTAATAACCGGTAGAGAATTTCCCGACGAATCAGCGGCGCGAGCATGGTGATGTCTTTCGGCGTGTCGAGCAATCGCGCCAGGCGCAGCACGGCGTCGAGCATTGCGCTGTCGAGACGTTCGACATACAACCCGCGTCCGGTTGGCCGGGTGGGTACGCCGAGGGGACCGGCGTCGGCGATCAGCGCGGTGATCTCCGCGGGGTCAATGTCCAGCCGCAAGGCCAGGATCGGTTCCTCGGTCGAGACATTGACCACCCGCCCGCTCAGCGGCATCGAGACCGAGACCACCAGGTAGTTCAGCGGGTCGTAATTGAAATACTCGTTAGCCAGCTGAACTTCTTTGCGTCCCTGGGCCATGATGCACAGCGCTGGTTGCGCCAGTACCGGGGCGAACTCGTGGGACTGGCTGTGGCGCGACATGAACAGTGAGCCGATGGCAGTGGCATAACTGCCATCTTCGGCAGTGTTGCGACGGATGATCGCCGCCAGTTCCGTGCGCTGCTTTTCCATGTCGGTGTCCAGCGGGGTTTGCGGCGGGTGTGAAAAGTGATCGAGAGACGACATGCAAGGCATCCTCGGCAAGGCATGGGTGATGGGGCAGAGCATATGTTTGTGCAAGCAACAGCGGTAGACACATCCTGCCAGATGCTTGCCTGATTCTGCACGGGGTTGTTTCCGTGCACGGGCAATGCGGGATGCAGACGGGAAAACTTGCTTGAAACTCGCATGGCAGAACCGTGACAGGATTTTCCATGTTGTTACAGCCAGTTCATGCACGTTCGCAGGATTGTGCAACGCGCCGGCAGGAATCGACTAACGACACAGGCACATCGGCCTTTAACCTTGGATCCTGTCGCAGCCCGTTCCGCTGGCTGCCTCGCGACTCCCCGGGAGGGTTGAACATGTCAAAGCAGATCCCCGTCAGTCATATGGCCTTTGTCCGGGCACGCCCGGGGCGTTCTCAAGAACTGGGAGTGCGCCTGAGCGCGCTGATCGAGCCGTCGCGGGCCGCACCAGGCTGCCTGAGCTTCGCCTTGCAGCAGTCGCAATGCGATCCGCAGTTGTGGCTGGTGTCCGGTTTTTGGGTCAACCAGCAGGCCATGAACGCGTACTTCAGCACGCCGGCCATGGAGGTTTTTGCCGAGCTGGTGCAGGAACTGGTGGTCGACAGCCTGGATTTTCACACCTTCAAGGACGTGTCGGCGACGCAGGCGTTGCGACAGTCCGGGGCAGCGGTACACAAACTGGCCGGTTGAGGGTTTAATGGCAGCATTCTCAACTAGCCAGGATGCGCGACATGGCACGCAAAGCCTTTGAACACTTCGAAGCCGTTTCAGCTGTAGTACCGGGCGAGGGTGGCTACCACGCCGCAATCGCAGTCAAGGCATTGGGTGGTTCCGGCGCCCCGCGTTTTCACAAAGTGTTGGAAGGCCAGACCTTCAAGACCGCTCACGAGGCCGATGATGCGGCCGCGAAGGAGCTGACTCGCCTCAAGGACGTCAAGGAAAACACCGACCTGCTCTGGTAATCACTTCACCGCCCCCGGGCGATACATCTTGAACAATGCCTCAGGCCCCAGCTGGAAATAATCCGCCGGCCCGCCGCCGCGCAGAATCGGTTCTGCCGCGGCGGTGTCGTACACCCCATCCTTCAATAGCCACTTGGCGATATGCACGGCGACGACTTCGCCGAGAATCAGCCAGCTCGGCACCACATTTCCGTCCGCCCGCTGCAGCTGAATAATCTGGGTGACCTTGCATTCGAAAGACACCGGGCTTTCGGCGACCCGTGGCACCTGAATGACTTTCGAGGGGACGGTGGTCAGGCCTGCCAGTTCGAACTCGTTGACCTGCGGTCCGACCATGGCACTGCTCTGGTTCATCTGCTCGGCCAGTGGCCGGGTGGCGAGGTTCCAGGCGAATTCACCCGTCTGTTCAATGTTGTTCAGGCTGTCTTTGCGCCCGACGCTGGAAAATCCAATGATCGGCGGGATGTAGATGAAGGCGTTGAAAAAGCTGTAGGGCGCCAGGTTCAAGCGGCCTTCGCCATCCTGTGAAGAAATCCAGCCGATGGGGCGCGGGCCGACGATCGCGTTGAACGGGTCGTGGGGCAGGCCGTGGCCATTGGCGGGTTCGTAGTAGTGGATGTCATCGGGCATGGAGAAAATCCTGGGGCTTTCGATAGGCGGTCATGGTGCTGGGACCGGCACTATTTTTCCAGCCAATAAACATCTCGTAGGAGCTGCCGCAGGCTGCGATCTTTTGATCTTGCCGTTGGAAATCAAAAGATCGCAGCCTGCGGCAGCTCCTACAGGTGTTGTGACAGTGCGCATGTTTTTGCTGTGCTCCAGAAATGACTAAGCCCGGCCGAAGCCGGGCTTTGGTGCCAATCTTGCGGATTAGCTGACGGAAGCACCGCCAGTGCGGTCGTAACCATCTTCAGCGACAGTGGCGCCGCCGGTGCGGTCGTAGCCATCTGCGGCGACGGTAGCGGAACCCGTGCGGTCATAGCCGTCTGCTGCAACAGCGGAACCAGTGCGGTCGTAACCGTCGGCAGCGAAGGTGTTGGCGGCCAGTACGGACAGGGCGATGGCGAGGAACAGTTTGGTTTTCATTTCATTTCTCCAGGTTCTTTGGCGTTTTGTCTCTCGGGCATGGGTTTCATGCTACGCCAATTAAACTGATTAAAAAGCGCAAAATAATGCTAAAAACAATCGATTAAGTAGATGTTAAGGCCGTGAGGCTTTACTGCTTTCAGAGACTAGTGAACGCATCGCATTTAACCGATCAGGCAAACTCAGGATGGCGGCCGGGCATTAACTCGTGATTAATCCATTGGATGGCGATTCTGTTTTCCAAGACCCTGGGCACCGCGCTTGGCGATTACCTGGCTGATGACTCGGGGCTTGGCTTTGCCGGTGGCGCGCTATTGATCGGCTCGACCATTGCGTTGGTCGTGCTGCTCAAATACTTCACGAAGATTTCGTCGGTGCTGTTGTTCTGGGTGGCGTTCGTGCTCACCCGGCCGTTCGGCGCGACATTGGGTGATTTCCTGACCAAGCCACATGAAAAGGGTGGGCTGGACTTTGGCACCATTGGTTCGACGCTGGTGCTGGCGGGGATTCTGGTGGTGATGATTGCGGGGGCTTCGTACGCGCAGAACACGTACGCGAATCGGGCGGTAGTCGAGTTGACTTGATACCGAGGCGTCCCCTTCGCGGGCAAGCCTCGCTCCCACAATGGATCCGAGTGAATCAGCCCTTGTGGGAGCGAGCCTGATCGCGAAGAGGCCGGTATGACCGACCTCGATGCGACTGTCAGTCAGTGACGATCCGCGAATGCTTGCGGGTGTCTTTCATGGTGACGTACACCAGCAGGGACACGGCGATGCACGCCGTGACATACCAGTAGTAACCGGTTTCCATGCCAATGCTCTTGAACCACAGCGCGATGTATTCAGCGGTGCCGCCGAAGATCGACACGGTCAGGGCATACGGCAGGCCTACGCCCAAGGCGCGGATTTCGGTCGGGAACAGCTCGGCTTTGACCACCGCGTTGATCGAGGTGTAGCCGCTGACGATGATCAGTGCCGCCATGATCAGGAAGAACGCGCCCCACCAGGTCGTGATGGTGTGCAAGGTGGTGAGGATCGGCACGGTGAAAATCGTGCCCAGTACGCCAAAGGCGATCAGGATCGGACGTCGGCCGATCTTGTCCGACAGGCCACCGATGATTGGCTGCAGGCACATGAACAGGAACAGCGTGGCGGCAGAGATGGTGGTGGAGTCGGAAATGCTCATGCCGACGGTGTTCACCAGGTATTTCTGCATGTAGGTGGTGTAGGTGTAGAACGCCAGGGTCCCGCCCATGGTCAGGCCAACCACGGTCATCAGCTCTTTCGGATGGCGCATCAGGGTGCGCATCGCGCTTTCCTTGGCCTTTTCTTTCTTGGTGAACGACTCGGTTTCTTCCATGCCACGGCGCAGGTACAGTGCGACCACGGCACACAGCGCGCCGATCGCGAACGGGATGCGCCAGCCCCAGGCGTATAGCTCTTCGGTGCACAGTACGTTCTGCAGGACGATCAGTACACCCAGTGCTATGAGTTGACCGGAGATCAGGGTCACGTACTGGAAGCTGGAGTAGAAACCGCGACGTTCCTTGGTCGCCATCTCGCTCAGGTAAGTAGCGGAGGTGCCGTATTCGCCACCGACCGACAGGCCTTGCAGCAAGCGGGCGAACACCAGCAGGATCGGCGCACCGATACCGATGATTTCATAGCCCGGGCTCAGGGCGATCAGGAGCGAACCGAAGCACATCAGGTACACCGAGGCCATCAGGGCTTTCTTGCGTCCGACTTTGTCAGCGTACAGGCCCATCAGCCACCCGCCGATCGGGCGCATCAGGAAACCCACGGCGAAAATCGCAGCGGTATTCAGCAGTTGTGCGGTGGTGTCGCCTTTGGGGAAAAAGGTCTTGGCGAAATAGAGCGAGAAAGCGGCGTAGACGTACCAGTCATACCACTCGACCATGTTGCCGACAGAACCGCTGAAGATAGATTTGATACGGCTGGAAGTGGTTCGTTCTTTTGCCGGCGCGGCAACCGACCCACGGGGCAGGGTATTGGAGTTATCCATTGAAGGATCCTTCGTTTAATTATTTTTTGTGGAGCGCGCATAAACGCAGCCTGCGGGGGCTATAGCAGGAGCTGTGCCAAGAGGGAGAGGGCCGGTTTAGAGGGGGATTGAGGTTTGAGTGAGCGGAAATCCGCTTATTCTGGAGAGGGTGTGAGCGAAAAACCGCTTAACGCTTTGATCGTTCCCATGCTCCGCGTGGGAATGCATCAAGTGACGCTCTGCGTCACATGGACGCGGAGCGTCCCGGGCGGCGTTCCCACGCAGAGCGTCACTAGTGTCCGGTAAAAACCGAAGGGGGAGCTTGCTCCCCCTTGCT
>CXWK01098892.1_pt2 | contig 32776 bp, 28 predicted proteins | sample 590851 | NCBI WGS metagenome assembly CXWK01 (sample SAMEA3498364, study PRJEB10139) | wastewater metagenome | biome: wastewater treatment plant; material: activated sludge | place: Denmark | collected 2014-08-01
CGCAGGGTATTGCTAGACAACTGAGCGCCATAGGCCGCCAGATAGCGTACGACGCTCTCACTGGAGGCCGGCAGTACCCCGCCCCACTCCACTTCAAAGTGTTCAACGGCTTGTGCATAGCGGCGCTGCGTACTGTCGCGTCGCGCCGCTTGCAGATACCGCTCGGCTGAATCGCTCATCTCACCTCCCGCATACCGCGATTTCGGGGCCCGGCCTCGAAAAATGCTTGTCACGTTCAAGAATTCAGCATTCTCGAACGCCAGTCCGTCCGAATTCCTGCCGTCCTAAAGGCAGGGTTACAGCTGTAATTGCATACTCCGTAAACCAGTACGAAATCGTCGGAGTCAGGCCATGGCACGCGGAGGCATCAACAAGGCCGTGGTGCAAATTGCCCGCGAAGCGCTGCTCGCCCGCGGCCAGCACCCCAGCATCGACGCCGTGCGCGTGGAGCTGGGCAACACCGGTTCGAAGAGCACCATTCAGCGTTATCTGAAGGAGCTCGGCGCCCGAGACCAGGCGTTGCCGCCCACCCCCGACGAGGAACTGCACAGCTTTGTCGCCGGTTTAAGCGCGCGCCTCACGGTGCTGGCCGAACAGGCGGTCGCCGAGGATCGCCAGCGCCTGCAGCGGGATCGTTCGGCGTATGAGCAGCAGCGCTTGCAGCACCAGGCGCAGCTCGATCACCTGCAGAGTGCTTACGCCGGCCTCGATCGTGAGCTGCAGGCCCTGCGCGAGCACGAGCGAACGCTCCAGGAGCAACTGCGCCAAGCGGACGGCGAATGCCAACGCCTGGGCCAGCTGGAACACGACCTGAACCAGCTGTTGCTCGAACGGACGACGCACCTCCAGTCGCTGGAGGACAAGCACCGCCAAGCTCGTGAAGCGCTGAAGCACTTTCGCCTGCAGCATCTGTCCCAGCGGGAGCAGGAAACCCAGCGACACGACGCGCAGGTTCAGCAGTTGCAACACGAGTTGCGGGCACTGCGTATCAGTCTGTCGGACAAGCAGGATGAACTCGCCCGCCTCTTCCAGGACAACGAACGGCTGGTCAGTGAATTGCGCCACCAGGGCCAGCAAGATCGGCAACGTGAACGTGCACTGCAGCAGTTACTGCAAAAAAACCAGGATCTGAAAGTCAGCGAGCACAGCGCGCAGGCGCGGATCCAAACGTTGACCACCGAACACGCCAGCCTTCGCGAACGGGTCAAGCGTCATGTACTCACGGAGCGGCAGATCCGCCGCGAGTTAAGACTCCAGCGACAGCAGGTCACGCGCTACCAGGCTCTGCTCAGCCACAGAACGCCGCCGTCATCGAAGGTTGGAGATTACTAGGTTTCGTTCCACCGACCACCTGCCGCCAAAGTCGAAACCGACCGCCATGGGCGTAGGTCAACACAACGACCACGCGCAAACGCGGGTCTCTGCCCCCTATCGCAAACTGGTAACGTCGATGTTGTTTAAGCCTCGCTTCGACTTTCAAAGCAATCTGTGGCGGAAGTCCAATCGGCACCGGTGGACCGACCGGCAGTGAGGCTGTTTGCCGCTGCATTTCTTGGTCGGGCCGGTAAAGCTGCAAAAGGGTGCATGCATAAAGGTCCCAACCGGAGATCCACCCCTGATAGCGCATCCAGTTTCCGTAGTGGTTGAAGGCCAGGCAGGCCTGCTCAAAGCAGGCGAAGTCTGAAGGCCAGCCATCGATGTCTTTGAGCAAATCGCGCTCATACAATTTGTTCAGTAACTCGTACAGCGGCTCACGGATGAAGCAGCACGGTTCAGCCATACACACCAGGAGCAGGTAATTCAGAAAATGCGTACGCAACCAATTGCGGTGGGATTTAAATTGTCTGGAGGTCGAGCCCAATAGGGCGAGGACAAATCCCAAGTTGCGCCAGTCAGGGCAGACACAGAGTCGACGCATCAAGACGGGGCCAAGCGCCGGCAGCAGATAGCCTTTTTTCAGGTGCAGTGTCTGCGCAAAATGATCGGTATGGCGGCGCTCATCCCAGAGTGTACTCAGGACCATCCATAGCGAATTGCTCCGGACGGACCACAACGCGGGAAAGTCCCTCAGCAACTCCTTCATACACCTGTCGTCGTGAAGTTCACTGCCCATCAGCAACTGCGGCCACTTGTTGTTACGGGTCGGGCTTATCCATCCATGATGCTGGTGTATCCATGCACAGCCACATCGCTCCAATGCGCGTCCGTCGTGCCGACATCCGAAGCAATTGCACAGGCTGTGAGCAACTACGCGGCCCCTCAGCTGACCTACCAACGATGAACAAGCCATGGCACATCATCCCTTTCAGCGTTTAACACCTGCAGTGAAGCACACAGCTGCCCAAAGAAAGCGCGCGCTACAGCGGCAAACGCAACATGCGTTGATAACACGGCGCAAAAAAACAGGCGACATCAACAAGATAGGAACCGCTGTTCAACAACAGTTTGGACGTCGATCTCCGATGAAGAATGGCGTTGAATAATGTTAACAACGCAACAAGATCAGCAAACCGCTGCAACGTGCTGGGAGTGCCACCATCATGAGCACCATACTTGATCGGTATCGTTGGCGAAGCGAAGCAACTGCACGTCGCGCCAGTGCAGAATGGGCTTTTAGCTCGCCTCGCCCGCTGTCCCTGCTGTCGATCTTTTCGCTTCCATCAATCCTGCAACCTGAGCGTGGCGAAGTACTTGGGCACCCCGCCTTTCCTTTGCGGACAACGCAGTCGCTGGCCAACCTCCATCACGGCGCCTATCTGCCTCAACAAGCCAGTACGCCCCCCAACCTGAATTTGTTTCGCCGGGACAGTTTCGTGTTCGTGGAGGATTTTTCTCGCGACCCCAATCATGCGGTGTTCAGCTACCTACTGCGCGTACTCGGGATGAAGGTCAAAGTCATTCCGCTGTCGATATGGCTGCCCGACATACCAGTCGACGAACCTGTGAGTAGAGGTCTGCAAGTCCTAACATTTTCCGAGGCACAAACAAGCCGTTTAATCGGACTACGCATTTGCGCCAGCTATGGGGTGTGCGCATGGGTAACAGGTAAATTTCCTGCCTTGGCGGTTCAGCAATTATCGCTACCCACCGGCGGGATGGGCCGGACACGGCACGGCATCAAACGCTACCCACGAACCGGTCAAACGTTGTCGCCCACGGATCAACCAACAAGTGTTGAGGCTTATGAGAGGAGCCGGTGGCATTCGGTCGTCCACAACCGCCACGATAAAGCCCATCGACCTCACTGAAGCTAATTGAGCAATACAGGGTGAACAATGACTGACTGAAGGAACCAAGCCATGGGCCTTTCGCTCAACACCCGCAGCCCTCAACCAGGTTATGTCCTTGGCCCAGCCAAACCGGTCGTATCCGGCAGGCATGGCAAGCTTGTGACCTTCTTTGCCTCACAAAAAAATGCTGCCCCCATGGGCTGCGAGTCGCTGTTGGAAGCCGACTATTGTCTGTACCTGGAATACCTGCCGTCCATCATCAGGTACCAGGCGCAGCCCTATACCGTCTACTTCCGCGACCCGGCATTACGCTACACCCCCGACTTCATGGCCACCCTCGATGATGGCAGGCAAGTACTCTATGAAATAAAGAGTAACAGTGGTGGCCGCGACTTGAGGTGGCAACAGCGCCGTGCGCGTCTAGAGGAGTTGCTGGGTATTAATGGATTGATTTTCGAATACGTCGAAGAGCATCAGTTCCGTCACCCAATACTGCTGGATAACCTTCGCACTCTGTACCACTTCGGTTTCAACGGGATCGCCTCCCATGTGTTGTCCATCATTCGCTTATTGCGTAAGCAACCGGATCAGCACGCCACGATTGGCCAACTGATTCAATTGGGCGCGCGTCAGGAGGACGTCACCTTCGCACTTTTTCATCAGTTTATTCGCTGCAACCTCCAGCATCCGTTGGACCTGCGCAGCAAGGTCTGGGCCGATTAAATGAACGATATTCTGCAGATGGTCGTCGGCGAGCATTACCGTTACCACGGTAGTGACTATCAAGTAATGGATATCGACGGTGAACGCATACAACTGCGATCGCTTCGCGCAAGTACCAGCCCGGTTTTTCAGACTTTTGAACGCCTGGTACGGGCCCATCAGAGGGGTGAATTACGAAAAATACAGGAAGCCCCGTTCGCCCCTGACGCGACACATATCGCCGCCGCGTTGTCCTCCGCTCACAAAGCAAAAGCTGAGCGGAAAGAATACTTTTTGTTAAAGATTCGGGACGAGTGTGGCGGGCGCTTGCCGCGAGAACGCGTGGAACAGTTAGCAAAGGAAATTGCGGCGCAACGAAGTGAGCCTAAAGCGCCGAGCTATGGCGCAATCTACCTTTGGAATAAGGCCTATCTGGCCGGCGGCGAGAACATCCTTTCGTTGGTCCCGAACACTCGTCGTTCAACCCTGCACCGTCTGCACCGCCAGCCTGAGGAGATACAAGAGCTCATCAGGCTGAATGTTGATCAACTCTATTTCAGTCGGACACCGTGCAACAAGACCGAAGTGATCGACGCCATTGAATGCGCCATCCGAACGTCCAATCAGAGCCGTAGCCCGATTCATCAATTGCCCATTCCTTCGTTCAGCACCTTGTACCGTATCCTGGTTGAACTAGACCGCTATGAAATCGATCTTCATCAATTGGGGTTTCACGCCGCGCTCAAGAAGCAAAAATGGAGCCGAAAATGCCGTCAACCCTATCGTCGCTTTGAACTGGTCGAGGGTGATACCCACACATTGGATTTAGAAACATGCGATGCAGAGGGTCATCCTGTTGGTCGGGCATTTCTCACCGTACTAATAGAAGTTCGAACACGCATGATTGTTGGCTGGGATATTTCCTACAATCCACCATGCTTGGAAAAAACTATCCGAGCATTGAAACACTCGCTCCGTAGCGACAACCCCTATGGTGGGCTTGGTAGAAACTATCGTTTTGACAATGGCCTCGACTATGTCGCCAACCATATAAAAATTACACTCAGCGGACTGGGTGCTCATATCACTTTTTGCGAGCCGGGAAATCCTGATCAAAAACCGCACGTCGAAAGCTTTTTTAAGTCATGGACTACCTCCATCGTCCATTGCATGCGTGGTACAACCTTCTCTGAGCCGAATCGATATGACTCGGAGGGCAACGCGATTTACACGATAGAATACCTCAAGGAACGCTTCGAAGAATGGCTTGACACGTTCTATCACGCCAATTTTCATAGCGGAATCGGAATGTCCCCCAAAGAGCTGTGGGTGCAGGACGAAACAGATCGTCACGAATTCGCGTTGAAAAAATACAGCGAAGACGACCTGAACAGGCATTTCTTGAGCGTTGCCTATGTGACCCCTAATAACGGCCGACTAAGATATAACGGACTCGCTTGGACTGGACCGGCCGTTAGTTTCCTTGCCGGCAGGCGGCCCGGTAAGAAAAAGACCCCGCTGCGGTTGTTGTACGATCTCAGCGAACTTGGCCATGCGTGGGTTTGCGACCCAGAACAACCTGGGCAGGTATACCGAATCGGCGCAGTCGATCCCGATTACCAAATCGGCCTCACAATGCATCTGCATGAGCGCATCAAAGCTCGACTGGGAAGCAAAAAAAAATCTATTAACTACCGAACCGCCCGAGAAGCACGCGTGCGCATCCTTCATGAAATTGCCCGTGCCAATACCAAACGCCAGAGAAAAATCCGGGAAATTGCCGACGAGCATGGAGACTTCAAAGCGCAGCCTGAACAGGATTTTGCACAACCGGTTTGCGACCCTACAGGGAACGCTGAGGACATAGAGCACTTTCTTTTACATCCCGATACCCCTGCTAATTATCAAGTGGTGGTGGCTAAAAATGAATACGATCCTCAGAAGTGAAATACTCACGCAATTCAGCCAGCAAACCATTTTCTTTCCCAGTTTTCGCTTTGCCTACTCGCAGCTCCAAAAATCAGTCGAAACCACGAGTTTACGCAATTGCGCCAGTTGTGCATTCCTCATTGGTCGTTCTGGCTCAGGAAAGTCAAGGCTATGTGAGCTTTTCCGAGATTCTTTTGGGCCGACTCGCGAAGAATCGAACGAAGATGGCATACACAAGATAATTCCAGCGCTGTATTGTTTAGTCCCTGCACCGGTAACAATTAAAGGTTTCTGTCTAACCCTGCTCAAGCAGCTTGGACAATATTCGCCACACAGCAATGTTCACGAGCTAAATAATTTACTGGTGGCCCGTATAAAAACATGCGAAGTTCGCGTATTGATCTTTGATGAAATCCAACGACTTTTGAGGCCCGATGCTGAAAAAACACGCGATGGTACCTTAGATTGGCTTGTCGCCCTGTTAAGTTTGACTCACCTTCCGATTATTTTATCGGGCACTGAAAAATGCAGTGAATTATTTAATAACAATGCGCCATTTGCGCGCCGTTTTTGCTACGTGGCCAATCTGGACTATTTTAAATACGAGGACCTTGCCACTTCAGACTTTCATATGACACTGCAGGGCCTGGATCAAGAATTATACCGATTGGCCAACTTCCCTGGCGAGGACCACTTGCAAGATGTATCAATCAAGATTCCTCTCTATGTGGCAAGCAGGGGAAATCTAGAGTATGTAAGACAAATTATCCACGAGGCAGTAAGCATTTGCCTTGATCGCTGGACAGATACTCCCACTCTCAGACGCGCCGATTTCATCGATGCCTGCCGTAGCCTGCTGCTACCCCTCAATCTTGCCAAGGGCGCCAACCCTTTTACCATCCCCCTGAGTACGTGTTTGTCATTGATTGAGAAATATGAAGATGAACAAGCTGATCTTCGTTCCCATCCCACTCACTGAAGAAAGCCCGCATAGCCTGATAAAACGCACCGCGCAACGTCACGGCTTTTCGACTACGGGCAAACTAAACGGTCTATGCATTGGCCCGCAAACTTTTCGATCGATATCGCTTACTCAAGCCTCAGATTTTGCAAAACTGTTTGTTGCTGAGGCAGGCATTAATGGACCAAGAGTCCTAGAAGGTTTCTATGCAACGATTCATAGACCTGCGCAAGTACGACGCGCTGTCATTAACGACATAGAAATCCCAGTTACTTATTTACGCGTGCGCTCCGGCGCATATTGTGACGATTGTTTTAAACAAGGATGGGAGCGGCAAATCCAAGACTTTAAACTCGCTGAATTTTGCCCATATCATTTAAAAAAATACCTTACTTATTGTCCAGAGTGCCGCATGCCCATTGAGTGGTGGCATGCGCTGGATGGAAAATGCAGACATTGTTGTGCGATATTGAAGTGTCAGCCCTGCACACTCGATATGTGTCGATTAGAACGCATGCTGTTAGAACTGTTGCGTGCTCGCAACCAACTCGGCTTCGACCGATTGTTCGCCTTGACGCGCCAACTTGGCTATAAACCCGAAAAACCAACAATTCCTGATGCAACGCGGCGAATGATATTCATTGGGGCATTTTCAATCCTGACCGACGACTCTAGGGCGATATTGGAACACCTATTTAAGCTAAAAGATATTTACCCCGACGTGGAGAAACGATGGATTGTAGCGCGCTTCATCTTGGTTGCTACCGATGCAATGCGCGAAGCGTCTAGGATTTTTTTGGAATCAAAAAATCAATCACTACATATTTCAGACCATAGCCATGAGCCATTCCTGCTAACGTTACGCCAACTGCGCGCATCTTTAAATCTAAGCAATGGACAAATGATCAAAATTAGAAAAAATACGCCATTTGCGTTTAAGAAAGTTAATACTTGTTTTACCGCAGACGAAGCGACTGTTCTCGCAAAGAAAGCAAATGAATTCCTTCTAGCAGATGATGGGCGACTTCCGATTCCAAAACACGACCTATGGAGCAGCGCAAAGGTCCGTCATGAGCTAAGTATTTCTCCAGCCACCCTAAAGTCATACGTCCATTTCAACCTACTCCAACCTTACTTAGGCTATAAGCGTTCGTCCTTCTTTTTCCCATCAGATATAAAGCATTTTTCTATGTTTTACGAGCCTGTACAAAACCTTTCAAAAAAAACTGGATTATCGACCCGTAAGCTTCGCGCGCTACTTTACTCTCTGGACATAAAAATCATCCCAAATTGCGAGGTTAAATGCAGACTATGGTTAATAGAAAAAACTGAAGTAGACCGCATCATCACCGCAAGCAAAATGAAGAGTAAAAAACCGTACCTGCGGTTAGTTCTCCCACGCATAGAACTCTCAAAATCTTCACGAACTGACTATAGAACGATACATGAAACTGCTAAAGAACTACAAACGTGTAAAGATAACGCAGTTGCCATCATTCGAAAAAACATAATAAAGGGAGTTTGCCTCGGAAAAAAGGTATTTTGCTAATCCCTATAACTGAAATACAGAATTTCAAAAATAAGTTTATGACTACTGCACTAGCTGCTAAAGCTATAAAAATCCACCCAACCCGCGCACCTGACTTACTCTTTGGATTAGGAGTACATGCGGTTACTGGCCCTATGGTGGATGACACACGATATTTCATTTATAGAGCCGTTGACATCCTCCGAGTGGCAGAACTAGCAAAAGCCGAGAACCCATCTGAACATTTGAATTACTACAGCATAACCTCTGCTGCAACGCGACTCCACATCACAACAGAAACACTATCAAAGCTAATGGCAACGGGATTTATAACATATATACAAGGAAAGGTAGGCGCCTATTTCATGCCAAGCTGGCTGGATAATTTTAAACTTCGATTCGTTATGCCTAGCGAACTCTTGAAGCTAGCAACACTGCCGACAAGCATGACTCTCGAAATGATCGACGCACTTCGAGCAATAGGCATTAAACCTATAAGTTTCAAATTAGACGATCAATATTTCCATGTATACGAGCAAGCAGTTATAGCTGACTCGTACGATGCTTTTAAAAAAATACTGATTGACCTGGGCAAATCTAAAAAAAATAAATCCTACGTAAAGCACATTAATACAACACCACCAGATGGATGTACACCTGTAAAAAACCTGATCAAGTCCTACAACATATCAATGAACGAGTTTTCAAACCTATTCATACATTTCGGTTTTATCAACGTCATTATGCACAATCAAGAGAGATACCTCTCAGAAAACGATAGAAGGAAATGCACTTTTATTCTAGACAATTACTGTACCCGCACGATGGCTGGAAAAATCACTCCCGGCGGATATTGCAAAATAACATTTTTGCTGCGCTCCGGTATTCTCGAAAAAGAACAACCTACCCCGGCCAATTTTACTCAAACAACGCTAATAAGCAGATGCAAACTTAAAAAATATTTAGATTCCCTACCTGCTTCAGCCTTCACAAATTGCTAATCTACGATCGTTCTGCTCGCCCCCCCAATAAAAACCTTACCACCACAAGGCGCTAATAATAAAACCATCCTCAATTACTTGCATCCAGACACCAACCTTTCTTAAACTGAACTACATCAGACAAAATTTCATTAATACTATTTTTCTTGAAACCTTGTTTAAAAACTCTCGAAAAAAACACTCAACAAATAAGACACCAGTATAATTTTTTATGAAAATGACCGGGAAGAACTGAGCGAACTGGTGAGCGCCATTAAAGCGGTACTGTCAGGTTATAACTATTTTCCCAGTGAAGCCTTGAACCCTACCCGTGGTGACGAAGCGCGGTGCGCAGAACTCGAACTGTTCAAGTCAGTCAATGACAGGGAGCTCATGGTCATGCAACTTTTTGCACAAGGTCGCAATAACAAGGAAATCGCCAAGGGCATGTTCCTCAGCAACAAAACGGTCAGCACTTATAAAAAACGACTCATGCAAAAACTCAAGGCCAAATCACTGGTTGAACTCATCGAGATGGCAAAACGTAACTCGTTAGTGTGAGGCACAGGATGCCCAGTCGCTTGAAGGACTATCTGCTGATCATGATCACAAGCTTGTGCCTGTGCACCCCGCTGCACGCCGCCCAGGCCTCTGAGCAACTCACCTTGCTCGGTCGTTCAGCCCCCCTGCACCTGAAAGTCGAGCTGGATCAATCACAGCGACATTGGGCCCGAGGTAAACAGGAACTGATCCTGGGTACTTCAGCACCCGACTATCCCCCCTTCGACCTGACCAGCAGCGGTCATGACTACGAAGGTTTTACTGCGGACTACGCGGGCATTCTTGGCAAGGTCCTTGACCTGCCCATCAAGGTCCGGCGCTTCAACTCCCGGGGAGCTGCAATCGAAGCACTCGAAAACGGCGAGGTAGACCTGCTGGGCACCGCCAACGGATTCGAGGCGAGCAATGACCACATCGCGCTTTCCAGGCCCTATGCGGTAGATCAACCGGTCCTGGTGACACGTGAAGGCGAAACCCGCACGCTCAATGATGGGCTGTCCGGGTTGCGGCTGAGCATGCTTTATCACTACTTGCCCCTGGAGGAGGTAAAGGCCCTGTATCCGAAGGCAATCATCACGTCCTACCCCTCCTACCAGAACGCGATCAATGCCGTTGCTTTCGGCCAGGCCGATGTTTTTCTCGGTGACACCGTTTCAACCCACTACATGATTAACAAGGGCTATCTGAACAACATTCGCATGGCCAGTTTCGGCAAGCACGAAGCCCATGGTTTCAGCTTTGCGGTGCACAAGACCAATCCACAACTGCTCGACATCATCAACACGACGCTCAAGGCTATCCCCGCCAGCGAACGGGAAAACATCGCCAAGCGCTGGAGCGCCGGGAGCGATATCCTGCTCACCGACCAGAAACTGGAGCTCAGTTACAATGAGGAGCACTGGCTGGCGCAACATCCGGTGGTCCGGGTGGTCGTCAATGAGGCCTATGCGCCACTGACTTTTTTTGACAGTGCCGGCAACTTTCGCGGAATTGCCGCTGATCTGCTCGAGTTGATCAGGTCGCGTACCGGCCTGCGCTTCGATATTCAGCGCAGCCGCAGCGACAGCGACATGATCGAGCTGATCAAGACCGGTCAGGCCGACCTGATCGCCGCGCTGCTCCCCAGCGCGAAACGGGATAACTTGCTGAACTTTACCCGTCCCTACCTGCAGAACTCCTACGTCCTGTTGACACGCAAGGCGCACGACAGTCCGGCGAACCTTGCCCAGCTCAAGGGCAAGAGCCTGGCAATTGCCCGAGGCAATCCCCTGGTCGAGTATCTGCGCCGCGAGTTCCCGCAGATCCGGTTGATCAAGACCCCGGACACCTTCAGTGCCGTAGAAATGCTCGCCGAAGGCCGGGTAGAAGGCGCAGTGAATTCGTTGGTGATCGCCAATTACTTCATCGCCTCGCAACTGTTCGAAACCGATCTGCAAATCAGCACCACCATCGGCACCCGGCAGGCGGCGTTCTCCCTGGCAACCGGGCGCGATGCCACGGAACTCAATGACATCCTCAACAAGGCACTGTTGAGCATCGCGCCACAGGAACTGGGCGTCATCAATAACCGTTGGCGCGGCTATTCGGCTTCCTCGCAAAGTACCTGGCGCAATTATCAACGGCTCTTCTATCAGATCGTCATCGGCGCGGGGTTACTGTTGTTGATCTCCGTGACCTGGAACGCCTACATGCGGCGCCAGATCAATCAACGCAGGGCGGCCGAGCGAGCGCTGAACGATCAATTGGAATTCATGGGTTCATTGGTCAATGGCACGCCTCATCCAATTTATGTACGTGATCGTCAAGGACTGCTGCAAAGTTGCAATGACAGTTACCTGCGAACCTTCAATACCAAACGCGAAGACGTGATCGGCAAAAGCGTGATCCAGGGCACCCTGGGCAACGCTTTCGAAGCTCGGGAGTACCAGGTCGACTACCAGCGTGTCGTGACCGAGGGCACGCCCATGATCCTTGACCGTGCGCTGCACATTGGCGACCGCCGGTTGACGATCTATCACTGGATTCTCCCGTACCGTGACTCAAGCGGTGAGGTCCAGGGCATCATTGGTGGCTGGATCGACATCAGCGAACGGCGGCAATTGCTCGATGACCTGCGTTGTGCCAAGGAACGTGCCGACGAAGCGAACCGGGCCAAGAGTACGTTCCTGGCAACCATGAGTCATGAAATTCGCACCCCGATGAATGCCGTCATCGGCATGCTCGAACTGACGCTCAAACGCATCGAACTCCAGCACCCGGATCGTCCCGCCATTGATGTGGCCTACCACTCGGCGAGGGACCTGCTGGAACTGATCGGGGACATCCTCGATATTGCCCGCATCGAGTCCGGACACCTGAGCCTGAACCCGGAACGGGTCAATCCAGAGGAACTCGTGGCGTCGGTGGCGCGTATTTTCGATGGACTGGCGCGACAGAAGGGACTCGAATTGCAATTGGAATTCAATCCGGCCAACCCGACGATCGACGTGTTGCTCGATCCCCTGCGCTTCAAGCAGGTGTTGTCGAACCTGGTCAGCAATGCCATCAAGTTTACCGAGCACGGCCAGGTCAGGATTATTGTCGCACTGCACCTGACCGAAGAACCCAACCAGGTTCAAATGCTGCTGCTGGTCGAAGACACTGGCCCGGGAATCAGCCATGAGGATCAACAACGCCTGTTCGAACCTTTCGCCCAGGCCGGAAATGCAGCTCAGTCGGCCAGGGGGGGTGCCGGGCTTGGCCTGGTAATCAGCCGCAGCCTGTGTGAGATGATGAACGGCAGCCTGCAGTTGAGCAGCCAGCCTTGCGTCGGTACCCGGGTGAGGATTTCATTGCCGTTACCCACACTGCCTCGCCAATCACGGGAGCAAATAGCTGAGCCCCCCATCCACTGCGCCACGGTCCCATTGAATGTGCTGGTGGTCGACGACCACGCGGCCAATCGTTTGCTGATGTGCCAGCAGCTGGAGTTTCTGGGCCACCGATTCAGCGTCGCGGCAGATGGCCAGGCTGGCTTGGACGCATGGAAATCCGACACATTTGACCTGGTGATCGCCGATTGCAACATGCCGGTCATGAACGGATACGAACTGGCCCAAGCCATTCGTCGACATGAACAGCACACACAATTGCCACGCTGCACCCTCCTGGGCTTTACCGCCAATGCTCAACCGGAAGAGATTCAACGGTGCAAACAGGCCGGGATGGACGACTGCCTGTTCAAGCCGCTGTCCCTGGCCGCCCTGGGTCAATGGGTCAAGGGCATCCAGCCCGCGGCCGCCGCACCAGCCTTCAGCCAGCAAGGCTTGCATGTGTTGACGGGGGGCAATCCGACGTTAAACCTGCGCCTGCTGACCGAACTGCTGAACAGTAGCCGCCTGGATCGACAGGGCCTGCAAGCGCTGTCAGGCACACAGGAACCACAGGCATTTCTCGACATTGNNCCATAGAATCAAGGGCGCCGCCCGAATCGTCCAGGCCACTCGGTTGATCGACAGCTGCGAGGCGCTCGAGGCTGCCGGCCATGCCCCCTTCTCCCCCGAGAAAGTAAGCGAATGCTGCGACGCCGTAGAGCGCGCCTTGCTCGAACTGGAGCAGGCATTGCTGCAACAAATCGAGCAAAACGCCCCCTGCACAATGAGCGAGCCTTAACTATGCTTGGACGCGGAGCAGTGTGTTAACCATCACGGAGTGACCTGCATGCCCAGCCCACTGCGTCCGGATCAACGCCGTTTTCCCCTGCACGTTCATATCAGCGTGATGTTCACTTGCCTGCTGTTGCTGACCGGGATCGTGCTGGGCATTTTCAACTATCAGCAAACCACGCAAATCATTCTGTCGAGCAGTGAAAAACTGTTCAGTCGAATTGAGCAGGACGTGCGCCTGGACCTGCACGCCACCTATGAACCGATTCGGCACCTGCTGAGCCTGTTGACGCATACCCCTGCCACCCAGGCGCTCGATCTGCAGCAGCGCCTGGCGTTGCTACTGCCCTTCAGTCAGTCACTCCAGGACAACCCCGACCTGGCTTCGCTGTACGTGGGGTACGACACCGGTGACTTCTTCATGGTTCGCCCGCTGCGCACCCCAGATCAGAAGGCGTTACTCAAGGCCCCGGATACCGCGGCCTACCAGGTCTGGAGTATCGAGCGAAACAGCAGCGGCCAGGTGCATTCGCAATCCTTGTTTTTTGATCGGGACCTGACGCTCGTCAGCCGTCAGGACAACCCTGAAGAAATCTACGATCCGCGTGGCCGCGCCTGGTTTATCAGCGCCAGCCAAAACGCTGACCAGATCACCACCGAACCCTACGTTTTTTTCTCGACCCACAATGTCGGTACCACCCTGGCACGGCGCAGCGGCGAGCATGCCGTACTCGCTGCCGACCTGACCCTGGCCGAGCTTTCGGCCACACTGGCCAAACATGTGGTGACGCCCGCTACCGAGATCGTGCTGTTCGACGCGCAAGGCAATGCCATCGCTTATCCCGACAGCCGTCGCCTGATCGTTGACGATCAAACCGCCCACCTGAGCAAGGCCGCCGACCTCAGTCCCGCCCTGCAGGCGCTGCTCAGTACACCTGCGCCGGGTAATCGCCTGACTGCCATGGGCCGTCAATGGATTGTTGCGCGTAGCCGCATGCAGGAAGGCGGCCCCCAGGGGCTGCAACTGGCAATGCTGATACCTGAAGATGAACTGCTCGTCGATGCCTACCGCATGCGCTGGCAAGGCGCACTGATTACCCTGGCGACCCTGCTGCTGTGCGTACCACTGGGTTGGCTGACGTCCAGGATCCTGGTCAAGCCCCTGCGCTCCCTCGTGCAGGAAGCGGATGCCATTCGCAGTTTCGATTTCAACTTTCCGGCCACACGCCGCTCTCCGGTACTTGAGGTCGACCAGCTAAGCCTTTCCATGGAGCGTATGAAAGATACCCTGGCAAGCTTTTTCCAGATCACAGACAGCCTGAGCGCCGAGACCCGGTTTGCCCCATTGCTGGAGCGGGTGCTGTTTGAAACGGTAAGGATCGGCCGGGCCCAGGCTGGCCTGATCTACCTGCGCGAAGGGGATGGCGACCTCATGGAACCCCAGGGCCTGGTGATCAACGACACCGCACACGCCCTGTCTTCATTCGACCTTCGCGCACACGCATTCAAGGACACAGACAGCCCCGCCTGGCTGCAGCAGCTGTCGACAGCCGACAACGTTGTCACCCACCTGGGCTTCGAACAGGCGGGGGATCTCCAAAAAGTCCTGCTGGCAATGGCCTGTCCCCGCGTTCACCTGATCGGCATCCGCTTGCACAATCGTCACAACGAAACCGTCGGCCTGTTGGTGTTTCTGCTGGCCGACAGCGGCAACCAGAGCGACCTGGACAAACTGCGTCCCGACCGCATTGCATTCCTGCAGGCGGTGTCCGGTGCCGCCGCTGTGAGTATTGAAAGCCATCGCTTGCAGGACCGGCAAAAAAAGCTGCTGGACGCCTTCATCAAGCTGCTGGCCGGTGCGATAGATGCCAAGAGCCCCTATACCGGTGGCCATTGCCAACGAGTTCCGGCGCTGACGTTGATGCTCGCCCAGGCCGCAGCAGCCAGCCAGGACCCGGCTTTCAGCGGCTACCAGCCTACGGACGATGAGTGGGAGGCGCTGCACATAGCCGCCTGGCTGCACGACTGCGGCAAAGTGACAACCCCGGAATACGTCGTCGACAAAGCCACCAAGCTAGAAACCCTGAACGACCGCATCCACGAAATACGCACCCGCTTCGAAGTGCTCAAGCGCGATGCCTGGATCAACTATTGGCAAGCCATTGCCCAAGGTGGCGATGAGCAGCCCCTGGCGCAACAGCGCGATGCCACTTTGGCGGAACTCGATGACGATTTCGCCTTCATCGCCCGCTGCAACCTCGGCGGCGAGACCATGGCCGAAGCCGATCTGCAACGCCTGCGCAGTATCGGTCAACGCACCTGGACGCGGACCCTGGATGACCGCCTGGGAGTTTCCTGGGAGGAGAACCAGCGCCAGGCACGCACGCCCGCACCGACGCTGCCCGTCTGCGAGACGTTGCTGGCGGACCGGCCCGAGCATCTGTTCGAACGCGCCGAAGCCGAAGTGATTGCCGAGGATAATCCCTGGGGTTTCAAGCTCGATGTCCCGCATTACAAGTACAACCGCGGCGAACTCTACAACTTGAGCATTACCCGAGGCACCCTGACACGCGAAGAGCGCTACATCATCAACCACCACATGGTGCAGACGATTCTGATGCTCAACCACCTGCCCTTCCCCGAGCATCTGGGCAACGTAGCGGAGATCGCCGGCGGTCACCACGAAAAAATGGACGGCACGGGTTATCCGAAACGCTTGAAGCGTGAGCAGATGAGCCTGCCGGCGCGGATGATGGCGATTGCCGATATCTTCGAGGCGCTGACCGCCGCCGACCGCCCCTACAAGAAAGCCAAGACCCTGAGTGAAGCGCTGGGCATCATGGCCAACATGTGCCGGGATGCCCACATCGACCCACCGTTGTTCGAACTGTTCATCAACGCGCAGATCTATCTGCAGTACGCCCGGCGCTTCCTCGACCCACAGCAGGTCGATGCAGTGGATGCGTCAAGCCTGCTGGTCAAGGCAGGCTTGAGAGCGTGATCAGCAGTCGGTCAGGCGCAGGAAAATTGCGGCCAATTGCTCGATGCCCGCTTGATCCTGCGCGGTGAAACGCGCCAGTTGGGGGCTGTCGAGATCGAGCACGCCGATCAGGCGACCGTCCTTGACCAAGGGCACGACCAGTTCGCTGTTCGACGCACTGTCGCAGGCGATATGCCCGGCAAACGCGTGCACGTCTTCGACTCGCTGGGTTTGCAAGGTCGCCGCCGCCGTCCCGCACACGCCCCGGCCGAACGGAATCCGCACGCAGGCGATTTGCCCTTGGAACGGGCCCAGCACCAGCTCGCCATCACGATTGAGGTAGAATCCGGCCCAGTTCAAGCCCTCGAGTTGATTGAACAGGAACGCCGAAAACTGAGCGGCGTTGGCAATGAAATCACGCTCATCCGCCAGCAAGGACTCCAGCTGCGCGTGCAGCATGCCGTAGCCCTCGAGGCCCTGGCCGCTCTTTTGTAAATCGATCATGCCTTGTGCTCCAACAGTTTCAGCCCCACCCAATAGCGGGCAAATTGATACGCGCAACGTCCGTTGCGATTGCCCCGTCCCGTGGCCCAGCGCACCGCAAGGATGTCCAGCTCTTCGGTGCGTTGCCACGGCAGGCCTGCCCTGTCGGCCAATTGACCGATCCAGTGTTCGACCACATCGAGGAAGTGCTCCTGGGTGAACGGATAGAACGATAGCCACAACCCGAAGCGATCCGACAGGGCGATCTTGTCTTCCACTGCCTCGCTGGGGTGCAATTCACCATCGACCCGTTTCCAGTTTTCGTTATCGCTTTCCTTTTCCGGCACCAGGTGTCGACGGTTGGAGGTGGCGTACAGCAACACGTTGTCCGGTGCCTGTTCGAGCGAACCGTCGAGAACGCTTTTGAGCACGCGATAATCGCCCTCGCCTGACTCGAACGACAGGTCATCGCAGAACAATACGAAACGCTGCGGTAGCTTGGCGATCTGCTCGACCACCCGCGGTAAGTCCGCCAGGTGATCACGCTCGATTTCGATCAGGCGCAGACCGGCCTCGGCATGCTCAGCCAGCAAGGCGCGCACCAGCGACGATTTGCCAGTGCCACGCGAACCCCAGAGCAGGGCGTGGTTGGCCGGCATGCCATCGAGGAACTGGCGGGTATTTCGTCCCAGTTGCTCCACCTGGCGGTCGACGCCGATGAGGTCGCTCAGACGCATGTCCAGGCTGACCTGCAGCGGCAGCAGAAAACCGCTGCGCCCCTCACGCTGCCAGCGCGCAGCCAGGCAATGGGTCCAGTCGATGGCTTGCCGAGGGGTGGGCAACAACGGTTCGATACGGGCCAGAACGGCATCGGCACGTTCAAGAAAAGCATTTAATCGGGAATCCACGTCTTCTCCTCGGGCACGTTCACAGTAATGATGTCGATACAGCAACGAAATACAGCGTTCGATGAACGGTCAACCGCCCTGTAGCGGGGCTCGCGGGATCACCCTGCATGATCGACTATGCTTGAGCAGCGAAGGAAAACGGAAGTGATTCAACACCCCATGGACATCAAGTTCACCAACCGGCTGTCTTACAAACAAGCGCGGCTCACCGTGCTGGTCGGTTTTGTTCTGGGTATGCTGCTCAGCGTGCTGCAAATAGGCATCGATTATGCCAGTGAAGACGCCTCCATCAACCGCGAAATCCTGTCTTTACTCGAAATCAGTCACAACCCCGCCTCGCGCATCGCCTACAACATCGACGCCGAACTCGCCCAGGAACTGACCTTGGGCCTGTTGCGCTCACCTGCGATCGTCGGAGCGAAGCTGACAGACAACAACGGCAGTATCCTGGCCAAGGTCAAGCGTCCAGGCCTGCAAAGCGACTATCGGGTCTTGAGTGACCTTCTGTTCGGGGCCAACAGGCAGTTCGAAGACCGCCTGTACCTGGATCATTTGCCCAACGAATCCCTGGGTACCCTGCAATTGGACGTCGACACTTACTCGTTCGGCTACCGATTCCTGCGGCGGGCCGAGGTAACCCTGATCAATGGTTTCGCCCGCAGCCTGCTCCTGAGCGGTATCCTGCTGGCGCTGTTCTACGTGATGCTGACCAAGCCGTTGGTGCGGGTCATCCGCGAACTCAGTGGCCGCGATCCGCGCAGCGCGGAGCCGACCTCCCTGGAATGTCCGGCGGGGCATGCCAACGATGAAATCGGCGTACTGGTGAAAGTCGCCAACCAGCAATTCGAAAACATCGCCACCGAAATCCAGCAGCGACGCAACGCCGAAAACCGTCTGACCGACTATCTTGGCCAGCTGGAAAACATCGTTTCGGCACGCACCACCGAACTCAAGACCATCAACGCCCGGCTCAGTCAGTCCAACCAGGAGCTGGAAGTCGCGCGCAGTACCGCCCTGGACATGGCCGAAGCGCGTTCAGTGTTCCTGGCCAACATGAGCCACGAAATTCGCACACCCCTCAATGGCCTGCTGGGCATGATCGCGCTGTCGCTGGACGGCCCGCTGTCTGCCGAGCAACAGCAACAGCTGGCCATCGCCCATGACTCGGGCAAAGTGCTGGTGGAGTTGCTCAACGATATTCTCGACCTGTCGAAATTCGATGCCGGCCAGCTCGAACTCGAGCACATCCCGTTCGACCTTGGTTCGCTGGTCGAAGACACGGCCAACCTGCTGTCGCAGAACGCCGCACCGAGTGTCGAACTGACCTGCCTGATCGATCCGGACTTTCCTGCGCTGGTGCTCGGCGATCCGACACGGGTCCGGCAGATCGTCAGTAATCTGCTGTCCAATGCGCTCAAGTTCACCCGTTTTGGCCGGGTCGATGTGCGTCTGTCGACCTACCAGGATGGCGTCAGCATCGAAGTCTGCGACACCGGCATTGGCATCCCCCGGGATGCTCAGGTGAAGATCTTCAAGCCCTTCACCCAGGCCGGGGCCGGGATCACCCGACAATTTGGCGGCACCGGGTTGGGTTTGGCCCTGACCCACAACTTGTGTGAAGCCATGCAAGGCCGGCTAACCATCAGTTCTGAACCCGGTTTCGGCAGCCAGTTCTGCGCGCAACTGCCCCTGCCCAGTCACACCCGGGCACTGGCCCCGGCTCCCCTGCAGGGCAAGGTCATCGCGATTACCGCCGCCAGCAGCGGTCTGGCGGAACTGCTGAGCCGTGTATTGCCCGGGTGGGGGCTCGATTATCAGCAACGGTCGATCGATGATCCATTGCTCGGCCTGAACCCCGATGTTCTGATCACCGACTGCCCCGAGTGCCTGTTCAACCTGCGCCCTACCGTCGGTGCGCCCATCCTGCTGGTGACCGCTTACGGCAGCTTCATGCCCAGCGAACAAGTCAGCGCCCTCGCCCCCCTGCAGCAGCAGGCGCGCCCACTGGCACGCAATGCGCTGTATCAGACTTTGCGACGAATCTTGCTGGCGCAAACCGACACCCCCATCGATACCCGCGTCGATAGCCACGTCCCGCAGCGACGTGCGCGAGTGCTGCTGGTGGAGGACAACCCGGTCAACCAACTGGTGGCCAAGGGCATGCTGGGTAAACTCGGTTGCGACGTGATTGTCGCCGCGCACGGAGCCGAGGCGCTGGATCAATTGGAAGGCCGCGACTTCGATCTGGTGCTGATGGATTGCAATATGCCGGTCATGGACGGCTATGAAGCCAGTCGGCAAATCCGTCGCAGTGGTCGGTGGCCGCAACTGCCCATCGTCGCCCTGACCGCCAACGCCATGTCCGAAGAACGCGAACGCTGCCGTGCGGCGGGCATGAGCGACTACCTGGCCAAACCTTTCCGCCGGGAAGAGCTTGCCGCCCTGCTGGACGTTTGGATACCAGCTACGACAACGCCTTGATTTGCCCCAGCAAGTGGTCAAGGCCGTCGCGCAGGTCATTCAGCCGATCCAGATCCACACCGCTGTCGCATAACAGGCGGGCCTTGAGCGGCCCGACCTGATCACGCAGTGCGGTGCCCTTGGGCGACAAGCTCAGGTGTACCTCGCGCTCATCGCGCGCCGAGCGCTGACGCTGAACCAGTTGCAACTGTTCAAGACGCTTGAGCAGGGGCGTCAGCGTACCGGAGTCCAACGCCAGGCGCTCACCCAGCGCCTTGACCGTCGGCTGCTCCGGGGCAACCGCCTGCCATTCCCACAACACCAGCATCGCCAGGTACTGCGGATAAGTCAGGCCCAACTGATCGAGCATCGGCTTGTAGGCGCGAATGACCGCGCGGGACGCCGCATACAGTTTGAAGCAGAGCTGGCTGTCGAGGCTCAGCGAGTCGACATACAAGCTGTTCATTTGAGCAGTGCTTCGATCTCACCGCTCAAGTCCTGCGGCTTGGTCGCTGGTGCGAAGCGCTTGACCAGCTGGCCGTCCTTGCCGATCAGGAATTTGGTGAAATTCCACTTGATACCTTGGGAACCGAGCACACCCGGTGCACGCTTTTTCAACTGCACAAACAAGGGATGGGCGCCGTCGCCATTGACTTCAATCTTTTTGAACAGCGGGAAACTGACACCGTAGTTCAGCTCGCAGAACTCGCTGATCGCCCCTTCGTTGCCCGGTTCCTGCTTGCCGAATTGATTGCAGGGGAAGCCAAGCACCACCAGGCCTTGATCCTTGTAGGTCTGCCACAGTTCCTCAAGGCCTTTGTATTGCGGGGTGAAACCGCATTTGCTGGCGGTGTTGACCACCAATACCGCCTTGCCGGCGAAATCCGCCAAGGTTTTTTGTTCGCCCTTGATGGTGGTGCAAGGGATGCTTAGGAGGTTGTCGCTCATGATCGAGGCACTCGAAAAGGGGTGATGCGACAAACATAGCGAGCAATTGAATTGTGTGCAATCTAATAAATCCCACCTGCCCCTCAATCCACACTCAATCCCTGTAGGAGCTGCCGCAGGCTGCGATCTTTTGATCTTGATCTTTCGCGATAGAGAGAAAAAACAAAGATCAAAAGATCGCAGCCTGCGGCAGCTCCTACAGGGTTCGCGTTACGAGCGGGGTACCAGGTCCAGGCACACAGAGTTGATGCAGTAGCGCAGGCCGGTTGGCGGCGGGCCATCCGGGAATACGTGGCCCAGGTGCGCGTCACATTTGGCGCAGACCACTTCGGTGCGGATCATGCCGTGGCTGACATCACGAATCTCGGTCATGGCGCTATCGCCGATCGGCGCATAAAAGCTTGGCCAGCCGCAGCCGGAATCGAACTTGGTGCTGGAATCGAACAACGGCTCGCTACAGCAGATGCAGTGGTAGATACCGTCGGTCTTGGTGCCGTTGTACTTGCCGGAAAACGGGCGTTCGGTGCCCTTGAGGCGGCAAACGTTGTACTGTTCCGGATCGAGCATGGCTTTCCATTCTTCCAGGGTTTTTTCCAACTTTTCCATCATCACACCTCAGCAACTGAAAAAGCCCGATCTGTACCTTTTCCACGGATCGGGCGGCACGTATGATTGCGCCTCGTCAAACGCCAGTCTGGCAGCCAGGCCACGCGCATTCAAACGGATTTATGGGTGCTGCCTCTCAAGGCGTCAGGCCTGTGTGATTACGCAGGATTCCCAGCACGGTTGTCCACACACCGCCTGGATCGTTCATTTTCGGGAACACATCGCCATGCAGGTCAGCAAATCGAACAAGCTCGCCAACGTCTGCTACGACATTCGCGGCCCAGTGCTCAAGCACGCCAAACGCCTGGAAGAGGAAGGCCATCGCATCCTCAAGCTGAACATCGGCAACCCGGCGCCCTTTGGTTTCGAAGCGCCGGATGAAATCCTCCAGGACGTGATCCGCAATCTGCCCACCGCCCAGGGCTACAGCGACTCCAAGGGCCTGTTCAGCGCGCGCAAGGCCGTGATGCAGTACTACCAGCAAAAACAGGTGGAAGGCGTCGGCATTGAAGACATCTACCTGGGCAACGGCGTTTCCGAGCTGATCGTGATGTCGATGCAGGCCCTGCTCAACAACGGCGACGAAGTGCTGGTACCGGCGCCCGACTACCCGTTGTGGACCGCCGCGGTAAGCCTCTCGGGCGGCAACCCGGTGCATTACCTGTGCGACGAGCAAGCCAACTGGTGGCCGGACCTGGCGGACATCAAGGCCAAGATCACCCCGAACACCAAGGCACTGGTGATCATCAACCCGAACAACCCGACCGGTGCGGTGTACTCCAAAGAAGTCCTGCTGGGCATGCTGGAGCTGGCCCGCCAGCACAACCTGGTGGTGTTTTCCGACGAAATCTACGACAAGATCCTGTACGACGATGCCGTGCACATCTGCACCGCGTCTTTGGCGCCGGACCTGCTGTGCCTGACCTTCAACGGCCTGTCCAAGTCCTATCGAGTGGCCGGTTTCCGTTCCGGCTGGATCGCCATTTCCGGACCAAAGCACCACGCCCAGAGCTACATCGAAGGCATCGACATGCTGGCTAACATGCGCCTGTGCGCCAACGTGCCGAGCCAGCACGCGATCCAGACTGCACTGGGTGGCTATCAAAGCATCAACGACCTGGTGCTGCCGCCAGGGCGCCTGCTGGAGCAGCGTAACCGCACCTGGGAACTGCTCAACGACATTCCTGGCGTGAGCTGCGTCAAACCGATGGGCGCACTGTATGCGTTCCCGCGGATCGACCCGAAGGTCTGCCCGATCCACAACGACGAAAAATTCGTCCTCGACCTGCTGCTCTCGGAGAAGCTGCTGGTGGTGCAAGGCACGGCGTTCAACTGGCCATGGCCCGACCACTTCCGCGTCGTGACCCTGCCGCGCGTCGATGACCTGGACATGGCCATCGGACGCATTGGCAATTTCCTCAAATCCTATCGCCAATAAGCAGCCAGTCACCGTGCGATACCAAAAACATCGCACGGTGATTCATTCTGCAACATATGCTCGCGCCCTACCCGTGACCTCACTCCCGATGCCCGTGCACGACCCCATTGCCTGGTCACATCGAGTAACGACGGGCACTTTGTTGCCGGTTGGCTGGCAAATCACTTTGCCATCCCTTGTCGGAAATGCCCTGCAAACAGCTACGCTATTGCTGTAGGACACAGTTTGAAATAGTCACTCGGTTGAATACCCCGTTGCGGCACCTTATATACCCCGCAGTACGCTACATCTTTAGCTTGAGGAGATTTCTACAACCATGATGCGCATCCTGCTGTTCTTGGCCACTAACCTGGCGGTCGTGCTGATTGCCAGCATCACCCTGAGCCTTTTCGGCTTCAACGGGTTCATGGCGGCCAATGGGGTTGATCTCAACCTCAATCAGCTGCTGATTTTCTGTGCGGTCTTCGGTTTCGCCGGTTCCCTGTTCTCGCTGTTCATCTCCAAGTGGATGGCGAAGATGAGCACCAGCACCCAAATCATCAGCCAGCCACGCACGCGTCACGAGCAATGGCTGCTGCAAACGGTCGAGCAACTGTCCCGCGAAGCCGGGATCAAGATGCCGGAAGTCGGGATCTTCCCGGCCTATGAGGCGAACGCGTTTGCCACCGGCTGGAACAAGAACGACGCACTGGTCGCGGTCAGCCAGGGCCTGCTGGAGCGTTTCTCGCCGGATGAAGTGAAAGCCGTCCTGGCCCACGAAATCGGCCACGTGGCCAATGGCGACATGGTGACCCTGGCCTTGATCCAGGGCGTAGTGAACACCTTCGTGATGTTCTTCGCACGGATCATCGGCAACTTTGTCGACAAGGTGATCTTCAAGAACGAAGAAGGCCAGGGCATTGCCTACTACATAGCCACCATTTTCGCCGAACTGGTCCTGGGTATCCTGGCCAGTGCCATCGTCATGTGGTTCTCGCGCAAGCGCGAATTCCGCGCGGACGAAGCCGGTGCACGCCTGGCCGGTACCAACGCGATGATTGGCGCACTGCAACGCCTGCGCGCGGAACAGGGCCTGCCGGTGCATATGCCTGACACCCTGAATGCCTTCGGCATCAACGGTGGCATCAAACAGGGCTTCGCCCGCATGTTCATGAGCCACCCGCCGCTGGAAGAGCGTATCGACGCACTGGCGCGTCGTCGCGGCTGAACGCTGGCGATATAAACAAGAAGGCCCGCAATGATGCGGGCCTTTTTTTGCCTGCTGATTTATACGGCGCTCATCAGGGCCCCTTCGCGGGCAAGCCCGCTCCCACAGTTGGCCGAGTTATCAAGATGAATGAGGTCTAATGTGGGAGCGGGCTTGCCCGCGAAGGGGCCGGCACTGGCGGCTACAACCTATCGGCTGGAAACCCGATACACCCGCTCTTCAAGCCGCGTAACGCCTGCCTCCAGAAATTTGCCGCTCTCGCTCAACACATCCTGGTCTTCGAGGGTCTTCAGCGTCCACGAAGCACCGAACAACCGCTGCACTTCTTCATCGAGCACGGCAAAAGGCGGCCCCTCCATTTGCGCCTGGTCGTAGTCCAGGGTAATCAACAACCCGTTGGAGCCCTTGGGCAGGATCCGCGTCAAATGAGCTGCATAGCGCTCACGCATTGGCGCGGGCAACGCAATCAATGCGGCTCGATCATAGACGGCCGAGCAGTCGGCGACATCGCCTGGCGTCAGATCGAAGAAATCGCCACACCACAGCTCGATGGAACCTGCGCGATATACCTTGAAAGGTCCTTGTTCATCCACTGCTGGATCAAATTGATGCTCGCTGAAGAAATCCTCGACAGCCTTTTCCGACAGTTCGATCCCCAGCACCTCATGGCCTCGCTGCGCCAGCCACAGCAGGTCCAGGCTCTTGCCGCATAACGGCACCAGTACGCGAGCGCCCTCCTCCAGGCCCAGCGCCGGCCAGAATCGCTGGAGATACGGGTTCACTTGCGGCAAGTGAAAACCGATCTGATTCGATTTCCATTTTTTGTGCCAAAACTCCGGCTGCATAAATAACCCCAAAATTCGATCAAAACACCCTAAAACTTATATTAGATTTAGATCAATGATCTGACAGAAGATGGCTCTATCTTAACTCTCAGGAGCTCATCCATGTTCCCCAGCCTCTACATATCCCATGGTTCGCCAATGCTGGCCCTTGAACCTGGCGCCAGTGGGCCGGCCCTCGCTCGCCTGGCGACAGAGATGTCCAGGCCAGACGCTATCGTGATTGTCTCTGCGCACTGGGAAAGCGATGAACTGCTGGTCGGCGGCAACCCGCAGCCGGACACCTGGCATGACTTCGGCGGTTTTCCACGGGCCCTGTTCGAGGTGCAATACCCGGCCCCCGGCAACCCCGACCTGGCCGCACAGGTGGTCAATCTGTTGCAGGCCAACGCCCTTCCTGCCCGCATCGACAGCACTCGACCGTTCGATCATGGTGTCTGGGTGCCGCTGTCGTTGATGTATCCGCAGGCCGATATCCCGATTGTTCAGGTTTCACTGCCTACCCGAGGCGGTCCCGCGCTACAGGCCCGCGTTGGCAAGGCCCTGAGCGGCTTGCGTGAACAGGGCGTGCTGTTGATCGGTTCCGGCAGCATTACCCACAACCTGCGAGAGCTGGACTGGCATGCCGGCCCCGAGAGCGTACAACCCTGGGCCAAGGTATTTCGCGACTGGATGATCGACAAGCTGGCGGCCAACGATGAAGCCGCCTTGCACGACTATCGCCGGCAAGCACCGAACGCGGTGCGTAACCATCCCAGCGATGAACATCTGTTGCCGTTGTACTTTGCCCGCGGTGCCGGGGGCCCATTCAGTATTGCCCACCAGGGATTCACCCTGGGCGCGCTGGGCATGGACATCTACCGTTTCGGATAAGGGCCAGAGCCTGCGGCGGTCAGGTTCAAGCCACATCGACCCCCACATGGATCGCATCGTGGCGCCAAAACTCCAGGTCACAATCGATCAGCCGCCCATGCTGATCGTAATTGACCCGGGCGATGCGCAGTCCAGGACTGCCCACCGACACCCGCAAAGCGGCCGCCGCGTCTGCCGACAACGCCGTCGGCACAATCTCGAAGCGCACCCGCCCGTAATGCAGGTCGTAGTGCCGCGCATACAGCTCGGTGATCGACTGATTCAGGTCGAAATCCAGAATGCCAGGAAAATACTGCGGATTGAGATAGTGCTCCACGTACAGCACCAGTCGCCCATCGATGCGCCGCGAACGACAGATCTGAATCACGCTCGACAATGCTGGCAACTGTAACCAGGCACAGACTGCCGCCGATGCCGGCTGCAATCGCGCCGAAATGACTTCGGTGGACGGCACTCGCCCCTGGGCGCTGACCATGGCGTGAAAGTGGCTGCGCTGCATCAGGTTATAAGCCAGGCGCGGTGGCGACACGAACCAGCCCCGGCGCTCCTCGCGATAGATCTGACCCTGGGCTTCGAGCTGCAGCAAGGCCTCGCGCACGGTTATGCGCGTGGTCCCAAACAACTCACTGAGCTTGCGTTCGGCTGGCAACTTGCTCCCCGGTGCCAGCAGCCCGTGATCGATCTGCTCCTGAAGCACCTGGCCAATGGCTGTCACCGCTTTTGTTGCCTCATCGCGCATCAACGTTACCTATCTGGACTAGACCAGCACACTTACAGGGCAGAACCGGCGAGATAACCGGCTGTTTAAAGATCCTGCAAGCGTAGGCAATGCAGATGACCGAGAGATGACATAGCCGCCCGACGGTCACCCCAATCGCGTGCAAGACATCGGCCAAGTCCTTGCGCAATGGGCCTTCGCCCATGGTCTACGCTTACTTGGCACCCGCCAATACCGGGCAAGTAAACGTTCATCGGGGCGGCGAACGACATCAAAGTGTCATCGAGTCACCCTAGATTGGCTCAGGTATTGCTGACCTAGACCAACACAACCGCAATCGCAGCGTTGAAAACGCCCATAGGAGCTTCGGAATGAAACAGCTTTTCCTGGCATCACTGTTAGGCTCGACCATTGCCATGTGCACCGCCGCAATGGCGGCTGATGATTTGAAAACCCTGGAAGCCGCTGCGAGAGCGGAAGGCGCCGTCAACAGTGTCGGCATGCCCGATGACTGGGCCAACTGGAAAGGCACCTGGGAAGACCTGGCGAAGAACTACGGCCTCAAGCACATGGACACCGACATGAGCTCGGCCCAGGAAATCGCCAAGTTTGCCGCCGAGAAAGACAACGCCAGTGCCGATATAGGCGATGTGGGCGCAGCCTTTGGCCCGATCGCGGTGAAACAGAACGTTACCCAGCCCTACAAGCCATCCACCTGGGACCAGGTCCCGACCTGGGCTAAAGACAAGGACGGTCACTGGGCATTGGCCTACACCGGCACCATCGCCTTTATCGTCAACAAGAAGCTGCTGCACGGCTCCGAAGTACCGACCAAGTGGGCTGACCTCAAAACCGGCAAATACAAGGTATCGATCGGTGACGTGAGCACCGCCGCCCAGGCTGCCAACGGCGTTCTGGCGGCTGCCTATGCCAACGGTGGCGACGAGAAAAACCTGCAACCGGCTCTGGCGCTATTTGCCGATCTCGCTAAACAAGGTCGCCTGTCGATGTCCAACCCGGTCATCGGCGCCATGGAAAAAGGCGAGATCGAAGTCGGCGTGGTCTGGGACTTCAACGGCCTGAGTTACAAGGCCAAGATGGCCAATCCGGATGACTACGTGGTGCTGATCCCGTCCGATGGCTCGGTGATTTCCGGCTACACCACCATCATCAACAAATACGCCAAGAACCCGAACGCCGCCAAGCTGACCCGCGAGTACATCTTCAGCGATGCTGGCCAGATTAACCTGGCCAAGGGTAACGCCCGTCCGATCCGAGCCGAGCACCTGACCCTGCCAGCAGAGGTCCAGGCCAAGCTGCTGCCGAACGAGCAGTACAAGAAAGTCACGCCGATCAAGGATGCGGATGCGTGGGAGAAGACCTCCAAGTCCCTGCCACAGAAGTGGAACGAAGAAGTCATTGTTGAAATGAAGTAATGCTTCATCCGTAGGAGCCGGCTTGCTGGCGATACAGTCAACGCGGTCTCTTTGAGCATCGCGTTTATCCAATCGCCAGCAAGCCGGCTCCTACGGGTTTGGAGAACATCCACGGAGTTTTGCCCCCATGAAACACAACGTCATCCTTGTCGTGCTCGACGGCCTAAACTACGAGGTCGCCCGTCACGCCATGGGGCACCTGCAGGCCTACGTCGGCGCAGGACGCGCCGCACTCTACAAGCTGGAATGCGAGCTGCCGGCCTTGTCCCGACCGCTCTACGAATGCATCCTCACCGGCGTCACGCCGATCGACAGCGGCATCGTTCACAACAACGTCTCGCGCCTGTCCAACCAGCGCAGCATTTATCACTACGCCACCGCTGCCGGCCTGAAAACCGCCGCCGCGGCCTATCACTGGGTCAGTGAGTTGTATAACCGATCGCCGTTCGTGGCGGCCCGGGATCGCCATACCGACGACCCAAGCCTGCCAATCCAGCACGGGCACTTCTACTGGAACGACCACTACCCCGACTCACACCTGTTCGCCGACGCCGAAAACCTGCGCCTGCGCCACGCACCGAATTTCCTGCTGGTGCACCCGATGAACATCGACGACGCCGGGCACAAGCACGGCCTCGACACCTCGCAGTACCGCAACAGCGCGCGCTCGGCGGACATCATCATCGCCGACTACCTGCAAGGCTGGCTCGACGCCGGGTATCAGGTGCTGGTGACCGCTGACCACGGCATGAACAGTGACCGCTCCCATAACGGCTTGCTACCCGAGGAGCGTGAAGTGCCGCTGTTCGTCCTCGGCGACGCCTTCAGTTTCAATGCCGGCGCCACACCCAAGCAAACAGAACTGTGCGGCACCGTGTGCGAATTACTGGGTGTCCCCCACGACAAGCCGATCTGCCGGGAGCTACTCAAGTGAACGCCATGACCCGCGGCAAATGGCTGGCAGCCTTTTGCCTGATACCTTTCGCGCTGTTTTTCTTCGTGTTCCAACTCGCGCCGCTGTTCTGGGTGATGATCAACAGCCTGCAATCGGAAGAGTTCGGCTGGGGCCTGGCCAATTTCACCAAAATCTTCAACTCGAAATTCTACCTGCAGGCGATCCGGTACAGCCTCGAAATCAGTTTCTGGTCCAGCGTGTTCGGCATCATCATTGCCGTACTTGGCGCCTATTCCTTGCGCCGCGTCGACTCCAGGCTGCGTAATTTCGTCAATGCCTTTGCCAACATGACCAGTAACTTCTCCGGGGTACCGTTGGCGTTCGCCTTCATCATTTTGCTGGGCTTCAACGGCAGCTTCACCATCATGCTCAAGCAGGCCGGGATCATTCAGGACTTCAACCTGTACTCGAAAACCGGGCTGATCATTCTCTACACCTACTTCCAGATTCCCCTGGGCGTGTTGCTGCTGTACCCCGCCTTCGATGCGCTGCGCGAAGACTGGCGCGAATCCGCCGCGTTGCTCGGTGCCAACGGCTGGCAGTTCTGGCGCCACATCGGCCTGCCGGTGCTGACTCCGGCCCTGCTCGGCACCTTCGTGATCCTGCTGGCCAACGCCCTCGGCGCCTACGCCACGGTGTACGCCCTGACTACCGGCAACTTCAACGTGCTGACGATCCGGATCGCCGCGATGGTGTCGGGCGATATTTCCCTGGACCCGAACCTGGCCAGTGCCCTGGCCGTGGTGCTGGTGGCATTGATGACCCTGGTGACCATCGTCCATCAACTGCTGTTGAAGAGGAGCTACCATGTCTCGCGCTGAATTGGGGCCTGCCGGCATCTACCATCGGGTGGTGGTCTACCTGCTGTTTGCAATCATGCTGCTGCCGCTGATCGGCACCTTTGTCTATTCGATTTCCAGCAGTTGGTCGGCCACCATTCTACCCAGCGGTTTCAGTATCAAATGGTATGCGCAGCTGTGGAGCGATCCGCGCTTCCTGAGCGCTTTCGGCCAGTCACTGCTGGTTTGTGTCGGTGCGCTGATCCTGGCGGTCGTGCTGATCCTGCCGCTGCTGTTCGTGGTGCATTACCACTTCCCCAAACTCGATGCGCTGATGAACATCCTGATCCTGCTACCCTTTGCCGTACCGCCCGTGGTGTCATCGGTGGGGCTTTTGCAGCTCTATGGCTCCGGGCCGTTTGCGATGGTCGGCACGCCATGGATCCTGATCGGCTGTTATTTCACCGTAGCGCTGCCGTTCATGTACCGCGCCATCACCAACAACCTGCAAGCAATCAACCTGCGCGACCTGATGGACGCCGCCCAGTTGCTCGGCGCGAGCACCTTCCAGGCTGCATTCCTGGTCGTGCTGCCGAACCTGCGCAAAGGCTTGATGGTGGCGCTGCTGCTGTCGTTCTCGTTCCTGTTCGGTGAGTTCGTGTTCGCTAACATCCTCGTCGGCACTCGCTACGAAACCCTGCAGGTTTATCTCAACAACATGCGCAACAGTAGCGGTCACTTCACCAGTGCGCTGGTGATTTCCTACTTCCTCTTTGTGCTGGTCTTGACCTGGATTGCCAATATCTTGAACAGGGACAAAAGCGAATGAGCTATGTCAGCGTCCAACATCTGCAGAAAAACTACTCGGGCACCACAGTATTCAGCGACATCAACTGCGAAATCCAGAAAGGCGAGTTCGTAACCCTGCTGGGCCCGTCCGGTTGCGGCAAGTCCACGTTGCTGCGCTGCATCGCCGGGCTGACATCGGTCGATGGCGGCAAGATCCTGCTCGATGGCGTCGATATCGTGCCGTTAAGCCCGCAAAAACGCGGGATCGGCATGGTGTTCCAGAGTTACGCGCTGTTCCCCAACATGACCGTTGAGCAGAATGTCGCCTTCGGTTTGCGCATGCAGAAAGTCAACCCTGACGACAGCCAGAAGCGTGTCGCAGAAGTATTGAAACTGGTGGAGCTGCAAGATTTTGCCGCCCGTTATCCGCATCAGTTGTCCGGCGGCCAGTGCCAGCGCGTCGCCCTCGCCCGTTCGCTGGTAACCCGGCCCAGGCTGTTGCTGCTGGACGAACCGCTGTCAGCCCTGGATGCGCGGATTCGCAAGCACCTGCGCGAACAAATCCGTCAGATCCAGCGCGAACTGGGCCTGACCACCATCTTCGTCACTCACGATCAGGAAGAAGCGCTGACGATGTCCGACCGTATTTTCCTGATGAACCAGGGAAAGATCGTACAAAGCGGTGACGCTGAAACCCTTTACACCGAAACGGTGGACGTTTTCGCCGCCGGTTTCATCGGCAACTACAATTTGCTGGACGCCGACAGCGCGTCGAAGCTGTTGCAACGGCCGATCAAGCACCGCATCGCCATTCGCCCGGAGGCCATCGAACTGAGTCTCGACGGCGATCTCGACGCCCAGGTGCGCAGCCACAGCCTGCTGGGCAACGTGATTCGCTACCGGATCGAAGCCCGCGGCGTGGAACTGGTGGTGGATGTGCTCAACCGCTCGGCGTCCGACCTGCATCCCGATGGTCAGCGCCTGGCGCTTTCCATCGATCCGACGGCCCTGCGTGAGGTAGCCTGATGCCCTTGCTGAAGTTGAAGAGAGAACTGCACTGATGGCCCTGGCAATTTTTGATCTGGACGAAACCCTGATCCACGGCGACTGCGCCTCGTTGTGGAGCGAACAAATGGTCCGCCTCGGCTGGGTCGACGGCGAATCCTTCCTGCGTCGCGACAGGGAATTGATGGACGCCTACGGCAGGGGGCACCTGGCCATGGAGGACTACATGGCCTTCAGCCTGGAACCCTTGATCGGCCGAACTCCCGCAGAAGTCGAGCACTTGGTCGGCCCTTGGGTGGAAAACTTTATCGAACCGATCATCTTCAGCGACGCCACCAAAACCATCGCCGCCCACCGCAAGGCCGGCGACCGGATCCTGGTGATCTCGGCCTCGGGCGTCCATTTGGTCAAGCCGATTGCCGAACGCCTGGGCATCGATGAAATCCTGGGTATCGAACTGGAAGTGGCACACGGGGCCTATACCGGCAAGACCGTCGGCACCCTGACCTACCGCGAAGGCAAGATCACCCGGTTGCTGGAGTGGCTGGATGCCGAAGAGGAAAACCTGGAAGGCGCGAGTTTCTACTCGGACTCACGCAATGATTTGCCGTTGTTGCTGAAGGTCGATTACCCGCACGTGGTGAACCCCGACCCGGTGTTGCTTGAGCAGGCGCAAAAGGCCGGCTGGCCAATCCACACCTGGAAATAGTACCACGCCCTGATCATTCCCACGCTCCGCGTGGGAATGCAGCCCGGGACGCAGAGCGTCCCAGAGCCGAACGCGGAGCGTCCGACGAGGCATTCCCACGCAGAG
>CXWK01098025.1_pt1 | contig 32705 bp, 35 predicted proteins | sample 590851 | NCBI WGS metagenome assembly CXWK01 (sample SAMEA3498364, study PRJEB10139) | wastewater metagenome | biome: wastewater treatment plant; material: activated sludge | place: Denmark | collected 2014-08-01
AAGAGCGCTTTGGTTACTTTCGCGCTTTTCGAAAGTGACTCGCCGTAAGGGCGAAACCATAAGCAGTCGTTACCGGAGCAACGGATATGCACACGATCAACCGGCCTCTCACATCCGACTTCGCTTACGCCGCCGCCACTGCCGCGCCACCCACCAGCGCCAATACATCATCACCAGGCAATAAGCCAACGCCCCAAGCACAACGCCTACCACCACCGACCCCAGCAAAAATGGCTGCCACAGGGTCGATAGTTCACCGCTGATCCATTCCCAGGTCAGCTCGTCCGGCAGATGCCGTGCGGGAACATCCATCAACCAGGCACCGGTCTGATAAGTACAGAAGAACACCGCCGGCATGGTGATCGGGTTGGTCAACCAGACCAGGCTGACCGCAATCGGCATGTTGCCGCGCACGATGATCGCGAGAACCGCAGCGACCAGCATCTGCATCGGAATCGGCAGGAATGCCGCGAACAAGCCGACTGCCATGGCCCGGGCGACGGAATGGCGATTGAGGTGCCAGAGGTTCGGGTCATGCAGCAGGGTGCCGAGAAAGCGTAAGGACTTGTGTTCCCTGATGCTGGTCGGGTCTGGCATGTAGCGTTTGAATAAGCGCCGGGGCATAAGGCTTCTCGGTCGATCAAGGTGGCAAGTATGTCTGGATTCCATGAGGCACCCATTCAGACTTTGTGACAATTGTTAACGACGGACGTGCGTCGGGCCGACTATGCCTAGGGACTGGACTCTCAAGGACGGGCTTATGCGCACAGGGATGATGGCGCTGGCGTTGGGCTTGCTGGCCTTGCGTTTTTTACCGGTGTTACCGCCGGTCTGGTTGTGGTTGTTGATGCCGGTGGCAGGCTTGATGTTGCTGCCGTTCAGGACGTATCCGGCTGCGTTTTTCCTGTTCGGCTTGAGTTGGGCCTGTGCCCATGCCCAATGGGCCCTGGATGATCGGCTGTCGCCGGCCCTCGACGGGGAAACGCGTTGGGTCGAAGGGCGTGTCAGCGGGCTGCCACAGAATGGTGAGGGGGTGGTGCGTTTCGAACTGACTGACAGTCGGTCACGCCGTACCGACCTGCCGCGACAGTTGCGTCTGGCCTGGTATGACGGTCCGCCGGTAAACAGCGGCGAACGCTGGCGGCTCGCGGTCAAGCTGAAGCGACCCGTGGGGTTGCTCAATCCGCATGCCTTCGACTATGAGGCCTGGCTGTTGGCGCAACGCATCGGTGCGACCGGGACGGTCAAGGCCGGGGAGCGGCTTGCACCAGCCCGGTGGGCCTGGCGCGACGGTATCCGCCAGAGGCTGCAGGCCGTGGATGCGCAAGGTCGAACTGGCGTGCTGGTTGCGCTGGTGCTGGGAGACGGCGCGGGGCTCAGCCGCGAAGACTGGCAGGTGTTGCAAGACACTGGCACCGTGCACCTGTTGGTGATTTCCGGGCAGCACGTCGGCTTGTTGGCGGGACTGGTTTATCTGTTGATCGCCGGGCTTGCCCGTTACGGCTTGTGGCCAGCCCGTCTACCATGGTTGCCTTGGGCCTGCAGCCTGGCTTTCGTGGCCGCCCTTGGCTATGGGCTGCTGGCTGGCTTCGAAGTGCCGGTCCGCCGAGCCTGCCTGATGATCGGCCTGGTGCTGCTATGGCGCCTGCGTTTTCGCCACCTGGGTGCCTGGTGGCCACTGTTGCTGGCGCTCAATGGCGTCTTGCTGATGGACCCGTTGGCGAGTCTGCAACCGGGGTTCTGGCTGTCCTTCGCGGCGGTGGCGGTGCTTATCTTCACGTTCGGTGGGCGCCTGGGGCCTTGGCCATGGTGGCAAACCTGGACCCGTGCCCAGTGGCTGATCGCTATTGGCCTTGGACCGTTTTTGCTGGTCCTGGGATTGCCGATCAGCCTTAGCGGGCCGCTGGTCAATCTGCTGGCGGTACCCTGGATCAGCCTGGTGGTGCTGCCCCCTGCGTTGCTCGGGACACTTTTGCTGCCGGTGCCCTACGTCGGCGAGTGGCTGCTGCGGCTGGCGGGCGGCTTGATAGACTGGCTGTTCACCGGGTTGGCATTGGTCGCCGGCAAGGTTCCCGCCTGGGTGCCCGCGGCCATTCCGCTATGGGTCTGGGCCATCGGCACGCTGGGCGCCTTTTTGTTGCTGCTGCCGCGTGGCGTACCGATGCGACCGTTAGGCTGGCCTTTGCTGTTACTACTGGTTTTTCCTCCGCGGCCGGTGCTGCCCGAAGGCATTGCCGAGGTCTGGCAGCTGGATGTGGGCCAAGGGCTGGCGATCATGGTGCGCACGCGCCATCACACACTGTTGTATGACGCTGGTCCGCGTTTGCGTGGTCTTGACCAGGGTGAACGGGTGGTCCTGCCCGCACTGCGCAAGCTGGGTGTGAAGGCGCTCGACCTGATGTTGATCAGCCATGCCCATGCCGATCATGCCGGTGGCGCCCGGGCAGTGGCCAATGGATTGCCGGTGAAACGGGTGCTCAGTGGCGAACCTGCCGACCTGCCTGGCGAGTTGCAGGCCGAGGGCTGTGAGAGCGGTCGGCAGTGGACGTGGGACGGGGTCAACTTTCAACTGTGGCACTGGCCGCAGGCCAGGGACAGCAACCAGAACTCCTGTGTGTTGCAGATCGAAGCCAATGGCGAGCGATTGCTGCTCAGCGGTGACATCGACACCCACGCCGAGCGCGCGTTGCTCGCCAGCCCATTGGCCGTGCCTACCGATTGGTTGCAGTCACCGCACCACGGTAGTCGCAGTTCGTCGTCGATGGCGCTGCTCAACGTTCTACAGCCCAAGGCAGCACTGATTTCCCGTGGACAGGGCAACTCCTTCGGTCATCCTCATCCGGTGGTGATTGAGCGCTATCGACATCGCGCGATGGACATCTACGACAGTGCGCAGCAAGGCGCCGTTCATCTGCAACTGGGGCGTTTCGAACCACCGCGCTCGATGCGTCAAGAACGGCGCTTCTGGCGCGATCCCCCACCCTCGGGCAAATAACCTTGGGTGATCAAAGGCCGACCGGATGCGACATCACAGTCTTCGGTGAGCCCACCCCCTATGTTAGAGTGGCGCACTTTTTCGAGGGGACTGTCACTGTGTGGGAATTGGTCAAATCCGGCGGCTGGATGATGCTGCCGATCATCCTGAGTTCCATCGCGGCAATGGCTATCGTTGCCGAACGTCTGTGGACCCTGCGGGCCAGTCGCGTGACCCCGGAGCATTTGCTCGGGCAGGTCTGGGTCTGGATCAAGGACAAGCAACTTAACAAGGAGAAGCTCAAGGAACTGCGCGCCAATTCGCCGTTGGGCGAGATCCTGGCCGCTGGCCTGGCGAACTCCCGGCATGGTCGCGAGATCATGAAGGAGTGCATCGAAGAGGCCGCCGCGCGGGTCATCCATGAGCTGGAACGCTACATCAATGCCCTCGGTACCATCGCTGCCATGGCGCCATTGCTGGGGCTGCTGGGTACGGTGCTGGGCATGATCGATATTTTCAGTGCGTTCATGGGCACGGGCATGACCACCAATGCGGCGGTACTGGCCGGGGGTATCTCCAAAGCGCTGATCACCACGGCCGCCGGCTTGATGGTCGGTATCCCGTCGGTATTCTTCCACCGTTTCCTGCAACGCCGGATCGATGAACTGGTGGTCGGCATGGAGCAGGAAGCGATCAAGCTGGTCGAAGTCGTGCAGGGTGACCGTGACGTGGACCTGGCGGGGGGCAAAGCGTGAAATTCCGCCGCAAGCAACGGGAGAATGTGGACATCAACCTCGCGTCACTGATCGACGTGGTGTTTATCCTGCTGCTGTTTTTCGTCGTGACCACGACGTTCACCCGTGAAACCCAGTTGCGCGTCGATCTGCCCGAAGCGGTCAGCGGAGCGCCTTCCGATGACCAGACCCGGCAACTGGACATCGCGATCAGTGCCGATGGCATATTCTCGGTGAACAACCAGGTATTGCCCAAGAGTGACCTGGCAACGCTGATGGATGCCCTGCAGAAACAGTCCAATGGCGATACCAGTCGACCGCTGTCCATCAGCGCCGACGGAAAATCCCAGCATCAGTCGGTCATCACCGCCATGGACGCTGCCGGCAAGCTCGGCTTCAGCCATCTGCGCATGACCACAGTCGAGGCGGCGCCGCCCGCGCCTTGAAAAGCATGTCCGAACGCTTGCTCGCTGCCTGGTACCGGGGGCATCCGGCCCTGAAGCTATTACAGCCGCTGGAGTGGTTGTACCGCCGCGTGGTCAACAACAAGCGCAAGCGCTTTCTGGCGGGCGAGGGCGAGATCTATCAACCACCGGTACCGCTGATCGTGGTGGGTAACATCACCGTGGGCGGCACCGGCAAGACACCGCTGATCCTGTGGATGATCCAGCACTGTCAACGCAGTGGCCTGCGGGTCGGCGTGGTCAGCCGGGGTTACGGTGCCAAGCCAGCGCAATTGCCGTGGCGGGTCGAGGCGGATCAAAGCGCCGACATCGCTGGCGATGAGCCGCTGTTGATCGTGCAGCGCACCGGCGTGCCGTTGATGATCGATCCGGATCGCAGTCGCGCGGTCAAAGCCCTACTTGACAGTGAGTCGCTGGACCTGATCCTGTCCGATGATGGCATGCAGCATTACCGCCTGGCGCGGGATCTGGAGCTGGTACTGATCGACGCGGCCCGCGGATTGGGCAACCGCCGCTGCTTGCCGGCCGGGCCGCTGCGTGAACCGGTCGAGCGTCTGCAAAGTGTCGATGCGGTGCTCTACAACGGCGCAACGGCTGACAGCGGCGACGGCTTTGCCTTCCAGTTGCAACCGACGGCGCTGGTCAACCTGCAAAGCGGCGAACGGCGCCCGCTCGATCACTTTCCCGCGGGCCAGGCGTTGCATGCGGTGGCCGGGATCGGTAACCCGCAGCGTTTCTTCAGGACCCTCGAAACGCTACACTGGCAGCCAGTCCCGCATGCATTCGCCGACCACGCCGAATACAGTGCGCAGGCCTTGAATTTCAACCCGTCATTGCCATTGGTGATGACCGAAAAGGATGCGGTGAAGTGCCGTGCCTTCGCCGCCCCCGACTGGTGGTACCTGGCGGTCGACGCCGTGCCGTCGCCAGCCTTCACGGCCTGGTTCGATACCCAGTTGATGCGCCTGTTGCCGGCGCGTCTTTTGCCTTAACTCCGTTTCTATCCAGGGAATGATCATGGACACCAAATTGCTCGATATCCTCGCTTGCCCGGTCTGCAAAGGTCCGCTCAAGCTCAGCGCTGACAAGACCGAGCTGATCAGCAAGGGCGCTGGCCTTGCGTACCCGATTCGCGACGGCATCCCGGTGATGCTCGAATCCGAAGCCCGTACCCTGACCACCGACGAGCGTCTGGATAAATGACTTCAGCCTTTACCGTTGTTATTCCTGCGCGCTACGCCTCCACCCGCTTGCCGGGCAAGCCGCTGCTGTCGATCGCTGGCAAGCCGATGATCCAGCACGTTTGGGAACAGGCGTGCAAAAGTAGCGCAGAGCGCGTGGTGGTTGCCACGGACGATGCGCGCATCGCCCAGGCCTGTGAAGGTTTTGGTGCCGAAGTGGTGATGACTCGCGAAGACCACAACTCCGGAACCGATCGCCTGGCTGAAGTCGCGGCAAAGCTGGGCCTGGCGCCAGACGCGATCGTGGTTAACGTCCAGGGTGACGAGCCGTTGATACCGCCGAGTGTCATTGACCAGGTGGCCGTCAACCTGGCTGCCCACACCGAAGCGCGCATGGCCACGTTGGCCGAGCCGATCGAAGACGTGGAGAGCCTGTTCAACTCCAACGTGGTCAAGGTCGTCAGTGACCTCAATGGCCTGGCGCTGACCTTCAGTCGCGCCACGTTGCCGTGGGCACGGGACACGTTCGCCAAGAGCCTCGAGCAAATGCCCGAAGGCGTGCCGTATCGCCGCCACATCGGTATCTACGCCTACCGCGCCGGTTTCCTGCATGACTTCGTCAGCTGGGGCCCTTGCTGGCTGGAAAACACCGAGTGCCTGGAACAACTGCGTGCCTTGTGGCACGGGGTACGGATCCACGTCGCCGATGCACTGATCGCGCCGCCTGCCGGCGTCGATACCGTTGAAGACCTTGAGCGCGTTCGTCGCCTGCTGGAGGCCTGATGCGGGTTCTGTTTGTCTGTCTGGGCAATATCTGTCGTTCACCCACGGCCGAAGGCGTTCTGCGGCATAAACTGCGTGAAGCGGGGCTGGCCGATCAAGTCGAAGTGGCCTCTGCCGGTACCGGCGACTGGCACGTGGGCAGCGCGCCGGACAAGCGCAGCCAGGCGGCGGCAAAACGCCGTGGTTACGATTTGTCCGCCCAACGCGCCCAACAGGTCACCCGTGCCGATTTCGCCACGTACGACCTGATCCTGGCGATGGACAACAGTAACCTGCGCAACCTCATGGATCTGCAACCGCCCAAGTGCAAGGCGGAGCTGGACCTGTTCCTGCGCCGCTACCCGTCGCAGGTCGAGGAAGTCCCGGACCCGTACAACGACAGTGAACATGGCTTCGAGCACGTGCTGGACTTGATCGAGCGCGCCAGTGACCTGCTGGTGATCGAACTGAAGGAACGGTTATGAGTTTGCAACTGCGATCCCAGGTTTCGCTCAAGCCGTTCAACAGCTTTGGAGTGGATGTCCAGGCCCGTCTTTTTGCCGAGGCCCATAGCGACGCCGATGTGCGTGAGGCCCTGGCCTATGCGCGGGAACACCAGGTGCCCTTGCTGGTGATCGGCGGTGGCAGCAACTTACTGCTGACCGCTGACATTGAGTCGATGGTACTGCGCATGGCCACCCGCGGAATACGCGTGATCAGCGACGATGGCAGCAAAGTCGTGATCGAGGCCGAGGCGGGCGAGCCCTGGCATCCATTCGTGCAACACACCTTGGTGCAGGGCTTGTCAGGCCTGGAAAACCTCAGCCTGATTCCTGGCACCGTTGGCGCGGCCCCCATGCAGAACATCGGCGCCTATGGCGTGGAAATCAAGGATGTGTTCGCCGGCCTGACCGCCCTGGATCGCCAGACCGGCGAACTGCGCGACTTCAGTCTGCAAGAGTGCAACTTCGCTTACCGCGACAGCGTGTTCAAACAGGAGCCTGGGCGCTGGTTGATCCTGCGCGTGCGTTTCACCCTCGATCGCACCGCCCACCTGCATCTGGAGTACGGTCCTGTACGTCAGCGCCTGACCGAGCAGGGCATCGATCATCCGACGGCCACGGACGTCAGTCAGGCCATTTGCAGCATTCGCAACGAGAAGCTTCCGGACCCGGCGGTGCTCGGCAATGCCGGCAGCTTTTTCAAAAACCCCTTGGTCCCAGCGGCACTGGTCGCACAGCTCAAGGGTGAATACCCGGACCTGGTGGCCTACGCGCAACCCGACGGGCAGATGAAGCTGGCTGCCGGCTGGTTGATCGAGCGGGCAGGGTGGAAAGGCTTCCGCGATGCCGATGCAGGCGTGCATAAAATGCAGGCACTGGTGCTGGTCAATTACGGCAGTGCGACGGGGCTGCAATTGCTGCACCTGGCGCAGCGGATCCAGAAAGACATTTCAGAACGTTTCCATGTCGACCTGGAAATGGAGCCGAACCGCTATTGAGGCTACGCTTTCAAGGTGGACTTCAAAGCCCTGCACTGATGAAAAGTGCAGGGCTTTTTTGTTAATGCTGGGTTAACTTAGCGAGCTAACGATACATTGCATTTGTTCCATCAAAGGCCCGGTGCAGACGTCTCCGTCCGGCATAAGAGAGCCCTATTAGCCTGAGTAGATCTGCGTTATGCCAACCGCCGACCTCCCGGTGGCAGATTGCTCGACCCCATGACCTTTATAACTATGCGGGCGTGCCCATGATTACCCTGAAACTCAACGGTCAAGACCATCCACTCGATGTCACCGAGGATATGCCCTTGCTCTGGGCAATTCGCGACGTGGCCGGTTACAACGGCACCAAGTTTGGCTGTGGCATGGGCCTTTGCGGCGCCTGCACGATTCATATTGAAGGTGCTCCGGCGCGCAGTTGCATCACGCCGGTTGGCTCGGTCGTCGGCCAGAATGTCACCACCATCGACAACCTTCACGCCGACCCGGTCGGCAAAGTCGTGCAGCAAGCCTGGCTCGATACGGCCGTGGCTCAATGCGGTTACTGCCAGGGTGGGCAGATCATGTCCGCCACTGCGCTGCTCAAGACCAATCCCGACCCCAGCGATGAACAGATCGAAGAGGCGATGGTTGGCAACATCTGCCGCTGCGGCACCTACAACCGTATCAAGACCGCCATTCGCCAGGCATCCACTCACCTGAAGGAGGCCAAGCCATGAGCCGGTTACCGAATGATTTCGCCCTGAGCAACCTCAGTCGGCGGGGCTTCCTCAAGGGCGTGGGCGCCACCAGTGCGCTGGTGGTTGCCGCGAGTTGGGGCTGGCAAGACGCGTTTGCCGAAGAGGCGCAGAAAAAGTTTGGTGCCGATGGCATGCCCAATGGCTGGATCGACGATCCCAAGGTTTATGTGAGCATCGCCACTGATGGCACGGTGACGGTTGTCTGCAACCGTTCGGAAATGGGCCAGGGCGTACGGACCAGCCTGACCATGGTGGTGGCCGACGAGCTGGAAGCCGATTGGGCGCGGGTCAAGGTGCAACAGGCGCCGGGCGATGAAGTGCGGTTCGGCAACCAGGACACCGATGGTTCGCGCAGCATGCGTCACTGGTACGAACCGATGCGCCGCTGTGGCGCCGCCGCCCGGACCATGCTGGAACAGGCCGCCGCCGACCAGTGGAAAGTGCCGGTTGGCGAATGCCATGCGCAGCTGCATAAAGTCATCCATAAGCCTTCCGGTCGCGAACTGGAGTATGGCGCTCTGGCCGCCGCAGCCGGCGCCTTGGCCGTGCCGGCCCGGGACAGCTTGCGACTCAAGCAGCCCTCGGAGTTTCGCTACATCGGCAAGGAAGGCACCAGGGCCATCGATGGCGACGATATCGTCAACGGCCGCGCGGTATACGGCGCAGACGTGCATTTCGATGGCATGCTGTTCGCCGTCATTGCCCGGCCGGCGGTATATGGCGGCAAGGTCAAGAGCTTCGATGGCAGCGCTGCGATGAAAGTGCCGGGAGTGGTCAAGGTCATCCAGATTGAAAGCCGTCCACTGCCCTCGGAGTTTCAACCCCTGGGCGGCATCGCGGTGGTGGCCAACAACACTTGGGCGGCGATCAAGGGTCGCGATGCGTTGAAAATCGAATGGGCCGACGGCCCCAACGCCAGCTACGACTCGATCGCCTACCGCAAGGAACTCGAGGCCGCTTCGCTCAAGCCGGGCAAAGTGGTGCGCAATACCGGCAATATCGACGACGCCATGGCCAATGCCGCCAGCATGCTGGAAGCCTCCTACTATTTGCCACACCTGTCACAATCGCCAATGGAGCCGATGGTTGCCATCGCTCGCTACAAGGACGGTGTGTGCCAAGCCTGGGGGCCAAGCCAGGCGCCACAGGTCACCCGCGAGCGGATCGGCGAACGCCTGGGCGTGCCATTCGATAAAGTCACCTTCAACGTGACGTTGCTGGGCGGAGGCTTCGGGCGCAAGTCCAAACCTGACTTCATTATCGAAGCGGCCATCCTGGCCAAGGAGTTCCCCGGCAAGGCGGTGCGGGTGCAATGGACCCGTGAAGACGATATTCACTGTTCCTATTTTCACACGGTGTCGGCCGAATACCTCAAGGCCAGCCTGAACAAGGACGGCTTGCCCTCCGGCTGGCTGCACCGCACGGTGGCGCCGAGCATTACCGCGTTGTTCGCGCCGGGCATGAACCATGAGGCCGCCTTCGAACTGGGGATGGGCTTCACCAACATGGCCTACGCAATTCCCAACATTCGCCTGGAAAACCCCGAGGCCACCGTCCATACGCGGGTTGGCTGGTATCGCTCGGTATCGAACATCCCCCACGGTTTTGCGATTCAGAGCTTCATCGATGAACTGGCGCACAAGGCCGGAGAAGACCCGCTCAAGTACCAGGTCAGAATGCTCGGCCCGGACCGCCAGATCGATCCGCGCACCTTGAGTGAAGAATGGAACTACGGTGAATCGCCCGAGCGTTATCCGATCGATACCGCTCGCCTGCGCACGGTACTGGAAACTGCCGCGAAGGCCGCCGGTTGGGGACGTGAGTTGCCCAAGGGCCGAGGCTTGGGCCTGGCGGTGCATTACAGTTTCGTGACCTACGTGGCGGCAGTGATTGAAGTCGAAGTCAAGGACGATGGCACCTTGATCGTGCACAAAGCTGACATTGCCGTGGATTGCGGGCCGCAGATCAACCCCGAGCGGATTCGTTCGCAGTTCGAAGGTGCCTGCGTCATGGGCCTGGGCAATGCGGTGCTGGGCGAAATCAGCTTCAAGGATGGCAAGGTCCAGCAGGACAACTTCCACATGTACGAGGTGGCGCGCATGTCCCTGGCGCCCAAGGAGGTCGCGGTGCACCTGGTAACGCCGCCGGGCAATGTGCCGTTGGGCGGTGTCGGTGAACCGGGTGTGCCACCGATTGCGCCGGCGCTGTGCAACGCGATCTTTGCCGCCACCGGCAAGCGTATCCGCAGCCTGCCGGTCCGTTATCAATTACAGGGTTGGCAGAAGGTCGAGGCGTGATGGACAGTGCCGATCTGAATGTCCTGCGCAGCGTGCTGGAATGGCGTCGCGCCGGCCAGCGGGTGATGTTGTACAGCGTCGTGCAGACCTGGGGTACTGCGCCCCGGGCGCCTGGCGCAATGCTGGCATTGCGCGAGGACGGCGTGGTGATTGGCTCGGTGTCCGGTGGTTGTGTCGAAGACGACCTGATTGCCCGTTTGCATGACGGTCGCATTGCGGCCGACGGACCGCCGGTGCAACTGATCACCTATGGCGTCACCCGTGAGGAGGCGGCACGCTTCGGTTTGCCCTGCGGCGGCACTTTGCGTTTGACCGAGGAGCGCGTTGGCGATCCTGCGTGGGTCGCGGAGTTGCTGGCGCGCTGCGAAGGCCATGAAATCGTCGCGCGTTCGCTGGATATCGCGACCGGGGACGTCATTTTGCGGCCCGCCGCCAAGACCGATGTGCTGGCTTTCGATGGCCAGACCCTGCGGGCCGTTTATGGCCCGCGTTGGCGCTTGTTGTTGATTGGCGCCGGGCAGTTGTCTCGCTTTGTCGCCGAGATGGCGCGGCTGCTGGATTTTGAAGTGCTGATTTGCGATCCGCGCAGCGAATTCGTCTACGGCTGGGAGGAACAGCACGGTCGATTTGTCTCGGGCATGCCCGATGAGGCGGTAGTGAACATCCAGACCGACGAGCGCACGGCTATCGTTGCGCTGACTCATGATCCGCGCCTGGATGATATGGCCTTGCTGACGGCCCTCGACTCCCGGGCCTTTTATGTTGGCGCACTCGGCTCCCGGGTCAACAGCCAAAAGCGCCGGGACAACCTGGCTCTGCTCGGTCTGTCGCAACAGGCCATCGGGCGGTTGCACGGCCCGGTCGGCTTGCACATTGGCAGCCACAGCCCGGCGGAAATCGCCTTGTCGCTGATGGCAGAGATTGTGGCGATCAAGAATGGTATCGAGCTCAAGCAGAAGAAACCGCTGCGGGAGGGTGTATGAGTCAATCCATCGGGGTGATCGTGTTGGCGGCGGGGCAGGGCAATCGTTTCCGACAAGTCGCGGGCGACGACAAGGACAAGCTGCTGGCTGACTGCATGGGGCGTGATGGCGCGGTTCGATCGGTCATCGAGCAAGTCCTGGTGAATCTACCTTCCGCGCTGGATAAGCGCTTTCTGGTGACCACGGCCGATCGTCCGCAAGTAAGTCGCATGGGCAAGGCCTATGGCTGTGAGATTGTCCTGATCGAAACGACCGGAATGGGCGACAGCATTGCGACAGGGGTGGCGGCAGGCGCTCAACTTGATGGTTGGCTGATGGTGCTGGGAGATATGCCGTTCATCCTGCCATCGAGTATCGAACGCGTTGTGGATCAGATAGCCGATGACTGCGTCAGCGTGCCGGTACAGGAGGGTGAGTACGGGCATCCGGTGGGCTTTGGACGCAGTTTTGCTCCGGGATTGATGGCGTTATCAGGCGATCGCGGCGCCAAGGGGTTGTTTGCTCAGGGACGGGTGGTGGAAGTGAGGGTGGATGACCCCGGTGTGTTGTGGGATGTGGATGTGCCTGAGAAGCTGACCTTCAAATAATCGCAGATTCTCTGTAGGAGCGAGCATGTCGAATCGTCGCACCGTCGCGATGGACGTCAACGATGACGCGGGGAACCTGGATACACGCGGTGCATTTGAGATCATCGCGAGCATGCTCGCTCCTACAGAGGTATAAACGATCATGTTTCCCAGGGTTGTGTGAAGAACCAAAAAAAAAGCCCCGCCCGGGTTCACCGGGCGGGGCTTTTCAATGGCCGAGGGAATCAGACGAGAGGTTTAGGCTCGTGCTCTTTTTCCTGGGCTTTCTCGTGTTGCTCAACCGCTTCCTGAACGGAGCGAGGTGCTTCGGCAATCACCGACTCAACCGGCTCGGCAGCGACTTCAGCAGCCGGGGCAGATGCCTCGACCACTTCGGTGGCAACCGGAGCTGGCTCGGCAGCAACAACCTGGGCAGCAGCGGCCGCCAGTTCGGCTTCCTTCTGCAGACGCTCTTCTTCACGCTTGCGGCGACGCACTTCACGTGGGTCGTTCGGTGCGCGGCCACTTGGCGTCAGGGCGCTGATTGGCGCGGCTTCAACCACTGGAGCAGGCGTTGGGGCAACAACCGGCGCTTCAACCACTGGAGCTGGCTCGGCAGCGGCAACCACTGGCTCGGAGACCAACGCTTGCGCCACCTCGGCTTCAGCAACCGGCGCTGGAGCAGGGGTTTCGGCTACGGCTGGCTCGGCAACCCAGTTGAACGCGGTTTGCTCTTCGCGAACTTCACGAGCGGCCTCGGTCACGGTTTCAGTCACGGTGTCGGCAACCGGTTCTGCAACCACGGCTGGCTCAGCTGCAGCTTCAACCACTGGCTGTGCTTCTGGCGCTGCTGCCACTTCGATTTCCGGCGAAGCTGTGGTTTCGACCGGAGTCGTCGCTTCCACCACTGGCGCTTCGGCCGGGGCCGTTTCCAGGGTGGCGGCGGTGGCGCGTTCGGCTTGCTCGTTGGCCTGTGCTTCGGCCGGAGCGCTGATCACGCTGCTGGCAACGGCTGCGGTAACAGCTAGGCCGGCGGCCAGGTCAGCAGTGCTTGGCGCTTCAGTGTTATCGCCGGCTTCGGACTCATCCGAACCTTCGATCACGTTGCCGTTGGCATCACGCTGACGCTCGCGGCGGTTGCTACGACGACGCTGGCCACGGGAGCGGCGGCGTGGACGATCGCCTTCGGCGCCTTCCTGACCCTCTTCCTGCAGTTGCTCTTCGTTACCGGTCAGCTCTTCTTCGGCTACGGCAGCCGCTTGCTCGGCACGCGGTTGACGTTCTTCACGCGGTGGGCGTGGAGCGCGTTCTTCGCGTGGCGGGCGGGCCGGGCGTTCTTCAGTGGTCGCGGCAGCGACAGCAGCGGCAGCAGGAGCGACAGCGTCCAGCGGCTCGCGCAGTTCACGCACACGCTCCTCACGCTCGCCACGTGGCTTGCGATCTTCGCGCGGGGCACGCGGAGTACGCTCTTCACGTGGCGCGCGCGGAGCGCGTTCTTCACGTGGAGCACGTTCTTCGCGGGCTACGACTGGCGTTTCTTCGCGGGTTTCGCGTGGTTCACGTACTTCGCGTGGCTGGCGCTCTTCGCGCGGCTCGCGTGGGGCGCGTTCTTCGCGGGGCGCGCGCTCTTCACGAGGCTTGCGCTCTTCATCGCGGCGACCGTTACGGGTGCGGCTCTGCTGGCGGCCGGTACGACGTTGTTCCTCGTTGCTGCGTGCGGGACGCTCGGTGGTAGCCGGTTTCTCAACCACGGTCGGAGCGACAGGCTCTTCCTTGGACGCGAACAGGCTGACCAACGACTTCACCAGGCCTTTGAAAAGGCTTGGCTCTGGCGCGGCGACAGGTGCGGGAACCGGTGCGGCGACGACTTCGGTCGGCACCGGAGCGTTGGCGCGGGCGGGAGCCGTCTTGACCGCGGCTTCCTGGCGTACCAGGGTGCGGGTCGCGGCAGCTGGCTGCACTTCTTCCACTTCGGCAGCGGCAGCGGCGATTTCGTAGCTGGACTGGTTGATCGCCGCTTCCGGGCTGTCATCACGCAGGCGCTGAACTTCGAAGTGCGGCGTTTCGAGGTGATCGTTCGGCAGGATGACGATGCGGGCACGGGTACGCAGTTCGATCTTGGTGATCGAGTTACGCTTTTCGTTGAGCAGGAACGCGGCCACCGGGATCGGCACTTGTGCACGAACTTCGGCGGTGCGGTCTTTCAGGGCTTCTTCTTCGATCAGGCGCAGGATCGCCAAAGACAGCGATTCAACGTCACGGATGATGCCGGTGCCGTTGCAGCGCGGGCAAACGATGCCGCTGCTTTCACCCAGGGATGGGCGCAGGCGCTGACGGGACATTTCCAGCAGGCCGAAGCGCGAGATGCGACCGACTTGCACGCGGGCGCGGTCGGCTTCCAGGCATTCGCGGACTTTCTCTTCCACGGCACGCTGGTTCTTGGCCGGGGTCATGTCGATGAAGTCGATGACGATCAGGCCGCCGATGTCGCGCAGGCGCAACTGGCGGGCGATTTCTTCGGCGGCTTCAAGGTTGGTCTGCAGCGCGGTTTCTTCGATGTCGCTACCTTTGGTGGCGCGCGCCGAGTTGATGTCGATGGACACCAGGGCTTCGGTCGGATCGATCACGATGGAGCCGCCGGAAGGCAGTTCGACGACGCGCTGGAAAGCGGTTTCGATCTGGCTTTCGATCTGGAAGCGGTTGAACAGCGGAACGCTGTCTTCGTAGAGCTTGATCTTGCTGGCGTACTGCGGCATCACCTGGCGAATGAAGGTCAGGGCTTCGTCCTGGGCTTCAACGCTGTCGATCAGCACTTCGCCGATGTCCTGGCGCAGGTAGTCGCGGATCGCGCGGATGATCACGTTGCTTTCCTGGTAGATCAGGAACGGCGCGGAACGATCCAGCGAAGCTTCTTTGATGGCGGTCCACAGTTGCAGCAGGTAGTCGAGGTCCCACTGCATTTCTTCGCTGCTGCGACCCAGGCCGGCAGTGCGCACGATCAGGCCCATGTCGGCCGGGGCAACCAGGCCGTTCAGCGCTTCACGCAATTCATTGCGCTCTTCGCCTTCGATGCGACGGGAGATACCGCCGGCACGCGGGTTGTTCGGCATCAGCACGAGGTAACGACCGGCCAGGCTGATGAACGTGGTCAGGGCGGCGCCCTTGTTGCCACGCTCTTCTTTTTCGACCTGAACGATGACTTCCTGGCCTTCGCTCAGGACGTCCTTGATGTTGACGCGGCCTTCAGGGGTTTTCTTGAAGTATTCGCGGGAGATTTCTTTGAGGGGCAGGAAGCCGTGGCGCTCAGAGCCGAAATCGACAAAGGCAGCCTCCAGGCTTGGTTCGATGCGAGTAATCCGGCCTTTATAGATGTTGGCCTTCTTCTGCTCGCGTGCACCGGATTCGATGTCCAGGTCGTAGAGGCGCTGGCCATCTACCAGTGCAACACGCAACTCTTCGGGTTGAGTTGCGTTAATCAGCATTCTTTTCATGTAGTACCGTCGGTTTCCGGGCTGCCGGAAACGGCGTTCGGCACACACGACTTCTCATGGTCGGTGTCAGGTGCGTCGGGAGTGGTTGGCCATTCCCGTGTCCAGCGATGTCCGGCCAATGTGGGCCTTCGTCGCGACGTACGCGTCCTGCTTGCTGTGGCTACTTAAGCACTCAGTCAGGAGGAGGAATCAACCGGCGGCTGTGGACGAGATGAAGCGTCTTGATAAAGCCTATTGCTACACAGGCCAGCGGTTGTGCATCTCCACCCTACACGTATCCCTGATAATTCGGGTGCTGCCGCGCGCAGAATCCGCAGCGGGTTGGCATTTACCGTGAGCTCCGAAAGGGGAGGTCACGCATCATGGCTAATTTAGGCGTTGTTTCCGAAGCGTTTCGCTCGGGGTCATCCGCAGCTGACTGCACTTTGTGAACTGGCCATGAATATTGGCTCGAAAAGCGAGTGGAAACTCTGCTTTGCGGTTTGATTCAGGCCTCATGTCACCTGCGCTTGTTACAGTTGCAAACTCCACCGTTACGTAGCGAAAACCCCGTAGGACGGCCTCGCGTCCTGGTGAATTGCGTTGGTCAGGGCCGGTTTTTGACCGTTGGTCCGCTGGCCAGGCCGCTTTTGGCGGCGTTCGCGACTATAGCAGCAATGATTAAGTGCTTCAATTCCATAAAAAATTGTTATCATCCGCGCCATGACGACGACTACCCCCCCGACTCCAGGCGTACAACTGCTTGAGGTCTCGCCGGAATATGCCGGCCAACGTATTGATAACTTCCTTCTCGCTCGGCTCAAAGGCGTGCCCAAGACCTTGATTTACCGCATTTTGCGTAAAGGCGAAGTGCGAGTGAACAAGGGTCGGATCAAGCCCGAATACAAGCTGCAGGCGGGCGATATCGTGCGCGTGCCGCCGGTTCGCGTGCCTGAGCGCGACGAGCCGGTGCCGCTGGCCCAGGGGCTGTTGCAGCGCCTGGAAGCCTCGATTGTCTTTGAAGACAAGGCCCTGATCGTGATCAACAAGCCTGCCGGCATTGCGGTTCACGGTGGTAGCGGCCTGACGTTCGGGGTGATCGAAGCCTTCCGTCAGCTGCGCCCCGATTGCAAGGAGCTTGAGCTGGTTCACCGTCTCGACCGTGATACGTCCGGCCTGTTGATGATCGCCAAGAAGCGCAGCATGTTGCGCCACCTGCACACCGCATTGCGCGGTGATGGCGTCGACAAGCGCTACATGGCGCTGGTGCGCGGTAACTGGGCGAGCTCGATCAAGCAGGTTCGTGCGGCGTTGGGCAAGAGCAACCTGCGCTCCGGCGAACGCATGGTCGAGGTCGACGAAGAGGAGGGCAAGGAGTCCGTGACCGTGTTCAAGGTCCTGCGCCGCTTCGGTGACTTTGCCACCCTGATCGAAGCCAAGCCGATCACTGGCCGGACTCACCAGATTCGTGTGCACACCTTGCACGCCGGGCATTGCATCGCTGGCGACAGCAAGTATGGTGACGAAGGTTTCAGCAAGGAAATTCGTGATCTGGGCGGTAAGCGCCTGTTCCTGCATGCCTACATGCTGACTGTGCCGTTGCCGGATGGTGGCGAATTGAAGTTGCAGGCGCCTGTCGACGAAATGTGGGCTAAAACCGTGGAGCGCCTGAGTGCACCCATCTGATTACAAGCTGCTGATTTTCGATTGGGACGGCACGCTGGCCGATTCCATTGGTCGGATTGTCGAGGCGATGCACGTGGCGTCGCAGCGGTCCGGGTTCGAGCAGTGCGATGATCTTGCGGTCAAGGGCATCATCGGCCTGGGTCTGCCGGAGGCGATTCGTACCCTGTATCCGGAAATCGGCGATGCCGAACTTGTAGCGTTTCGTCAGCACTACGCCGATCACTACATCGCCTCGGAAGCGGTACCTTCGCCCTTGTTCGAGGGCGTGGTCGAGTCGCTCGAGGCGTTTCGTGCCGAGGGTTATCACCTGGCCGTGGCCACGGGCAAGGCCCGTCGCGGGCTGGATCGGGTGCTGAAGTCTCACGGTTGGGAAAATTACTTCGATATCACCCGGGCTGCCGACGAGACAGCCAGCAAGCCCCATCCGCTGATGCTTGAGCAGATACTGGCGCATTGTGATGTGCGTGCGGATCAGGCCCTGATGGTTGGCGACTCGTCCTTCGATCTGCAGATGGCGCGCAATGCCGGCATGGATTCGGTGGCGGTCAGCTACGGCGCGCAATCGATTGAAGCGCTGAAGCTGTTCGAGCCACGACTGGCTATCGATCGTTTTTCACAATTGCACGCCTGGCTGGGTCAGCGGGCCTAATACGTTATTGCTGGGGTAAATGGCATGGCCGACGAATGGAAAGCGCCCGCCAAGGCGAGCGCAGAGAGCGGTGACGAAAAAAGCTGGAAGCTGTTGGAGAAGACCCTGCTGGCCGGTGTGCAGGAGCAGCGTCGCTCCCGGCGTTGGGGGATTTTCTTCAAGTTGTTGACCTTCGTGTACCTGTTTGTCGCGTTGGCGCTGTTTACGCCTCTGATGGATATCGAGAAGGCTGCAACCCGCAGTGGTAACTACACCGCGTTGATCGAGATCGACGGCATGATCGCCGACAAGGAGCCGGCCAGTGCCGACAACATCGTCGGTAGCCTGCGAGCCGCCTTCGAAGACGACAAGGTCAAGGGTGTCATCCTGCGCATCAATAGCCCGGGCGGCAGTCCGGTGCAGTCAGGCTATGTCTATGACGAGATTCGCCGACTGCGTGGACTGCATCCGGATACCAAGCTTTACGCGGTGATTTCCGACCTGGGTGCTTCCGGCGCGTATTACATTGCCAGTGCGGCGGACCAAATCTATGCCGACAAGGCGAGCCTGGTGGGCTCCATCGGGGTAACGGCGGCCGGCTACGGGTTTGTCGGCACCATGGAGAAGCTGGGAGTGGAGCGTCGCACCTACACTTCGGGCGAGCACAAATCCTTCCTCGACCCGTTCCAGCCGCAGAAGCCTGAAGAAACGGCGTTCTGGCAGGGTGTGCTCGATACCACCCACAAACAGTTCATCAGCAGCGTCAAGCAGGGTCGTGGCGATCGCCTGAAGGACAAGGAGCATCCGGAGCTGTTCTCCGGGCTGGTCTGGTCGGGTGAGCAGGCGCTGCCGCTGGGCTTGATCGACGGCCTGGGTAATGCCAGTTATGTCGCGCGGGATGTGATCGGCGAAAAAGAGCTGGTGGACTTCACCGTTCAGGAATCGCCGTTCGATCGCTTCTCGAAAAAGCTCGGCGCCAGCGTGGCTGAGCACTTGGCAATGTGGATGGGGTTTAACGGTCCGTCGTTGCGTTAAGTTTTTTAAAGTCAAAAGATCGCAGCCTGCGGCAGCTCCTACACCGATCACCTGTAGGAGCTGCCGCAGGCTGCGATCTTTTGCTTTTAGGGGATTTGCACGCCTTCGGTTAGAAGCATATCGACAAGGCGAATCAGCGGCAGGCCGACCAGGCTGGTAGCGTCGGGGCCCTCGGTGCGCTGAAACAGGCTTACCCCCAAGCCTTCGGCCTTGAAACTGCCAGCACAGTCGTAGGGTTGTTCGGCGCGCAGGTAGCGTTCGATGCGTTCACTGTCGAGTGTGCGCATGTGCACCGTGAAGGGTACGCAGTCGACCTGGCAATGGCCGGTCTGGCTATTCAGCAGGGCGAGCCCGGTCAGGAACGTCACGCTGGCGCCGCTTGCAGCCAGCAGTTGCTCGCGGGCCTTTTCGAAAGTGTGGGGCTTGCCGACGATTCGCTCGCCAAGCACCGCGACCTGGTCTGAGCCGATAATCAGATGAGCGGTATGGCTGGCGGCCAGTGCGCGTGCTTTCTCTTCGGCGAGGCGTTTGACCAGCTCGACGGCGGATTCACCGAGGCGATGGCTTTCATCGATGTCCGGCGAGCTGCAGCTGAATGGCAGCTGCAAGCGGGCCAGCAAATCCCGGCGATAAACCGAGCTTGAAGCGAGTAATAAAGGCAGCATGCGCAACTCCAAATGGCAGGCATGAATTCTATCGGGGCTTCCAAGTGACGGACAGGGCTGAATTTCCTTTGACATGGGCGGGTGCATCCCTATAATGCTGCGCCTATGTTGAATGACCCGATTCCACCTCACGTTGACCCGCGCAAATTGGCTGATCGTGGCACCACCCTCCAAGGTGAAATGCTGCTGGCCGATTTGAAGAGACTCTGCGACCCGCTTTCCGACAATGTCGGTACGGTGCAGGCTAAATTCGTTTTTGAACGAGATGAACGTAAATCTGTGGTCATCCACAGCTTTATCGACACTGAAGTCAAAATGGTTTGCCAGCGTTGTCTTGAGCTGGTCACCCTGCCGATCCATAGCGAATGCAGTTACGCTGTGGTGAAGGAGGGTGCGAATACCCAGTCGTTGCCGAAAGGTTATGACGTGCTGGAACTGGGCGAAGATCCATTGGATCTGCAGTCACTGATCGAGGAGGAGCTTCTGCTCGCCTTGCCCATTGTGCCTGCTCATCATCCGGAAGAATGCCAGCAGCCGGCGGGAGCAGATGAGCCCGAACCGAGCGAGGACGAGGTAACGCGGTCCAACCCGTTCAGTGTATTGGCGCAGTTAAAGCGTGACCCAAACGTTTAGGAGTTAATCAATTATGGCTGTTCAGCAGAACAAAAAATCCCGCTCTGCCCGTGACATGCGCCGTTCGCACGACGCTCTCGAGGCTAGCACCCTGTCTGTAGAAAAAACCACCGGTGAAGTTCACCTGCGTCACCACGTATCGCCAGAAGGCGTATACCGTGGCCGTAAAGTGATCGACAAGGGCGCTGACGAGTAATCACTTGTCCGCTCAAGTCATCGCGATTGACGCAATGGGCGGGGACTTCGGTCCCCGCAGCATTGTCCAGGCCAGTCTTGCTTGCCTGTCTGCTACGCCCTCGCTGTACCTGACCCTCGTCGGTCAACCCTCCCTCCTTGAAGAATTGATCGCTGGCCAATCGGTTGTGGATCGCGCGCGCCTGTCGATTACTCCGGCGTCCGAAGTCATCACCATGGACGAAAAACCTGCCCAGGCCCTGCGCGGCAAGCCCGACTCGTCGATGCGCGTGGCGCTTGAGTTGCTGCGCGATGGCAAGGTCCAGGCTTGTGTCAGTGCCGGTAATACCGGGGCGCTGATGGCGCTGTCGCGCTTTGTGCTCAAGACCTTGCCGGGCATTGATCGGCCGGCCATGGTAGCGGCGATCCCGACGCAGAAAGGTTATTGCCAGTTGCTCGACCTGGGCGCCAATGTCGATTGCAGCGCCGAGCATCTGTTGCAGTTTGCAGTGATGGGCTCGGTTGCGGCCGAGACCCTGGGTATCGTGCGTCCGCGCGTCGCATTGCTGAACATCGGCACCGAGGACATCAAGGGCAATCAGCAGGTCAAGCTGGCTGCAACCTTGCTGCAAAGTGCCCGTGGCATCAACTACATCGGTTTTGTCGAGGGCGACGGGTTGTACCGTGGCGAAGCGGATGTGGTGGTCTGCGACGGTTTTGTCGGCAACATCCTGCTCAAGTCCAGCGAGGGGTTGGCCACCATGATTGCCGGGCGCATCGAGGCGTTGTTCAAGAAAAACCTGCCGTCACGCATGGTGGGAGCCTTGGCCCTGCCCCTGATGAAGCGTTTGCAAGCTGACCTGGCGCCGGCGCGACATAACGGCGCGAGCTTTCTTGGTTTGCAGGGCATCGTGGTCAAGAGCCACGGTTCTGCGGGGGTGCAGGGGTTTCAGAGTGCAATTTCCCGTGCCTTGATCGAGATCCAGGAAAACCTGCCGGAGCGCATCCACGGTCGTCTGGAGGATTTGTTGCTTTAGGCGTTTTCGTCGGACAATGCTTAAATGTGACCGCTTGGTTCAAATGGCCATCCAACTCTCAGTTTCTTGCGTCCCCCTGAGCGGGACGTCAATTCTCCGACGACAAGATCATTAGGGGCTTGTTACATGTCTGCTTCCCTCGCATTCGTCTTTCCGGGACAGGGTTCGCAGTCCCTCGGCATGCTGGCCGAGTTGGGCGCGCAACACCCGGTCGTCCTCGACACGTTCAAAGAAGCTTCCGATGCCCTGGGTTACGACCTGTGGGCGCTGACCCAGCAAGGGCCGGAAGAACAACTCAACCAGACCGATAAGACCCAGCCGGCAATTTTGACCGCTTCGATCGCCCTGTGGCGTCTGTGGTTGGCTGAAGGCGGCGCGCGCCCGGCGTATGTGGCTGGTCACAGCCTGGGCGAATACAGTGCCTTGGTGGCTGCTGGCAGCCTGAGCCTGGCTGATGCAGTGAAACTCGTCGAGCGCCGTGGCCAGCTGATGCAGGAAGCTGTTCCGGCGGGGCAGGGTGGCATGGCTGCCATCCTCGGCCTGGAAGACGCTGACGTATTGGCTGCCTGTGCCGAAGCGGCACAAGGCGAAGTGGTCAGCGCGGTCAACTTCAACTCCCCGGGGCAAGTGGTCATTGCCGGCGCCAAGGCCGCGGTGGAACGTGCCATTGAGGGCTGCAAGGCACGTGGCGCCAAGCGCGCCATGCCGTTGCCGGTCAGCGTGCCGTCGCATTGTGAACTGATGCGTCCGGCGGCCGAGCGTTTCGCCGAATCGATCGCCGCGATCGATTGGCAGGCTCCGCAGATCCCGGTGGTACAGAATGTCAGCGCCCAGGTGCCGGCGGATCTGGAAACCCTCAAGCGTGATCTGCTCGAGCAATTGTACAAGCCAGTACGCTGGGTAGAATCCGTACAGACCCTGGCCGCCAAGGGCGCGACCAATCTAGTGGAATGCGGCCCGGGCAAAGTACTGGCCGGTCTGAACAAGCGCTGCGCCGAAGGCGTATCGACTTCCAATCTCAATACCCCAGACGCTTTCGCTGCCGCCCGTGCAGCGCTGGCCTGAATCAGGAGAAGCTTGCATGAGTCTGCAAGGTAAAGTTGCACTGGTCACCGGCGCGAGCCGCGGCATCGGCCAGGCTATCGCCCTGGAATTGGGTCGTCAGGGCGCCATCGTTGTAGGCACCGCGACCTCCGCTTCTGGTGCCGAGCGCATTGCCGCCACTTTGAAGGAAAACGGCATTCAGGGCACTGGCCTTGAGCTCAATGTCACCAGCGACGAGTCCGTGGCGGCTGTCCTGGCGACCATTCAGGCGCAGTTCGGTGCCCCGGCGATCCTGGTCAATAATGCCGGCATCACCCGCGATAACCTGATGATGCGCATGAAAGACGACGAGTGGCATGACGTGGTCGATACCAACCTGAACAGTCTGTTCCGCCTGTCCAAGGGCGTTTTGCGCGGTATGACCAAGGCCCGTTGGGGACGAATTATCAGTATTGGCTCGGTTGTGGGTGCCATGGGCAACGCAGGCCAAGTAAACTACGCTGCCGCCAAGGCCGGCCTGGAAGGTTTCAGCCGCTCTCTGGCGCGTGAAGTCGGTTCGCGTTCGATTACGGTAAACTCGGTAACCCCTGGGTTCATCGATACCGATATGACCCGCGAACTGCCCGAGGCACAGCGTGAAGCCTTGCAGACGCAGATTCCGCTGGGTCGTCTGGGGCAAGCTCAAGAGATCGCGTCCGTGGTCGCTTTTCTTGCGTCGGACGGTGCGGCTTACGTTACTGGGGCTACAATCCCGGTGAACGGCGGGATGTACATGAGTTAAATGTGACGGATCGTTTCAAAAAAATGTCATACGAGCTGTCTAAAATCCGTTATAAAGCTGCAATCTATTTATAGGCAGTGGGTCACCGGGTTTGAGGAGTGAAGCTTTCAGTTGAAAAGCTGAAAAGTCTTTCTATACACTTACCCACTGGCCAGCTGCCTGAATTTGTCCATTAGGAGTGAAAACAAGGTATGAGCACCATCGAAGAGCGCGTCAAGAAAATCGTTGCCGAGCAACTGGGCGTTAAAGAAGAAGAAGTGGTCAACACTGCTTCCTTCGTTGAAGACCTGGGTGCTGACTCCCTTGACACCGTTGAGCTGGTGATGGCTCTGGAAGAGGAATTCGAGACCGAAATCCCTGACGAAGAAGCTGAGAAGATCACTACCGTACAAGCTGCAATCGACTACGTAACTAGCCACCAGGCGTAATAGTTTGTAATCGTTGCTCGCTGTCATGGAAAAACCGCACTGCCATCATGGCGTGCGGTTTTTTCTTTAGGCCTGATGCAAAGTCGTCATTTGAAAAAAAGGAGAGTGCTGTGTCGCGTAGACGCGTCGTAGTCACCGGTATGGGTATGTTGTCGCCACTGGGCACGGATGTGCCGAGCAGCTGGCAGGGCATTCTGGCTGGCCGCAGTGGCATTGGTCTGATCGAACACACCGACCTTTCTGCCTATTCCACCCGTTTTGGCGGCTCGGTAAAGGACTTCAAAGTCGAGGATTACCTGTCGGTCAAGGAAGCTCGCAAGCTCGACCTGTTCATTCAGTACGGTCTGGCCGCAGGTTTTCAAGCAGTGCGCAATGCCGGTCTGGAAGTGACCGACGCCAATCGCGAGCGCATCGGCGTGGCCATGGGTTCGGGTATCGGTGGACTGACCAACATCGAAGAAACCAGTCGTACCTTGCATGAGACCGGCCCGCGACGGATTTCCCCGTTCTTCGTGCCTGGCTCGATCATCAATATGATTTCCGGCTTCCTGTCCATCCACCTGGGCGCACAGGGGCCTAACTATGCCATCGCCACGGCGTGTACCACCGGTACGCACTGCATCGGCATGGCTGCTCGCAACATCATGTACGACGAAGCCGACGTGATGATCGCAGGCGGTGCCGAGATGGCAGCCTGCGGACTGGGCATGGGTGGTTTCGGCGCTTCACGCGCGCTATCGACCCGCAACGACGAGCCGACCCGCGCCAGCCGCCCATGGGACAAGGGCCGTGATGGCTTCGTATTGTCCAATGGCGCCGGTGCGCTGGTGCTGGAAGAGCTGGAACACGCCAAGGCCCGTGGCGCTACCATCTATGCCGAACTGATCGGTTTCGGTACCAGTGGCGATGCCTACCACATGACTTCGCCGCCAGCCGATGGCGCGGGGGCTGCACGTTGCATCACCAATGCGCTGCGTGATGCCAGGATCAATGGCGATCAAGTGCAGTACATCAACGCCCACGGCACCTCGACGCCGGCTGGCGACCTCGCTGAAGTCAATGCGATCAAGTCGGTGTTTGGCGAGCACGCCTACAAGTTGGCCGTCAGCTCGACCAAGTCGATGACCGGTCACTTGCTGGGTGCGGCGGGCGCGGTCGAGGCCATCTTCAGCGTGCTGGCGATCAACAGCCAGGTGGCGCCACCGACCATCAACCTCGATGAGCCGGACGAAGGCTGCGACCTCGACTTCGTGCCGCACACCGCGCGCAACATGGATATCGATGTGGTCGTGTCCAACTCCTTCGGTTTTGGCGGCACCAACGGCTCGCTGGTGTTTCGCCGGTTTGCAGGCTGATGGACAGCTGGGTCGACGGTCAGCCGGCTGACGCATTGTCGCTGAAGGATCGCGGCCTAGCCTACGGCGACGGTCTGTTCGAGACCATCGCCGTGCATGATGGCTTTCCGGTCCTGCTGGATCGTCATCTGGTGCGGCTGGCCAAGGGGTGCCGGCGGTTGGCAATCAATCTGGATCATGCTGCCGTGGTTTCGGAGGTGTTGACCTATGCCGAGCAACTGAACGACGGCGTACTCAAACTGATCATTACCCGCGGCGACAGCCTGCGCGGTTATGCTTTCGATCCTTCGGCCCAGGCCCGTCGTATCCTGACGGGTAACCCTCCTGCGGTTTACCCGCAGGCTCATGCGGAGCAAGGCATTCGCCTGTTCCCGTGTACCACGCGACTTTCCTTTCAACCCCTTCTTGCAGGTCTCAAGCACTTGAACCGTCTTGAGCAGGTGATGGCGCGTGCCGAATGGCAGGACACCGAACATGCTGAAGGCTTGATGCTCGATCAAGCCGGTCGCGTGATCGAGGGCGTGTTCAGTAACGTGTTCCTGGTGCATGACGGCGTGTTGATCACCGCAGATTTGAGCAGCTGCGGCGTAGAAGGTGTGATGCGTGCCGAATTATTGTCTCAGGCGGAATCTTTAGGTATCCCCCTGCAAATCACCGATATCACGCTTGAGCAGCTGCAAGGCGCTGACGAAGTCTTTGTCTGTAACAGCGTGTATGGCGTTTGGCCGGTGCGCGCCTATGCCGCACTGAGCTGGCCGGTTGGGCCGCTCACCCGTAAACTCCAAACCATTGCCCGCGCGCTACTGGATGCTTGATACGTGAGACGTAAATTCTTGCTGCTGCTGGAAACCGGACTGGTTCTGGCGGGGCTGATGTTAGGTGCTTCTGCCTGGAAAATTCATTCGGCGCTGGTACAGCCGCTGAATATCAAACAGGAAGAATTGCTGGAGGTGCCCAAGGGCACTACCCCGAACCGCACTTTCCTGCGAATGGAAGCCGACGGCGTCATCAAGGACGCGTTCTGGCTGCGCGTCTATTGGCGCTTCAATTTGCCCAAGCAGCCGTTGCACAGCGGCGAGTACCGCATGACGCCCGGCATGACCGTCGAAGGTCTGATCGATCTGTGGAAGCGCGGGGAAATGGTGCAATACAGCCTGACCCTGGTCGAAGGCTGGAATTTCCATCAGGTCCGTGCGGCCCTGGCCAAGGAAGAAAAGCTCGAGCAAACCTTGAAAGGCCTGAGCGACAGCCAGGTCATGGACAAGCTCGGCCATAGCGGGATTTTTCCCGAGGGACGATTCTTTCCCGACACTTATCGCTTCGTGCGTGGCATGACCGACGCCGAATTGCTCAAAACCGCTTACCAGCGCCTCGACGACGTACTGGCCAAGGAGTGGAGTCAGCGTGCCGCCGACCTGCCTTACTCCGGTCCCTATCAAGCCCTGATCATGGCCTCGCTGGTGGAGAAGGAAACCGGCGTGCCACAGGAGCGCGGGCAAATTGCCGGCGTGTTCGTGCGTCGGATGGAGATCGGCATGCTGTTGCAAACGGACCCAACGGTGATCTATGGCCTGGGTGACCGTTACAACGGCAAGCTGACTCGCGCCCATCTCAAGGAAGCGACCCCCTACAACACCTATATGATTTCCGGCTTGCCGCCGACACCGATTGCCATGGTCGGCCGCGAAGCCATCCACGCGGCACTCAATCCGGTGGAAGGCACCAGCCTCTACTTTGTCGCTCGCGGCGACGGCAGCCATGTGTTCTCCGATGATCTGGACGCGCACAATAATGCCGTGCGAGAGTTCCAGCTCAAGCGTCGCGCCGATTATCGCTCCAGTCCGGCACCGGTGGGCTCGCCCGAAACGCCGGATTCCGAGGCGTCGCCAACCGATGCACCGCCAATGGAGGTGCCGCAAACCGAAACGACGCAGCCCGAGGCTTCCGAAGCCCAGCCCCCTGTCCCGGCGGCTTCGCCCGACTCAGCGCCAGACTCAGCGTCAGACTCAGCGCCCGAGGCTGCACCTGCGGTGCCCGCGCAAGATCCCGTGCCTGAACCTGCTGCAACGCCGGAACCGCAATCCGAACCGAACACAACACCACCGCAAAGCCCGCAATGAATCTGACTAAGGACTGCCTGTGACTGGCTTGTTTATTACGCTGGAAGGCCCGGAAGGCGCCGGCAAGAGCACCAATCGCGAATACCTGGCCGAACGCCTGCGCGCTGCCGGTATCGAGGTGCTGCTGACCCGCGAACCGGGCGGCACGCCGCTGGCCGAACGCATTCGCGAAGTGCTGTTGGCGCCGGTCGATGAGGTCATGAACCCGGACACTGAACTGTTGCTGGTGTTCGCGGCGCGCGCCCAGCACTTGGCCGAAGTCATACGCCCGGCGCTGGCCCGCGGTGCCGTAGTGTTATGTGATCGCTTCACCGATTCGACCTACGCCTACCAGGGCGGTGGCCGCGGCTTGTCGCTGGAACGTATTGCGACGCTGGAAACCTTTGTCCAAGGCGATCTGCGCCCTGACCTGACGTTGATTTTCGACCTGCCGGTGGAAGTGGGGCTGGCGCGCGCCAGTGCCCGTGGACGTCTGGATCGCTTTGAGCTGGAGGGCCGGGCCTTTTTCGATGCCGTGCGCAGTGCCTTCCTCAAGCGCGCAGCAGCGGAGCCTGCGCGGTACGTGCTGATCGACGCCGCACAACCGTTGGCACAGGTCCAGCAATCCCTGGATGCCCTGCTGCCACGCCTGTTGGAGCTGAGCCGTGGCTGAAGCCTATCCATGGCAAGACAGCCTCTGGCAGCAACTGGCGGGTCGTGCGCAACACGCCCATGCTTATTTGCTGCATGGCCCGGCCGGAATCGGCAAGCGGGCCCTGGCCGAACGCTTGATGGCCAGTTTGCTGTGCCAGCGTCCGACCCCGCAGGGCGCTTGTGGCGAATGCAAGTCGTGCCTGTTGCTCAAGGCCGGCAGTCATCCCGACAACTACATCCTGGAGCCGGAAGAAGCCGACAAGGCAATCAAGGTCGACCAGGTGCGCGACCTGGTCAGTTTCGTGGTGCAGACCGCGCAACTGGGTGGGCGTAAAGTAGTGTTGATCGAACCGGTCGAGTCGATGAACATCAACGCCGCCAACGCCTTGCTCAAAAGCCTGGAAGAACCGTCTGGCGACACGGTATTACTATTGGTCAGCCACCAGCCCAGTCGGCTGTTGCCGACCATCAAGAGTCGCTGTGTGCAGCAAGCCTGTCCGCTGCCGGGCGAGGCCATGAGTCTGGACTGGCTGGCCACGGCCTTGCCGGACTGTTCGCCGCAAGAGCGCATCGAGTTGCTGACGCTGGCAGCCGGTTCGCCTCTGGCCGCCGTGAACCTGAACGCCCAGGGCGTGCGCGAGCAGCGCGCGCAAGTGGTCGATGGGGTGAAGAAGTTGCTCAAGCAGCAACAATCGCCGACACAGTTGGCCGAAGGCTGGAATGCGATTCCGTTGTTGCTGCTGTTCGACTGGTTCTGTGATTGGTCGAGCCTGATCCTGCGCTATCAGCTGACCCAGGATGAAGAAGGGTTGGGGCTGACGGACATGCGCAAGGTGATCCAGTACCTGGCGCAAAAAACCGCTCAGGACAAAGTCCTGAATATCCAGGACTGGATTCTCGCCCAGCGCCAGAAGGTATTGAGTAAAGCCAACCTCAACCGGGTGTTGTTGCTGGAGGCGCTGCTGGTGCAATGGGCGACGCTGCCTGCCCAGAGGTGACCGCCTGCGCCTGGAGTCTGCGCATCAGCCGTCATTGAAGGCGATAATACTGCATGCAGTCGAATCGAAACCTACCTGGCCGGACCACTGAAATCCGACCGTCCCACTCATACGATGTAAGTTGCAGCCCTTTATGCTCGTAGATTCCCATTGTCACCTTGATCGCCTCGACCTTGCCGCCCATGACGGCTCGTTGGATGCCGCCCTGGATGCGGCCCGCCAGCGTGGGGTAGGGCACTTCCTGTGTATCGGCGTCAGCGCTGACAACGCGGCCGATGTCAAAGCCCTGGCCGAGCGCTATGACGATGTCGATTGTTCAGTCGGCGTGCATCCGCTGGATGTGCAGCCGGGGGCGGCGCCTGCCTTGGACTGGCTGTTGCACGAGCTCAACCATCCGCGCGTGGTGGCGATCGGTGAAACAGGTCTGGATTATCACTACGAGCCGGAAGCGGCGGAGTTGCAGCAGCAATCTTTCCGATTGCACCTGCAAGCAGCGCAGCAGACCGGCAAGCCGGTGATCATCCACACTCGAGGCGCACGCGCCGATACCTTGAACCTGCTGCATGAGGCGGCGCTGCCCCAGGCAGGCGTGCTGCACTGCTTCACCGAGGACTGGGACATGGCGAAAGCCGCCCTGGACATGGGTTACTACATTTCCCTGTCCGGGATTGTCACATTCCGCAACGCCGACGCGTTGCGCGATGTGGCAAGCAAGGTGCCGGCCGATCGTTTGCTGGTGGAAACCGACTCACCGTACCTGGCGCCGATCCCTTACCGTGGCAAGCCGAACCTGCCGCAGTACGTGCGCGAAGTAGCGGAATTTCTGGCAATGTTGCGGGGTGAGCGCTACGAGCGATTTGCCGAGCAGACCACTGAGAACTTCAAGCGGTTGTTTCCGTTGGCGCATGTAAAAGGCTAAATCGCAGGCAAAAAAAACCCGGGTTCTGGGGGGTGAATCCGGGTTAAGACCATTAGGAGTAAAACAATGGCACGCGGTCCGTTGGTACCAATATCGGCGTGACACTTGGGGGAGATGCCCCGCCGACAGTTCAAGTATTGATCAGTATTTCGCACCGTCCAGTTTGTAGGCCGTGGTTTTTAAACATATTTGGAATACGGGCGCTTCAGAAGAGTTCTCATCAACAGACGATGTTGCGAGAAATCATCAAGAAACACAGATATGGTCGGATGATCCGTGCATTTTTGCGCAATTTAGGCATAATACGCGGCTTCGAATTATGACCCCTACAGACCTTTTCTTATGCATAAAGAACCTCGTAAGGTCCGTGAGTTTCGTCGCCGCGAGCAAGAAATTCTCGATACCGCGCTCAAGCTGTTCCTCGACCAGGGTGAAGACAGTGTCACCGTCGAGATGATTGCTGATGCTGTCGGTATCGGCAAAGGCACGATCTACAAGCACTTCAAGTCCAAGGCCGAAATCTATCTGCGCCTGATGCTCGACTATGAGCGCGATTTGAACGAGCTGTTGCATTCGGCCGATGTCGACAAGGACAAGGAGGCCCTGTCCCGCGCCTATTTCGAATTCCGCATGCGCGACCCGCAGCGGTACCGGTTGTTTGACCGCCTGGAAGAAAAGGTCGTCAAGGGCAACCAGGTGCCGGAGATGGTCGAGGAGCTGCACAAGATCCGCGCCTCGAACTTCGAACGCTTGACCTTGCTTATCAAGGGCCGGATCAGCGAAGGCAAGCTTGAAGACGTGCCACCTTATTTCCATTACTGCGCGTCCTGGGCGCTGGTGCACGGAGCCGTGGCGCTCTACCACTCGCCGTTCTGGAGCAATGTGCTGGAAGACCAGGAAGGCTTCTTCCAGTTCCTGATGGACATCGGCGTGCGCATGGGCAACAAGCGCAAGCGGGACAGCGATACCCCGAGCAGCTGAGCCATTCAGCCACCTTATTGCTCGTTATTTCGCTACATGGCGCAGCAGCGCAGGAATATACTCAGGCAGAGGGCTTGCTAAAACTTGATTTGTGAGTCAAGTTTTAGCAAGCCCGAATATTCTTGCGCCGGAGTGATCATGATCGTTGACCGACAAGGCAGGCGTTTTCGCAATTTGCGAGTCAGCCTGACCTCAGCCTGCAATTACGCTTGTACCTACTGCGTGCCCAACGGCAAGCGGCTGGTGGCTGCGCAGGATGAATTGTCGGCCGAAGCCATGGCGCGTGGCGTCGCGTACCTGATCGAAGCGGCGGGTATCGAGCGCTTGCGCATCACCGGTGGCGAACCGCTGGTCAGTCCGAAACTCGAAGCCTTCATGGCGGCCGTCGGCCAGATGGGGCTGCAGGACATCAGCCTGACCACCAACGGCCAGCTACTGGCGAAGAAGCTGCCGATCCTGGTGGATGCCGGCATTCGACGCATCAACGTTTCCCTCGATACCCTCGACGCTTCTGCGTTTCGCGGCATTGCCCGTGGCGGTGATCTGGCGACGGTGCTTGATGGCATGGACCAGGCCCGTGCAGCGGGCATGAAGGTCAAGGTCAACATGGTGCCGCTGCGCGGCCAGAACCTCGATCAGGTGATGCCGCTGCTCGATTACTGCCTGGAACGCGGTTATGAACTGCGCTTCATCGAGTTGATGCGCATGGGCCACCTGGCCAGCGACTCCAATGCCTTCCTGCAGCAGTTTGTCAGCCTGCAACAGCTGCTGGGCCTGATCGGCGAGCGCTATGAATATCTCCAGGCCGATGCGCCTGTCGATGCCACCGCCGTGCGTTATGAAATTCCGGGGCTGGGGCATTTCGGCGTGATCGCCAATGAAAGCGTGCCGTTCTGCCGCACCTGCTCGCGGTTGCGCCTGTCGTCCACGGGCTGGCTGCATGGCTGTTTGTCGTCAAGCAATCGCCACTATGTTGGCGATCTGCTGGACAAGCCGCGTCATCAGGCGCTTCCGGCGTTACAGCGGTTGTTGGTCAAGGCGTTGGGCGACAAGCAGGAAGTGGCGTTTTCCGGTGGTGCTACCGTCATGAAGATTATCGGCGGCTGAGTCGGCCTCTTCGCGAGCAGGCTCGCTCCCACAGGTATGGCGCCAACCCTTGTGGGAGCGAGCCTGCTCGCGAATGCGATTTATCAAGCGGCGACGCACTTGAGCTGGCGCAAAAGCTGCATCCTACGGCCATTCGCCGGTTTTCCGTCACCGGCCCCTGGAGGATAGGATGCGTAGCCTGGTTTTGCTGCTGGCCATTATGGCGCTCGGTGGCTGCATGAATGTCAGCGAGATGGCCGAAGGGACTCGCTACCACATGAGTGATGCCGGCCTGCTGGACCACAGCGACAGCCGCCGAGTGAATAACCTGCGTATCCAGCCAGACTCGTTCGTCTACATTGCCCAGGGCGCCTTTATGCCGCCGGGCAGTGCCGTCTACCCGCGCCCCAATGTGATCGCCGAAGTCGCCTTCGATGGTTTCGTCGAGTATTTCCCGATGGTCCGCCGCGCCCGCACACCGCAAGGCCTTGACCAGGCCATGGGCGAAGCCCGTGCCGTCGGTGCCCACTACCTGCTCTATACCCGTTTCGCCAAGTCCGATGACCGCATTGGCAACTCGGATGAATGGCTGGATCAGGAGGCCGTGGATCGCCTTGGTATCGATACCGGCGTGATTCAGATCATGTTGATCGAGACCAGCACCCAGTATTTGATTGATACTGCACGTATCAACAGTCGTGGCGGTCTACTGACATTCCACGACGAAAAACCCGAAGACCTGATGGGCCCGCCGCTGCAGCAGTACGCGCGTAGCCTGTTGGGGCTCAGCGACCAGTAATTTCAAGGAGAGCACCATGAGTGGCCCGCAA
>CXWK01097883.1_pt2 | contig 32519 bp, 33 predicted proteins | sample 590851 | NCBI WGS metagenome assembly CXWK01 (sample SAMEA3498364, study PRJEB10139) | wastewater metagenome | biome: wastewater treatment plant; material: activated sludge | place: Denmark | collected 2014-08-01
CGCTAACGCGGTACGCAGGGTCGGCGTCGATGGCGTGATGCTAATGCCGGCGCTGGTCTACGGTTCCAAGCCGTTCGAAACCGCCGAGCATTACCGTTACGTGGCGAAAAACGCCGACGTGCCGCTGATGGTCTACAACAACCCGCCAATCTACAAAAACGACGTGACCCCGGACATCCTCATAGCCCTCGCCGACTGCGACAACGTGGTGTGCTTCAAGGATTCCTCGGGCGACACTCGCCGCTTCATCGACATTCGCAATGAAGTGGGAGACCGTTTCGTGTTGTTCGCCGGCCTCGACGACGTGGTGCTGGAAAGCCTCGCCGTGGGCGCTGAAGGCTGGGTGTCGGGCATGTCCAACGTATTCCCCAAAGAGGGCGAAACCATCTTCCGCCTGGCCAAGGCCGGACGCTATGCCGAAGCCATGCCGATCTACGAATGGCTGATGCCGATCCTGCACCTCGACGCCCGTGCCGACCTGGTGCAGTGCATCAAGCTGTGCGAAGCCATCGCCGGTCGCGGCAGCGCCCTGACCCGTCCGCCACGCCTGGCCCTGCCGGAAGCCGATCGCGTCTTTGTCGAGCAGATCATGGCCAAGGCCCTGGCCAACCGTCCGCACTTGCCGGACGTCGGTCTCTGAGTGATTGCCGGGTGGGTCTTCGCGGACCCGTCCCGGCTGCCTGTTTTTGCGCATCTACAGGAAACGCCAGCATGTCCAACGCTCAACACCCGTCTAGCGCAACCACACCCTCGGGACTCAAACGTGTCGTGGCCGCCGCCATGGCCGGCACCGTTGCCGAATGGTATGAATTCTTCCTTTATGGCACCGCTTCGGCACTGGTCTTCGGCCAGTTGTTCTTCCGCCAGACCGACAGCCCCATCGATGGCATCATCGCTGCCTTCGCCCTGTATGCCGTGGGCTTTCTCGCCCGTCCGCTGGGCGGGCTGGTGTTCGGTCACTACGGTGACAAGTACGGCCGCAAACGCCTGCTGCAATTAAGCCTGGTGGTGGTTGGCATCACCACCTTCCTGATGGGCTGCCTGCCCGGCTTCAACCAGATCGGCTATGCCGCGCCGGTGTTGCTGGTGCTGTTGCGGTTGATCCAGGGCTTCGCCTTTGGCGGCGAATGGGGCGGTGCGATCTTGCTGGTGTCCGAGCACTGCCCGGACAACCGTCGAGGCTTCTGGGCCAGTTGGCCACAAGCCGGTGTTCCAGCCGGCAACCTGGTGGCGACGGTTGCCCTGCTGCTGTTGTCGTCGAACCTGTCCGAGGAGCAATTCCTCGCCTGGGGCTGGCGCGTAGCATTCTGGTTCTCGGCCGTGGTGGTACTGATCGGCTACTGGATTCGCACCAGTGTCGATGACGCACCGATTTTCAAGGAGGCCCAGGCTCGTCAGGCGCAGACCAGGCATCAGCAACTGGGCGTGGTCGAAGTGCTGCGCCACCACTGGCGTTCGGTGCTGGTCGGTATCGGCGCGCGGTTTGCCGAGAACATCCTCTACTACACCGTCGTGACCTTCTCGATCACTTATCTGAAACTGGTGGTGCACAAGGACACGTCAGAGATTCTGTTGCTGATGTTCGGCGCTCACTTGCTGCACTTCTTCCTGATTCCGTTGATGGGTTATCTGTCGGATCTGGTCGGGCGCAAACCGGTTTACCTGGTGGGTGCAGTACTCACCGCGTTTTGGGGATTCGTCGGCTTCCCGATGATGGACACCGGCAACAATTGGCTGATCATGGCGGCCATCACCCTGGGCCTGGCCATCGAATCGATGACCTACGCGCCCTACTCGGCGCTGATGGCCGAGATGTTTCCGACCCACGTGCGCTACACCGCACTCTCGCTGTGCTACCAGGTGGCGCCGATCTTCGCGGGCTCGCTGGCGCCACTGATCGCGATCACCCTGCTCAACAAGTACCACAGCTCGACACCGATCGCGCTCTATCTGGTCGGCGCTTCGCTGATCTCCATCGTGGCCGTCGGGCTGACCCGGGAAACCCGTGGCAAATCGTTGCACACGGTAGATGCCGAGTCTGCTGCGCGGATTGCGGCGCTGGCCTCGCCTGCGACGACCCCACGTCGCGCCGACTCACTGGCGTAAACCCTGTAGGAGCGAGCATGCTCGCGATGGACGTCAACGATGACGCGTGCATTCTGGATTCACGCGGTGCCCTTGAGTGCCTCGCGAGCATGCTCGCTCCTACAGAGGAGTTGAATTACCCCTTTTTTGACAGGAGCCTTTTAGATGCCTGAGATCCTCGGTCACAACTACATCGGCGGTACACGCAGCGCCGCCGGCAGCATCGCGCTGCGAAGCCATGACGCAAGTACTGGCGAAGCCCTGCCCTTCTCGTTCATGCAAGCCACCGCAGAAGAAGTGCACGCCGCCGCCCAGGCCGCCGCAGCCGCCTACCCGGCCTTTCGCAACCTGCCGGCCAGCCGCCGTGCGGAATTTCTCGAGGCCATCGCCACGCAACTGGACGCGCTTGACGATGAGTTTGTCGCCCTGGTCACTCGCGAGACGGCACTGCCAACCGCTCGCATACAGGGTGAGCGTGCTCGCACCAGCGGCCAGATGCGCCTGTTCGCCCAAGTCCTGCGTCGTGGTGATTTCTACGGAGCGCGCATCGACCGCGCCTTGCCCGAACGCCAACCACTGCCACGGGTAGACCTACGTCAGTATCGAATCGGTGTCGGCCCGGTCGCCGTTTTCGGCGCGAGCAATTTCCCCCTGGCGTTCTCCACCGCCGGTGGCGATACCGCTGCCGCCCTGGCCGCCGGTTGCCCGGTGGTGTTCAAGGCCCACAGTGGACATATGGCAACTGCCGAACGGGTGGCTGATGCGATCATTCGCGCCGCCGAGCAGACGGACATGCCCAAGGGCGTGTTCAACATGATCTACGGCTCCGGCGTGGGCGAAATCCTGGTCAAGCATCCGGCGATCCAGGCTGTTGGTTTCACCGGCTCACTCAAGGGCGGCCGTGCCCTGTGCGATATGGCCGCTGCAAGATCACAACCGATTCCGGTGTTCGCTGAAATGAGCAGCATCAACCCGGTCGTGGTGTTGCCTCAAGCCTTGCAAGTTCGTGGCGAAAAAATCGCCAGTGAGCTGGTGGCATCGGTGGTCCAGGGCTGCGGTCAGTTCTGTACCAATCCCGGCCTGGTCATCGGCATCTCGTCACCGCGATTCGACGCTTTCACAGCGCTGCTCAGTGGTCTGATGAGCGAGCAACCGCCCCAGACCATGCTCAACGCCGGAACCCTTGCCAGCTATAAAAAAGCTCTGCGGGCACTGCTCAGTCATCCAGGGGTGACCCACCTGGCCGGTCAAGAACAGCTGGGCAACCAGGCCCGACCACAACTGTTCAAGGCCGACGCCAGCCTGCTGCTCAAGAGTGATGCGCTGCTGCAGGAAGAGGTATTCGGCCCGACGACCGTGCTGGTTGAAGTCGCCAATGCGGGGGAACTGCAGCAAGTGTTGCAAAGCTTGCACGGTCAACTGACCGCCACGTTGATAGCAGAAACCATCGACCTGCAAATCTGCACAGGCGTCTTGCCGCTGCTGGAGCAGAAAGTCGGTCGTGTGCTCTTCAATGGCTACCCTACCGGCGTCGAAGTCTGCGATGCGATGGTACATGGCGGCCCCTACCCGGCCACTTCCGATGCTCGTGGCACCTCAGTCGGCACCCTGGCCATCGAGCGATTCCTGCGCCCGGTGTGCTACCAGAACTGCCCCGACACCTTGCTGCCCGAAGCGCTTCAGAACGCCAACCCACTGGGCCTCAATCGCCTGGTCGATGGCATCCTCCAGCGCCAGTCGCTGTAAACCGAACGGGCGCCATGGGCGCCCGTTTCCTTTTCAATCCAGCAGTGCCTGCAAATCCCTGTACAACGCCTCGGGAACCTGCACCCCCTCCACCAGGCTGCGCGCCCGCGACTCATAGCGTCGTTGCGAGGGCAAGCGCGCGCCCTGCCCTTCAATTCCCTGAAACAACGCTTCTGCCCTGGCCAGGTGTTCCTGGGTTGCATCGCCCAAAAAGCGCCGGGGATCCAGAGCGATGATCAGTTCGCCATGATAAGGCGATGACTTGCTGCCCGCGTCGTAAGCCAGTGATTCAGCGCTTGTCAGGTCACCAATCAACGGCCCGGCGATCAACTCCACCATCGCCGCAAGTGCCGATCCCTTGTGCCCGCCGAAGGTCAGCATCGCGCCACTGTCGAGCACCACGCTCGCATCGTTGCTCGGATGGCCTTGCCCATCCACTCCCCACCCTTCGGGGATCGCCTTGCCGGCTCGTCGATGCAGTTCGATATCGCCGCGAGCGATGGCGCTGGTGGCAAAGTCGAATACAAAAGGCTCTTGCCCGCCGCGCGGCCAGCCAAAGGCAATGGGATTAGTGCCGAACAGTGGCAAGTGCCCCCCGGCCGGCGCCACCCAGGCATGACTAGGGTTACACGCCAGCGCGACCAGGCCGGTCCCCGTCAGTTGCTCGATCTCCACCCATAACGCGGAAAAATGCACACAGTGGTTGATCGCCAACGCGGCAATCCCGTTGGCACGGGTTTTCTCGGTCAACAGGGGGAGCCCCGCCTGAAACGCCAACTGCGAAAACCCGCCACCGGCATCCACCCGCACAATCGACGGCGCCTGGTCGATGACCCTCGGCTCGGCATCGGCCGACACCTTGCCCGCTCGCAGGGAATTGACACATCCAAGAATCCGGTACAACCCGTGAGAGGCGCAGCCATCACGCTCACCGGCCATTACCGTCGCCGCCACCGCTTGCGCATGGGCCAGATTAAAACCGTTGTGCAACAGGATCGATTCGGCCAGTTCACGGGCTTCGATCAGGGTCAGTCGAATCATGGTCATCTCCTGGGAAAGACCTGTCAGGGTGATCCGCTCGAAGCGACGAGGCTTGATGCCTTTTTATGCAGGAGGTGACGAAATCGGCATAGCCAAGGCACGCATACCCTGAGAACGGAAGGGTATCGTGCACGTCTGGAGGTCCGAGACGCGTTTCATGTGCAGGCGCGATCGCACGGCTCACGGCGGCGAGCACTGTAGGAGCGCCCCCCCCAGCAAAATGCTGACGCTGAACGCCGCCATCACTCAGTGGTCACAACAATTGATGGCATCGCAACTGATGTGGCCTCAAGCCTGCTTCCTTCAGCCGCGGCGCTTACAATTCACACATTCCTGGGCGCGCCGGATAACCTTCAGTGAGTTCAGTCCTTTCGACACAGGCGCTGACTGCTGCTGCCATCCAATGCTCCCTGATCGGAGTACGCACATGACTCAATCAATACGGTTATTCCTGACAACCGTGCTCGCGGTTGCAGCATTGGCATCGGCCAGTTTCCTGAACACTGCAGGTGCCGCCACCGCCGAGGATCTCAATACCGACTCCCGGCAAGCGTTGCAGACGCTCTACAAGACCAATCCCTTTTCCGAAACCATCTCGCACAAAGCCAAGGCCGTTCTGGTCTTTCCGAAAATCATCAAGGCCGGCCTGGTATTCGGCGGCAGCTACGGCGAAGGCGTGTTGATGAAGGGCTCGAAGGTCGTGGATTACTACAACTCCGTCAGCGGCTCCTGGGGACTGCAGGCAGGCGCCCAGTCATATGGCTATGTGGTTTTCCTGATGACCGACAAAGCGGTGAAATACATCACTGAAACCAAAGGCTGGGAAATCGGCGTAGGGCCAACCGTGGTCGTGGTGGATGAAGGGGTTGCCAAGAACCTGTCCAGCTCGACGCTGAAAGACGACGCGTACGCGTTCATCTTCGACCAACAGGGTCTGATGGCCGGCATCAGTATCGAAGGCACGAAGATTTCCCTGATCAAACGCTGAAGGGTGCGCGCCCAATGAGTTTTCTTATCATTTAAAGGAGCGCAGAATGAGCTACCTGGCGTTCGAATGACGTGTCTCGCCCAGTGGGCGTGCCAGTCATATCGGGCGCCATGGCCAAGGGGACGATGAACTCGTTTGCTGTCGACTTTGGGGACTGGAGGAGGCGTTTTGAAACCATTCCCGCTCAAACCCGGCACCTCGACCCTGGACGTATTTCTTCAAGCGTGCCTGCCCCGCCGTGACGCTGTTCCGCCCACCTTGACGGAAAAAGCGGTCATCCCGGGCATTCCCGATGCTCGCTACAGGCTGGACCATGACCTGACGCCGTTCATCCAGGATGCGATTCAATCCAACAAACGTGAGAGCGAGGTGCTCGCCAAGGCCGGTAAGCCGAGCGATATCCTGCCGCCGGCCAGCATGCTGGCCGTTTCTGGTGGCGGCGATGCAGGCGCATTTGCAGCGGGACTGATTGCTGGATGGACCACCCATGGCACACGGCCAATCTTCAAGGTCGTCACGGGCATTAGTGCGGGTGCCCTGGTCGCCCCGTTCGCTTACCTGGGGCCGGAATACGACAGCGTGATCCGGCACGTCTGCAATGAAATCGGTCCAAAAGACATTTTTCATTCGCGAAACGTGCTGACCCGTCTTGCCAGCGACGGCATAGCGGACAGCAAGCCACTGTCGCGGCTCATTACAAAATACGTCACTGAGCAGATTGTGGCGGCGATCGCCGCACAATACGCCAAGGGCAGGATCCTGCTGATCGGCACCACTGACCTTGATGCAGGCCGACCCGTCACCTGGAACATGGGCGCCATTGCTGCAAGCCAGGCACCGGGAGCGCTCGACCTGTTTCGTAACATCATGATCGCGTCGATGAGCATTCCGGGTGCTGTCTCACCCGTGATGATCGATGTGGAGGTCGATGGCAAGCAGTTTCATGAAATGCACGTGGACGGCGGGGTCATCACTCAAGTGTTTCTTTACCCACCTGGCACGCTCGTGGGGCTCAACAGGGCCGCTGGCGTACCCTTGCGTCTCGAACGTCATTTCTATGTCATTCGCAACGGGACGCTGGAGCCGCAATGGTCCGGGACCAAGCGCCGTACATTGAGCATCGGCGGCCGAGCCATCAGTGCATTGATTCAAACCCAGGGGATCAGCGACCTGGAGCGAATCTACCGCATGGCGCAGCAGGATGGAGCGCATTTCAACCTGGCGTACATCGGCTCTGACTTTAACGTAGCGCGCACTCAAAAATTCGATGGCGAGTACATGAAGCGGTTGTTCGATTACGCCTTTCAACTCAGCGCGAAGGGCTACGCGTGGCATAAATCACCGCCCTCGCAAAACCCCAGGCTACGAACCCATCGCTGAAAAGCTCTGCCAGCAACTTCGTGAAAGGAGGCGTTTGAGATGCAACTCATCACGTTGAAAATCGAAAAGCCGGAAGATACGAACTTCATCCTGGGTCAGACGCACTTCATCAAGTCGGTCGAGGATATCCACGAAGCATTGGTCAATGCCGTGCCGGGTATCCGTTTTGGCGTGGCCTTTTGCGAGGCCTCGGGAAAATGTCTGGTGCGATGGTCCGGCACCGATACCGCCATGATTGAACTTGCACAGAAAAATGCCAAGGCCATCGGCGCAGGCCATAGTTTCATCATCTTCCTGGGTGACGGTTTTTATCCGCTGAACGTATTGAACAGCGTAAAAACGGTGCCAGAGGTATGCCGCATTTTTTGTGCGACAGCCAATCCGACTGAAGTGATTCTCGCCGAGACGGATCAAGGGCGAGCAATCCTGGGCGTAGTGGATGGCTTCTGCGCCAACGACATTGAAGGCGACGCCGACATCCTGTGGCGCAAGAACCTGTTGCGGCAGATTGGCTACAAGCAGTGAATTGCACTCGGCCCCACTTTCAAGGAATTCAAATGAACTATCGAAGTGGGACACATGCCTTCCTGCACGGTGCTCACACCGCGTCCCCGTTTACTACCGGGGTCATTCCCTTCGGCCTGATCGCTGGCGTCAGCGCTGCCGGGATGGGGATGTCACTCACCAGTTCCATGGGCATGACGCTGCTTTTCTACTCCGGGTCGGCGCAGATTGCCGTGCTGCAGTTAATGCAAAATGGCGCCCTGCCAGTGACCATGGTGGTCACCGCACTGGTGATCAATCTTCGCTTCCTGATGTACAGCGCATCGTTGGCGCCCCACCTGCACCACTTGCCCCGAAGCAAGACCTGGCCCATGTCCTATCTGCTCGCCGACCAGGTGTTTGCGTTGTTCAGCCTGCGATCGGCCTGTGGCGACCTGGGACGATACGCTTTTCACTACTACACCGGGGCGGCGCTCACGATGTGGCTTGGCTGGAATCTTGCGGTGCTGACGGGCGTCATCCTGGGCGCGCGCATCCCCGAAGCGTGGTCATTGGGCTTTGCGATTCCGCTGTCATTCCTGGCGCTGCTGATCCCCAGCATCCGCAATGCTGCAACGCTCTGTGCCGCCGTGGCGGGAGGTGCGCTGGCGGTGCTGGCAGTCGATTTACCCTACAACCTGGGCATGCTGACGGCCTCCCTTGGCGGGGTCCTGGTCGGGCTGACCGTCGAGCACCTGCGAAAAGACCACGGCAGCGAACATAACAATGACGCCGAACAGGAGGCTACATGAGCGAGCTTTCCCAGTGGGGCCTGTTCCTGTTGATCGGCGCCGGCACCTTCGCTATTCGTCTGTCGTTTATCGAGTTTTATGGCAGCTTGCGCATTCCACCGCTGCTGCGCCGCGCCTTGCTGTACGTACCGGCGAGCGTGTTGGCGGCGCTGGTTGTGCCGGCGGTGGTGCTACCGGATCGACACGCGGCGTTCGACTGGAGCAATCCGCAAATTCCCGCCGCGCTACTTGCAGCCCTGGTTGCCTGGCGAACAAAAAGTACCTTGCTGACGCTGACGGTCGGGATGGGCGTATTGTGGGCACTGAAGTATTGGGGCGTGTAGAAAACAGCATTTTATGGATCCAGTTTGCCCCGATCACTGGCGATTTCCCCGTGCATTGCTAACCTCAGTCCTACAAGACATCCCTCACAAGGAGTGGGGCCGTGGATGGACGAGTGAAATTGGCAGTCTTGAGCGTAGGGCTCAGTGCAACCCTGTCGGCCGCAGAACTCCAGGTGCAGGTGCGGGTCGATGTGCAACGTGGCTGCCAACTGGTCGGGCAACAACGCACCGCGGGTGTCGAGCAATTGGGCGTGCTGGACTTCGGCAGCAGCGCACGCCTGGACGATCCTGCGGGGCCGCTCGGGGCGGCCCTGATGAACGAGCGCCTGCCAAGGCTCGAATGCAATCCCGATACCCCTTATCAACTACGCGTCGATGGCGGCCTGCACGGTGGCGTCGGCGACGTTCGTTACATGGCTGGTAGCGCCGAACACAGCAAGCCCATTCCTTATCGACTCTATCAAGACCCGGCACGGCGAATTCCGCTGGCGGTGGATGTGCCGGTGAGCGGTCGCGTGCCGGATACCGGCTCGGTGGATTTGCCGTTGTACGCCCGCATCGAACCCTTGGCACAGATACCCAGGGTCAGTCGCTATTCAGACCTGGTGAAGGTGACGCTCACCTGGTAATCGCATGAGCAATCAACAACCCAGGCGAAGTCCGGGTTGTGCAGGGAAGGAGGCGTTCGTGAGCGAACGACCGTATGTTTAATCCTGAAGGAATTGGGATCGGTGGCATGACCAGGTTCTGGAAGATTTTCGCCGTGGGCGCGTTGTTACTGTTGTCCGGTGTCGCACAAGCGGCCGCCAGCGGGCAGATCCAGGCGCGGCTGACCCTTATCGCCGGCTGCGAAGTGACTAACGGCGGCAATCCCGACAGCCCGGTCAGCGACTTCGGCACCCTTGATTTCGGTCAGCAAGGCCCGACCTGGAACAACCCGATCAAGGCGCGTATCGGTAACCAGGCCAGCGGCAAATTGAACGTGGCCTGCAACCCTTCCGTCACGGGCTTCACCGTCACCATCGATGGCGGCACCCATGGCGACGGCACCACCCGGCGCTTGAGCAACGGCCGCCGGACCATCGCTTACCAATTGTTCCTCGATGCCTCCGGCAACCGCAGCTACAGCATCGGCCAACAACACAATTTCGCTGTCACCAGCGGGGCGCAGATACCGATTCCGGTATTTGGCTCGGTGGTGGCGAACACCCGCGCGTTACCCGCCGGTATCTACACCGACACCCTGACGGTAACGCTCGACTGGTAACCCCGTAGAGGACGGACACCATGCGCACGCTTGCATCAAGGATAGGTTTGTCATTGCTTGGCCTGACGCTGGCGTCCGGCGCCCAGGCTGCCACCACCGTCACCGGCCAGATCACCTCCAGCCTGGTCCTGATCAGCAGTTGCCAGGTCAACGGGGGTGGCGGTTCCACCAATCTGAACTTCGGTGCCCTGAACTTCGGCACCGCCAACAGCCTGTTCACCACCGCCACCGGGCAAGTGCTGGGTGGAGGCGGCGGAGCGCTGTCGATTCTGTGCTCGGCTGGGACCACGCCAACGGTCAAGGTGCGCGCCGGGGCCCACGATGGCCAATCCGAGGGCGGGACCCGGGCGTTGTACGACGGAGTGGCCAACTATGTGCCGTACGACCTGTACACCGATGCCGGGCACTCGCAGATCCTGGCGATTGACGGGGTAATCAACCTCGCCGCCAGCACCGGCGTGGCGCAGACCGTGAACATCTACGGCCAGGCGGTGGGCAAGGCCGGTTTGCCGGCGGGCACCTACACCGACACGATTTCTGTCGAACTGACGTTCTAGCGCCATGCGCCGGTATGGCTGTGCATGGTTGCTCCTACTGGGTGCAGGTGTTTTGCCGCTGCCGCTTACGGCGGCGACCAGCCAGAGCTTCCAGGTCAGCGCCACGGTGACGGCCGGCTGCCTGATCGTCGGCGGCGTCTCCACTTACGGCAGCCTGAATTTCGGCAACCGCTCGGCGCTCGCCACGGACACGGTGCAAGTCGCACTGACAGGGGGCGTGCAGTTGCAATGCACGCCGGGCGTGACGTTGAACATGAGCGTCGATGGCGGACAGTACAACAGCGGTGGCCGCCACATGCAGTTGACCAGCGGCAGCAACCGGGTGGCGTATCAACTGTTTCGCGATGCGGCCTACAGCCAAACCCTGGGGATCGGGCAAAGCGTGGCGGTGTCGTATAGCGATGCGAACAACATCAGCCTGCCGATTTACGGCCAGGTGCAGTTACCGGGCAATCAACCCGGGGGGACGTACGGCGACGTGCTGCAAGTGCAGTTGTCGTGGTGACGGGGCCAACGGATCAAGCCGCAGGGGCAAAAAGGAGCAGGCACATGTATTCACCTTCGCGACGGCGGTTGGTCGTCAGTCATATGCTGTTGGCACTGCTGTGGTTGGGGGCAACCAAGGTGCAGGCAGCCAGTTCGGTGCTGATCTGGCCGATCGATCCGGTGCTGGAGGCCGATCAACAGGCCAGTGCCTTGTGGCTGGAAAATCGCGGCAGCGAGACCGCCAATCTGCAGATACGCGTGTTTTCCTGGAGCCAGAGCGGCTTCAGCGATCAATACCAGAACCAGCGTGACGTGATCGGCAGCCCTCCGGTGGCGAAGATCGAACCGGGCCAGAAACAACTGGTGCGCCTGACCCGCACGCGGGAAATCCCGCCGGGTCAGGAACTGGCGTACCGCATCATCATCGATGAAATTCCCTCGGCGAAACCGCCCGCGGCGGACGACGGCAAGACGGCGGCGGCGATTCGCTTTCAGATGCGCTACTCGGTGCCGTTGTTCGCCTATGGCGCGGGTCTGTGGAGCAAGGAAGACACCACCCGCCAGCGCGATCCGAAAGGCGTCGGCCTGCCGGACTTGAGCTGGCGCACGGTGGCCGTGGACGGCCGTCCTTATGTCGAGGTGCGCAACCAGGGCGCGGTTCATGCGCGCCTGACCGATGTGGCTCTCAAGCAAGGCAGCCAGACCCGGCCGTTGGTGGACGGATTGCTGGGGTATGTGTTGCCCGGGGCGATCATGCGCTGGCCCGCACCCGGCCCGATGGCTGGCGACCCGGCGTTGCAGGTGCGGGTCAATGGTGCGCCGCAGGTGCAGAGTATTGCGCCGGCACGCTGAGGTCGTAGTGCTGGTCAGTTTTTCGTGGCGAGGGGAGTAAAAGGAGACCAGGTCCATTGACGGACAGAAAGCGGTAATGAGCCAGGGGTGGGCTCGCAGTTTGCGGCGTCCGTTGAGGGCCATGGGTTGTGCGTGTTGCCTGGTTGTCATTCATCACGCGGAGGCCGCAGACCTGCCGCCTCCGCCCAGCGGCATGGAGGCTGTTGCCGATGCACAATTGTTTCTGGAACTGGTGGTCAACCAGATGAACACCGGACGGATCGTGGCGGTGGAGCAGCGCAACGGGCGATTTTTTGTGCCTGCCAGTGCGCTGCATGAAACCGGCATGAAACTGCCGCAAGACATCGGCGCTGAAGTCGGCCTCGACACCCTGCCCGGCCTGCACAGCGAGTACGACAGCAAAGCCCAACGCCTGTTGCTGGATGTGCCGCCCGACTGGCTGCCGGAGCAGTTTGTCGGCCGTAGCCAAGTCTATCCGCGTACCCCGGCCCTGAGCAGCTTCGGCGCCCTCCTCAACTATGACCTGTACCTCAACGACACCGATGATGCCGGCACTTACCTGGCCGCGTGGAACGAAGTGCGGTTGTTCGACAGTTGGGGCACGCTGTCGAATACCGGGCAATATCGCCGCACTTTGTCCGGGGACGCGATCAACACGCTGAACAATGGATACCTGCGCTATGACACCACCTGGCGCTATTCCGACGATGATCGGATGCTGACCTACGAGGCGGGCGATCTGGTCAGCGGTGCCTTGCCCTGGAGCAATTCGGTGCGCCTGGGCGGCGTGAAACTGTCGCGCGACTTCGGCGTGCGCCCGGACCTGGTGACCTACCCCTTACCGCAGTTCGCCGGGGAAGCCGCGGTGCCGTCGTCGGTGGACCTGTTCATCAACGGCTACAAGTCCAGCAGTGCCGATCTGCAACCTGGCCCTTACACACTGACCAACATCCCGTTCATTAACGGTGCCGGCGAAGCCGTGGTGGTCACCACCGACGCCCTGGGACGTCAGGTTTCGACCACGGTGCCGTTCTACGTCACCAGCAGCTTGTTGCAAAAAGGCCTGTCAGACTTTTCCGTGGCGGCCGGGACTTTGCGCCAGGACTACGGCCTTCAGGATTTCAGTTATGGCCCCGGCGTCACGTCCGGCAGTTTGCGTTACGGCCTGAGTGACAACTTCACCCTGGAAAGCCACGCTGAAGCCTCGGACACGCTGACGCTCGGCGGCGTTGGCGGCAATGTGCGGCTGGGCAATTTCGGCGTGCTCAACAGCGCCGTCAGCCAAAGCCGTTTCGACGGGCAAACCGGTCAGCAACTGAGCCTCGGTTATCAATACAGCAGCCAGCGTTACAGCTTTTCCTGGCAGCGCCTGCAACGGCGTGATCAATATGCCGACCTGACCGTGGTCGACAGTCCGTACACCACCCTCAGCAAACGCAGCGAGCAGGCAACCCTGAGCGTCAATCTCGATACCTGGGGCAGCCTTGGCGCCGGCTATTTCGACGTGCGCGCGGCGGACGACTCGCGCACCCGCCTGCTTAACCTGACCTGGAGCAAACCGTTGTGGCGCAACACCAGTTTTTACCTGTCGGCCAACCGCGAAATCGGCGACAGCAACTGGGCGGTGCAGGCGCAACTGGTGATTCCGTTCGACCTGCGTGGCAGCCTGGCCATCGGCAGTGAACGCAGCAAGACCGGCCAATCGCAGCAGCGGGTCAACTACAGCCGTGCCGTGCCGACCGAGGGCGGGGTGGGCTTCAATCTCGGTTACGCCAAGGGTGACGGACCCGATTACCGGCAGGCCGACTTGACCTGGCGTTTGCAGTCGGTGCAGTTGCAGGCCGGGGTCTATGGCACCAGCGATGCACAAACCCGTTGGGCCGATGCCAGCGGTTCACTGGTGTGGATGGACCGCCAGGTGTTTGCCGCGAACCGTATCGACGATGCGTTTGTAGTGGTCAGCACCGACGGCTACGCCGATATTCCGGTGCGCTACGAAAACCAGCAGGTGGGCCAGACCGATCGCAACGGTCATTTGTTGGTACCGTGGAGCAGCGCCTACTACCGCGGCAAATACGAGATCGATCCGCTCAACCTGCCGGCTAACGTGCGCAGCCCGAACGTCGAGCAGCGCATTGCGGTGCGGCGTGGCAGCGGCTATCTGTTGGAGTTTCCGCTAAGCCGGGTGATCGCCGCGAGCATCGTGCTGGTGGACGTGCAGCAGCAGGATTTGCCCTTGGGCAGCGGTGTGTTGCATGAGCAGAGCGGCACGCAAACTGTGGTCGGTTGGGACGGCCTGGTGTACCTGGAAAACCTGCAGGCGCAGAACGATCTGCGGGTGACGCTGGGCGATGGCAAGACCTGCCACGTGCAGTTTGCCGCCGACCTGGCGCAGGACCAGATCCCGCTGATCGGGCCGCTGGTGTGCCGATGAAGTGGTTGATGCTGCTGGCGCTCTGTCTGCCGGCCCCCGCCTGGGCCTTGTGTTCGGTGGTCGGCACTACGCCAGTGGCCTTCGGCTTATTGAGTTCGATTGCCGTGCGCACCACCTCGCAACCCGGTTCCACGCTCAACGGCGGCTTGAGTTGCACCGGCTCGCTGTTGTCCTTGCTGAGCAGCAACGATCACTTCTGGGCCACGGTCACATCGACCCAGAGCGGTTTGCTCGGCCCCACCGGCGACGTCATCGGCTACACGATCTACGCCAACAACAGCACCAGCTACCCGCTAACCCGCGGCACCGCCTACGACTTCGCGCGCAACGGCATCATCGATGCACTTGGCCTGCTCGGTGGCACGGTCCCAAGAACCGTGCCCTTGTATTTCGGCACCACCCTTGGCAGCAACGTCGCGGCCGGGATCTATAGCGAAACGCTGAGCATTTTCTGGAACTGGAACTATTGCTCGGGCATCGGCGTTGGCGGCTTATGCCTTGGACGCGACATCAATAGCGGCACCACCACGTTGACGATCAACCTGACGGTTGCCAACGACTGCACCATCACCGCCCCGAACATCACCTTCGGCAGCGCGCCGGTGGTCAGTGCTTTCGCCCCGGTCACCGGGCAGACCATCAATCTGGCTTGTACCAAAGGCAGCGCCTACACGGTGGGACTGAGCGATGGGCAAAACCCGCTGGGTGTCGGCGGGCGACGACGGATGATCTCTAGCGGCAATTACCTGGCCTATGACATTTTCAAAAGTGCCGGCACGACCCGCTGGGGGAGCGTGGGCGTTGCACGTCGGGCCAGTTCGGACGCCGAGGTCAATCCCGGAAATGGACTGGGGACGGGGAGCCAGGTCTTCAATTACAACGCGAAGATCTACACCGATCAGGCGACACCGCCAGCGGGGACTTATCTGGACAGTGTGGTGCTGGATGTGGGGTTTTGATGTGGGTCCCGGATTTCGTGGATTTCACCCCGTTTTTCTGTAGGAGCGAGCATGATTACTTGACCAGTTCAGCATGCTCGCGATGGTCTTCAACGATAACGCGGGGGGGCTTGATACCCCGTGGCGGCCTCGGGTTTTTCGCGCGCATGCTCGCTCCTGCAGGGAAGTGCTACAACAATACATAGAACCCTGAAAATCCTGACAGGAAGCGAGCGAATGTGGATGAAACACAAACTCTGCATCGCCAGGCTGGCTCGGGTCGCATCCGCATCGCTCATCATGGTAGCCACCACTGCCGTCGCAGAGGATCTTGAACCCAGGTCCTACGCCAATACGCCGGTCGGTATCAATTTCCTGCTCCTGGGCTACAGCGATCTCCATGGCAACGTGACCGCCAACCCCTCCGTCCCCTTGCAGAATGCCAAACTCCACATCAAGACGGTCGTATTTGCCTTCGCCAGGTCCCTGGACGTCTGGGGCCGCTCCGGGAAGTTCGACATCGTCGTGCCTGAAGCCAGATTGACGGGCTCGGCCCTGTTTGCCGGTGAACCCAGGGAGCGAAATGTCACTGGGCTGATTGATCCAAGATTGCGCTTCTCGGTCAACTTGTGGGGCGCCCCGGCGATGTCCCTGGCTGAGTTCCCCAGCTATCAACAAGATGTGATTATCGGCGCCAGCCTGGCAATTACGGCGCCACTTGGCCAATACGACTCCAGCAGGCTGGTCAATCTCGGCAACAACCGCTGGTCATTCAAACCCGAACTTGGGGTTTCCAAGCGCCTGGGCCCCGTGACCCTGGAATTATCCGCTGCGGGAACCTTTTACACCGACAATAACCAGTACCTTGGTGACCGTACTTTTTCCCAGAACCCGATTTACCAGGCACAGGTGCATCTTATCTATGCCTTTAGTAACGGTGTCTGGGCCTCGCTGGATGGGACCTACTTCGCTGGCGGGAGTACCTCAGTCGATGGGATCGGTAACCACGACTTTCAGGAAAATACACGCTATGGGGGTACCCTCTCGCTGCCGTTGAACCGAAATAATTCGCTAAAGCTGTTTGCGAGTGAAGGTGCGCATACCCGTACCGGCAGTGAATACGATGCCGTTGGCATCGTCTGGCAGTATCGCTTCGGTGGAGGGCTTTGAATCTCAGGATTTACATAATCCAGACTAAACCGAAGGCTGGTGACTGGTCACACAGTGGATGCCGCCACCACCTGCGGCGATTGCGTCGATGTTGAGCTGCACCACCTCGCGGTCCGGGTAAAGTTCAGACAACAGGTCAAAGGCTTTCGTATCTGCTTCCTTATCACCGAACTGGGGCGCAATGACCGCACCATTGATCACGAAGTAATTGATGTAGCCGGCGGCGAAGTCTGGATTCTTTTTGCTGAATTTGTTCTGTCGTGGATTCGTCGATGGAGAGACTGGCAACTACCGATACCTGCTTGATGAACTCGCGGCGTGTCGACATGTATGTATCTCTCAATTCTGCTTCGGCATGCATGCTACGTCTGCAAAAACAGGTAAACAAACGATGTATTTTGCAGAGAATTGATTAGAGGTACTTATCAATATGCCCAAGTGCTGGCCGCAGCCTCAGCCTATTATTTAGAGCCAGCCCCGAAGAGGAGTCCGCCATGACCGTAGTCGATCGCCTCAGGTTTTTACGCGTCGCTCTAGTTTTGGCTGGCCTCGCGTGCCTTGCTCTCTACCCACTTATGTTGTTCTGGCCGTCCGGTTGGGCTTGGCACGTCGGTCACTCGGACTACCCGATGATGATCGTTGGCATCTACGCCACACTTGGCGTCTTCTTGATCCTGGCCGCACGTGATCCATTAGCCAATCTGAGCCTCATCTGGTTCACCGTGTGGTCTAGCGCTGTACATGGAGGCATCATGGCCGTCCAGGCGGTTACCCAGCCAGGGCAAATGGGGCACTTGGCAGGTGACGTGCCGGCGCTCTTCATCGTGGCGGTTGCCTTGGCCGTCTTGACGCCCCGCTCGTAATTGACCGCTAGTCTCCCGATTGGCCCTCAAGCCCGGCGCTGATCTCAACGAAGTCATCGCCAGCAAGCCGGCTCCTGCAAAGATAAATAGCATTTCGCCCACACAATCAATTATTTATGTTACGTTATAACAACATAACGATTATCGGTTCTTAACCGACAGCATGACCCACCCCCTGCCTGCGACTTTCAATGACAAACCTTGTTCAAACCCCGCCCACCACCAGCCTGAACCAACGCCTGATATCCATAGATGCCCTCAGAGGCTTGGTGATCCTTCTGATGCTGCTGGATCATGTGCGCGAGACGTTCTTCCTGCACCGCCAGGTCACCGACCCGATGCTTGTCGACAGCACGGAGCCAACGTTGTTTTTCAGCCGCACCCTCGCACATTTGTGTGCGCCGGTGTTCGTTCTGCTCACTGGACTGTCGGCATTCCTGTACGGTGAAAAGCACCAGGGCACGCCGTCGATGTTCCTGTTCAAGCGTGGCCTGTTCCTGGTTGTGCTGGAATTCACCCTGGTGAATTTCGCCTGGACCTTTCAGTTCCCGCCTGCTGTGATCTACCTGCAGGTGATCTGGGCGATTGGTGTCAGCATGATTGCCCTCTCTGTATTGGCCTGGCTACCTCGGCCAATATTGTGTGTCCTGGGCCTGGCCATAGTCGGTTTGCACAACCTGCTCGATCCCCTGCACTTCCCGCCCGGATCGGCGCTGCACCTGCCTTGGGCGATTTTGCATGATCGCGGCTGGATCGAATTCTCCGACCACTTGCGCCTGCGCACCTCCTACCCCGTGCTGCCGTGGATCGGCGTCATCGCCCTGGGTTACTGCATCGGTCCGTGGTTCGCACGCTCTACCTCGTTCGCAATGCGTCAGCGTTATCTGTTGCTGACAGGTGCCTGTGCATTGATCGGTTTCATCGCCCTGCGCCTGGTCAACGGTTATGGCGAAGCGCAGTGGGTGGTTCATGAAAGCACGACAGAAACCCTCATGAGTTTCTTCAACATCACCAAGTACCCCCCTTCCCTGCTGTTCCTGTGCCTGACACTGGGCGTGGGGCTTTTACTGCTGCTTGGCTTCGAGCGGGCCCGGCAGCGCCAATGGATCAGCATCCTGGCGGTATTTGGCGCGGCACCGATGTTTTTCTACCTGCTCCATCTGTATGTGCTGAAAATGCTTTATCTGCTCAGCGCGGCATTTTTCGGCCTGAACCAGGGCGACTACTTCGGCTTCGACGGCATAGGTGCCGTATGGCTGATCGCAGTGCTCCTGGCGGCAACGCTGTATCCACCGGTGCGCTGGTTCGCCGCATTGAAGGCGCGTCGTCGCGATATCGCCTGGCTCAAATACTTCTGATCAGGCGATGGGTTCGCCTCGGGCGGCATGATCGACTACCATGCCGCCGCCGGTTCCCAAACGGGATTAATAGGGAATCCGTGATGCTGCCAACGCATCAAACGGAACTGCCCCCGCAACTGTAGGTGCCGAGCCTGCTCCTGAACTGCCACTGGGATCGATTCCCGGGAAGGCTGGAGCACGCCATGACGCATCAGTCAGGAGACCTGCCGGCCAAGCAACAAATCACTAACCGGCGGGGTGTCCGGGAAGGACATCTGCGCGCGCGTCACTCAGGTGATGGGCCTTGCACTGCTGTTTTCGGCAGCGCTCGATGATGTGTTTTCCAGACCTTGCACCCTGGCTGCGTGTACGGTTCAAATGGAGATTGCATCATGCTGTTGCCGCGCTTTTTCGCCCTCGTCACCGGCCTGGGACTTTCTGCCCTCGCCTGTGCCTCCCCTACTCATTACCCGCTGACGATCGAGAACTGCGGCAGCACACTGACGTTCACGCACGCCCCTGTCCGGGCGGTGACTATCGGCCAGGCCGGCACCGAAATGCTCTTCGCCCTGGGACTCGGTGACAAACTGGTCGGCACTTCGCTGTGGTTCAATGATGTGCTGGGCAAATACAAGGGGCAAAACGACAGGATCGAACGCCTGGCCGATAACGAGCCGAGTTTCGAGTCGGTCATCGGCAAGCGCCCGGAACTGGTCGCTGTCGAACTTGAGTGGATGGTCGGCCCGCAAGGCGCAGTCGCTACCCGCGAGCAGTTTCACGAACTGCAGATTCCAACCTATCTCATGCCCTCGGACTGCGAATCCAAGGACAACCTGGTGGGGGCCGACGGCACCCGCCTGCAGCCGTTTCGCATTGACAGTCTCTACAAGAGCATTACCCAGCTGGCCGAGATTTTTGATGTCCAGGCGCGCGGGCAGCAACTGAACGCGCAACTGCAGGCCAGCCTGGCCAAGTCCATTGCCGCGGTGCAAGGCAAAGACCTCACGCACACCAGCGCGCTGGTCTGGTTTTCCAGTGCCAGCCTGGACATCGATCCCTATGTCGCCGGGCACAAGGGCATCCCCGACTTCATGCTGGGCACCTTGGGCGTGCGCAATGTGGTGCAGTCCGACGAAGAGTGGCCAACCGTTGGCTGGGAAACCATCGCCAAGGCCAACCCGACATTCCTGGTCATCGCCCGCATGGATCGCCGGCGTTTCCCGGCTGACGACTATCAACGGAAACTGCAATTCCTGCGCAGCGATCCCGTGACCCGCAACATGGACGCGGTGAAAAACAACCGCATCATTATCCTCGACGCCATGGCCATGCAGGCCAGCTTGAGAATGTTCGACGGTCTCGAATCGCTGGCAACGGCCATCAACCGCTACGACCTGCCAAAATGACCGCAACGCTGATTCGCACTCTGCTTGCACTGGTGATGCTGCTCGTGGCCGTGATCGCCGGCGTGGCCATCGGTGAAACCCGCATCGAACCCGGCGTGGTGTTCCAGGTGTTGGCCAATAAAATGTGGATGGCCGGGTATGTCCTCGATCCTATCGATGAGGGCATCGTCTGGAACTACCGCCTGACTCGCGCGTTGGTGGCGGCGGCTTGCGGGGCGGGCCTGGCGACCTGCGGGGTGATCCTGCAATCGTTGCTGCGCAACCCGTTGGCCGATCCCTACCTGCTTGGCATTTCCGCGGGGGCCTCGACGGGTGCGGTGCTGGTGGCGTTGCTGGGCCTGGGTGCCGGAGCAATTTCGATGTCGGCCGGGGCGTTTGCCGGCGCCGTCGCCGCCTTCACCGTCGTGGTATTGCTGGGCCGTGCCAGCGGTTCGCCCGGCAGTACCGGCCAGATCATCCTGGCGGGCATTGCCGGTTCACAACTGTTCAATGCGCTCACCGCGTTCCTGATCACCAAGTCGGCCAGTTCCGAACAGGCTCGCGGCATCATGTTCTGGCTACTGGGCAATCTCAGTGGCGTGCGCTGGCCCTCCGTGTGGCTGGCTGTACCGGTTGCGGTGGCCGGCCTGGCGGTTTGCCTGTGGCACCGGCGGGCACTGGATGCCTTCACCTTTGGCGCCGACTCCGCGGCCTCACTCGGCATTGCGGTTCGTCCCGTGCAATTTCTGTTGATCAGTTGCGCCGCCCTGGTGACGGCGGTGATGGTGTCGATTGTCGGCTCTATCGGTTTCGTTGGACTGGTCATTCCCCACGCCGCCAGGCTGTTGCTGGGCACTCGGCATACCCGCCTGTTGCCGGCGAGTGCGCTGGGCGGTGCGGTGTTTCTGGTGGCCGCCGATGTGCTGTCGCGAACCTTGATCAAGGGCCAGGTAATTCCGGTCGGCGTGATTACGGCATTGGTCGGCGCGCCGGTGTTTGCGCTGATCCTGGTCGGTCGGAGGAATGCCCGATGAATGCGCTTGCGCCGGTTACCGACGAAACCGTGCTGAGTTGTTCCAAACTCGGATTGCATATCCGCGATGTTGAACTCTTGCACCAGATTCACCTGGACATTCGTCGTGGCGAAACCCTGGGCCTTGTCGGGCCCAACGGCTCTGGAAAATCCACCCTGCTCAAATTGCTGGCCGGTGTGCGTGGGCCCAGCCGGGGAGCGGTCCATCTCAACGGCCAAGACCTCAAGGCCCTGTCCCGGCGAACCATCGCCCAAACCCTGGCGGTGGTTGAGCAGCAGGCCGACACCCTGGATGCGATCAGTGTGTTCGATGCCGTGGCCCTGGGCCGAACGCCGTGGTTGTCGGCCTTGAGTCCATGGTCGAAGGCGGACGAAGACATCGTCCATCAAGCCTTGCGCGACGTCGATGCGACGCATCTTTGCAGGCGCACGTGGCGTAGCCTCTCTGGCGGCGAGCGTCAGCGCGTGCATATCGCTCGCGCCCTGGCCCAGCGCCCGCAGATCCTGTTGCTGGACGAACCGACCAACCACCTGGATATCCAGCACCAGATGGCGATTCTGCACGTTGTTCACGCATTGCCCGTGACCACCGTGATTGCCCTGCACGACCTCAACCAGGCACTCACCTGCGATCGTCTGGCGGTGCTGGAAAAAGGGCGCTTGGTGGCCCTTGGCAAGCCGCTCGAGGTGTTGACCCCGCGACGCCTGCTGGAGACTTTCGGGGTGCACGCGCACTACCTCATTGACCCCTTCGACGGCGCGCACATCCTGCGCTTGCGCTCATCCTGATTTGTTTGTGGACACCCCGGAATGCATACCCGATCAGCCATTCTCTTCGCCCTGGCAAGCCCTCTCGCACTCGCCGATTCAGTTCAATCGCAAGCCAAGGGATTTATCCAGGACAGCGCCTGGAGCGTGCTCAATCGCACGGTTTACGACCATCGCGAGTACCTCAATGGCGCCCGCAATGGCGCTGCGCGTAATGCCTACAAACCGCGTGATGAGCGTAATGGCTACGCCGAAGAATGGGCCTACGGGCTGATGGCGACGGTGCAATCGGGCTTCACCCAGGGCTTGATCGGGGTGGGCATGGATGCCCATGCCTACCTCGGGGCACAACTCGACAGCGGCGGTGGCCGCGCAGGGAAAGCGCGATTGCTCGGTCTCGACAACCAGGGACATCCCAAGGATGCGTTCAGCCGCGGCGGTGCGGCACTCAAACTGCGCCGGTCATCGACCGTGCTGAGCTATGGCGAACAGCGCGTGAAAACGCCGGTATTCAGTTCGTCCGATAGCCGTCTGCTCCCGGAGACCGCCACCGGGGTGTTTCTCACAAGCAACGAGTTCGAGGCGCTGACGCTGGTAGCTGGTCATTTCAGCGAAAGTACCGATCGGAACGCCAGCAGCCATGACCAGGGCTTTGTGGTCAACTACTCCAACGCCGTGAAAGGCAATGCCTTCGAACTCGCGGGCGTGGTCTTCACACCGGCAAAGAAGCTGACCGTCAGCGCCTATACATCGCGCTATGAGGACACCTGGAACCAGCATTACCTGGGTAGCTCCTTCATCCAGCCGCTGGATGAAACCCGCGCGTTGTCGATCAACCTGAACCTGTACCGCACCACGGATGAGGGCAAGTCGCTGTCCGGCAGGATCGACAGCACGACCTGGAGCCTGATGTCCACTTACACCCAAGGCCCCCATGGCTTCAGCCTCGGCTATCAGAAGGTGGACGCCAACACACCGTTTGACTACGTCACCCGTGGCGCTATCTTCATCAGCAACGCCGTCCAGCTGTCGGACTTCAACGCTCCCCATGAACAGTCCTGGCAAGCCCGCTACGATTTCGATGCCAGCCCCTGGGGGTTACCGGGCCTGTCCATGAGCGCCGCCTATGTGCGCGGAAGCCGGATCGATGGAAGCCATGTCGACCCGCAAGGCGGCTACGCCTACCTGGGTTATGGCGAAGGCGGCAAACATTGGGAGCGTGACCTGCAGGTGCGCCATGTGGTGCAAGGTGGCACGGCGAAAGGCACCACCCTGTCGTTGCAATACAATGTGCATCGGGGCAATACCGCACAGGCAGAACTGGACACCGACCAGATACGCCTGGCTGTGGAGTATCCGCTGACGGGAAGGTTTTGACGCGTGCCGCAATGACGCAATTAATGGAGCAGTCATAACAATGATCCTGGTTGTTGAAGGTATCAGCGCCAGTGGGAAAACCACTTGGTGCGCCGAGCATGGAAAGCAGCATGTCATTCCCGAAAACGGCCGTTTTGATAACGAGCCGGACCGGATAAAGAATCCAGTCGGAGCAGCCACCTTTTGGGCAGAGCGAAACGTGGATCGCTGGCAACAAACGTTGGCCATGGAAAACACCTCTTCGTGGGCCTTATGTGACAGTGATCCTCTCAAGCTCCACTACATCTGGAGCCTTTGGCAAATCGGCGAGGCGAGCGAACCCGAGTGGCGGGTAGAGTTGGACGCTACAAGAGAAACGATCGCACAAGGACGTATTGGCTTTGCTGACTGTTATATTGTTGGCCGCATCGATCCTCAGCTCGCGCGCGCGCGTGCCAAAGCAGACACCACCCGCCGACGCAGCAAATTCGAGCTACACGTGCGCCTCCAACAAGCGCTGCTGACTTGGTACTCAGCCATGGATGAAGTGCTTCCCGGCAGAGTGCGATTCGGGTTTCCTTCAAAAATGCCCACCGTCGGCAACCTTGATGGGAGATATTCGGTAACGGCATTTGATCAAATGATCGCATCGCTCCCCGGAAAGTAATCAGTACTCCAACGCTAAGATGGACCCTCTCCACTACAAGGAAGCAACATTCATGGAAAGCCCCTTTTCTCAAGTCACCGAACGTTTGAACAATCGCCGATTCACGGTAGCAGGCAATACCCACGGGCTGTCCGGTGCAGGCACGGTGTTTCACTACCAGGTCGAGGGAGATGCCATTTCAAGTACCTACCAGGGCGGCAAGATCCGCATGGGCCATCAGGTCGGCCGCGTGACAGGCCCCGAGACCATCGAGCTGCTTTTTCATTGCCTGACCACGGAGGGTGAGATTCTGTCCGGCTGGTCTCGTGGCACGGTAGGCGTTGATCACGAGGGGCGGACCACCCTGTCCTTCGTATGGGGTTGGTTGTCGGGTGCGACTGGAGGTGGGGAGTCGAGCTACGTCGAGCTTGTCGCTTGGCAAACGCCGTCAGACTGCAAAAAGCCGTGATCTTCACACAGTGCCCAAACCGGAGGACAAAATGAAAGGAAGCTGCGCTTGTGGGGCTGTAGGCTATGAGATCGACAGCATTGATATGCCGATCAGCCATTGTCACTGCAGCACCTGCCGCAAGACCCATGCCGCTGCTTATGTCTCCACGGCTGGCGTGTTGAAAGAGCATTTCAGGTGGACACGAGGCCTGGACGCGTTGAGGCCTTTCGAGTCAACTCCCGGGAAGATCCGACACTTCTGCTCGCACTGCGGATCGCACCTTGCGGCAGAGCGTAACGGCTCAAGCGCGATGATCGTGCGCGTGGCGACGCTGGACGAGGATCCTGGTTCCAGGCCCGAATATCACATCTGGACGGAGCAGGACGTGGCGTGGCTGAATGGGGAGGGTCTGCCAGGGTACTCACAATGGCAACCTGGGCGATGATGGAAAGTTTGCTTGGCCCTCACCACTTCTGGAATGACAACAGCCGATTCACGACTCGCCATCAACCAGTCTCACCCTGTGGCAATCAGCGGGCCGCAGCGTCTGCCCGCTCGCTGAGCGCACCTCAATCGGCATCAACGGCTTGCCGGACGCGTTGTCCAACAGCACAGAACGGGTCTCCTGCGGCTCGAACAGGAATCGTTCGCCCCACTGCCTCATGCAGACCACCAACGGAAAGATCTCCCGTCCTTTCTCTGTCAGCACGTACTCCTTGTAGGCGCTGCCATCCGACGCCGGTCGGATGTCGAATATCCCGATCTCGACCAGAGTCTTCAGTCGCGAAGCCAGAATATTCTTGGCCACGCCCAGGCTCTTCTGAAATTCGCTGAACCGGCGAATGTCGTCAAAGGCATCGCGGATGATCATGAGCGACCAGCGATCGCCAATGGCTTCCAGTGTTCTTGCGACCGGGCATTCGTTGCCTTGTGGCGTAGCGTCGTCGAGCATTTTTTACTCCCGGGAATGTGGTTGCAATTTGAAACCTGTCATGCCAACAATAGATTCAGGTTTTAATTTGCAACCAGTTTAACGCCACGGAGGCGCACATGACAGCAGATACCGATTCAGCGGCCCAATGCCTGGTCAGGCGGCCTGGGCAAATCGGCGAATGCACCGGGTTCGAACACTCTCCAGGGCTTTCACCATCGCTGACGTTATTGTTTTCCATCACCTGCGCACTTGCAGTCGGCAACGTTTACTTCGCGCAACCGTTACTCGATTCCATGGCCCAGAGTCTGGGCGTGGACTCATCTATGATCGGGATTGTGGTGACGGCCACCCAGGTGGGTTACGCGCTGGGGCTGCTGTTCATCGTCCCGCTGGGGGATCTGGTCAATCACAAGCGGCTGATTCTGGCGCAAGTGCTGCTGTCGGCGTTGGCGCTGGCGGCGGTCGGTGCTGCCCAGCAATGGCTGGCCCTGTTGAGTGCCATGATCGTGATGGGCCTGCTGGCCGTGGTCGTACAGGTACTTGTGGCATACGCCGCCGCGCTCGCAACGCCCTCGCAACGCGGGCAAGCCGTCGGGACGGTAACCAGCGGGATTGTCCTGGGCATTCTTCTGGCGCGGTTTACCTCTGGCGTGATTGCGGACATCGCGGGCTGGCGCGCCGTGTACTTTGTGTCTTCAGGGCTGATGCTCACGCTCGCGGCGGTGCTGTGGAAAAGCGTGCCGGTAACGGCAGTGTCGAGGCATCAAGACAGCTACCTCACGCTCATCCGTTCGCTGTTCACCCTATTCATTACCGAGCCCACGTTACGCGCCAGAGGCCTGTTGGCGATGCTGATCTTTGCCGCTTTTTCCGTGTTGTGGACGTCCATGGTGCTGCCCTTGAGCGCCCCGCCGCTGTCGCTGTCACACACGGCTATCGGCCTGTTTGGCCTGGCCGGCGTCGCCGGTGCCCTGGCGGCCAGAAGAGCCGGTCGCTGGGCCGATCAAGGCCTGGGGCAACGAGTGACCGGCATTTCGCTAGGGCTCCTGACGCTGTCCTGGTTGCCCATTGCATTCGCCCAGACGTCCCTGGTCGCCCTGGTCTGCGGCGTCGTCCTGCTCGACTTTGCGGTGCAGGCAGTACACGTCAGCAACCAGAGCATCATCTTCGCCGCACGACCCGACGCGCACAGTCGCATGGTCGGCGCCTACATGTGCTTCTACTCGGTCGGCAGCGCGCTGGGAGCCGCCGCAGCGACCCAGGTTTATGCGCTTTGGGGCTGGATGGCCGTCAGCCTGCTGGGCGCCTCGATCAGTGCTGCTGCTCTGGTCTTGTGGTTTTTCTCGTCGCCAAGTCAAGACGATCTGCACTGAATGCAATACGTTCTGGCGCCACGAGCATGGCATCCAAGGCAACACTGTCCGCACTCCCAACGCACACCGCGCCGGGTTGTTGATTAGCGTTCCTCACCACTCTCCTGGAAGCCTTGATCATGAAAACCTTAAGCATCGACAACAGCAGCACCAACGTACAAAGCTCTTCCACGCTCGGGATCAAAACCATGGCGCTTGGCACCTACGGTGCCTACTTTGCACTCGCCGTCATTTACTTCTGGTTTGGCGGGATGAAGTTCACCCACTACGAAGCCGTCGGGCTGGTTCCGTTGGTGAGCAACAGCCCTCTGCTGGGTTGGGTCTACGACATTTTCAGTGTCGATACCTTCTCCAGCCTGCTTGGCATACTGGAGGTCTCGATCGGGGTCCTGATTGCAGGTCGCTTGCTGTCACCCAAGCTTTCATTGATCGGCGCAGCCCTGTCTGCCGGACTGTTCTTCACCACCTTGAGCTTCATGTTTTCGACCCCCGGCGTGATTGAACCCGGCCTCGGTTTTCCAGGCATCTCGGTGGCGCCGGGGCAGTTTCTGCTCAAGGACATCGGCTTGCTTGCCGCCTCGATATTTATCGCCGGCCACTCCCTGACTGAGCTGCAAAGCCGTTGAACCGATGATCGACCCTGCGCGATGGCCTGAAGCAGTTCGATGCTTTCAGGCCATTGCCCCATCATCTTCTCCCGCCAGGTCTTTCACCCAGTCCCGCGGGCTGCAGCCCGTCTTGCGTCGAAACGCACGTGCCAGTGCCGAAGGGCTTTCATAGCCGACCTCGGCGGCGATCAGCGTAATCGACCGCCCTTCACGCAGGCGTTTCTGCGCCAGGCTGATCCGCCAACTCAACAGATATTCGGCAGGTGTCTGCCCGATGACGTCGCGAAAATGCACCGCGTAGGCCGCGCGCGACATATTCGACTCGCTCGCCAGTTGCGCAATTGACCAGGCACGCTCGGGTGCGTTGTGAATTTGCACCAGGGAGCGAGCCAACCGCGGATCAGCCAGGCCGGCCATCATTCCGGTGCGCAATTGTTGGTGATCAAGCAGATGCCGAAACAACAGGATGATCAGCAGTTCAAATAAACGCTCCAGAGCTGCCTCCCTGCCACAATGCGCGCTCGCTGCCTCGCCGAACATCCACTTCAGCGTATCGGCCAGCATGGGCAGTTCATCCAGGGACAACACCAGGCAATCGGGTAACGAAGCCGCCAACGGATTATCGATTCCGCCCTCGAACTCCATTGAGGCACACAACAGTTGAGCGCCCTCGGACTCGTTGGCAAACAACTGATGTCGGCTGGGGCGTGGCATGAAAATCAGGCTGGGCCGGGTCAGCAGTAAGTCCTTGCGATCGGCGCCCAGCAACGTGACGCTGCCCGCCTGCAGCAGATGAACATAACCACGCCCTTGCGCACCATCGTAGGACGCGAGGCCGCATAACCTGCCGTTGTAAAACAGGTTTGCGCGTACGCCGAACTGCGAAAACAAGGTAGACAGGCGATCCATGGACGATCTCTTGGCCAGGCCTAGACGCTCAGATCATAGCATCGGCGGTGGGTGCTTCGACGCAAGCCCCGTGCCTGGAACCTTCGAGGCTCTCTCTTCGCGCCTGTTGCGGGCGAGGACACTGTTTCCGTCACCTGACGACGTCCGGGCCTCCCCCAAAGGAGGGGGATAAAAGCCCGGCACATCACACTATTGTGGACGCCTGTAACGGGCCGAGAATTGCTTCCATGGCCCACACTCGACACTGTTTGACGAGAGATGCCATGACTGACCTGCTGCTCAACGAACGCGAACTGCGCTTCCAGCTTTACGAGCTGCTCGATACCGAAGCGTTGCTGCAACGCCCGCGCTACGCCGAGCACGACCGCGGCGTGTTCGACGCTTCTCTCACCACCGCCCGCCAGATCGCCGCTGAGCTGTTCGCCCCGCACAATCACAAGGGCGATGCCAACGAACCGACCTTCGATGGCGAGCGGGTTCACATGATCGCCGAAACCAAAGTCGCCTGGGACGCCTTTGCCCAGGCCGGGTTCCTGGCCGCCCACCACGACTTTGCCGATGGCGGCCTGCAATTGCCGGAAGTGATCCTGCGAGCTTGCATGGCCTACTTCAACGCGGCGAATATTTCCACGGTCGCCTATTCCTTCCTGAGCATCGGCGCGACCAATCTGCTCAGGGCCTTTGCCAGTCCACCGTTGCTTGAACGCTTCCTGGCGCCGATGCTCGACGGTCGCTTCAGCGGCACGATGGCCCTCACCGAACCCGGCCAGGGCTCGGCGCTGGGCGACCTGCGCACCCTGGCACGCCCGGCTGAAAACGGCACTTACCGGATCTTCGGCCAGAAGATGTTCATCTCCGGTGGCGACCACGAACTGACCGAGAACATCGTGCACATGGTGTTGGCCCGCATCGAAGGCGCGCCGGCCGGGACCAAGGGCATTTCGCTGTTCCTGGTGCCCAAGTTCCTGGTCAATGCCGATGGCAGCGTCGGTGCGCGCAACGACGTGGCGCTGGCCGGCCTGCTGCACAAGATGGGCTATCGCAACACCACGTCCACGGTGCTCAGCTTCGGCGAGCACGACGGCGCCGTGGGCTACCTGGTCGGTGAGGAACATCAGGGCCTGAGCTACATGTTCCAGATGATGAACGAGGCCCGCATCGGTGTCGGCCTCGGGGCCGCCAGCCTCGCCTACCAGAGCTACATTCACGCCCTGGACTACGCCCGCCAGCGGCCACAGGGCCGCTTGCCCGGGAACAAGAACCCGGCGGCACCCCAGGTGCGCATCATCGAGCACGCCGATGTGCGTCGGATGCTGCTGCAACAGAAGGTCTACGCCGAGGGCAGCCTGGCGCTGTGCTTGTATGCCAGCAGCCTGGTGGAAGATGCCCACACCGCGACCACTGCGCTGGCGCGCAACAATGCCGGCGAATTGCTCGACCTGCTGACGCCGGTGGTCAAGACCTACCCCTCGCGCTACGGCCTGCTCGCGTCCGAGATTGGCGTCCAGGTGCTTGGCGGCGCCGGTTATACCCGCGAATACCCGCTGGAACAGTACTACCGCGACAATCGCCTGAACCCGATTCATGAAGGCACCGAAGGCATCCAGGCCATCGACCTGCTGGGTCGAAAACTGGGGCCGCGCGGAGGTGATGGCTATCGACTGTTCACCGCCGAAGTGCTTGCCACCCTGCTCACCGCCAACAGCGACCCACACTGTGCGCCGCTCGCGGCACTGCTGGCCGATGCCTTGCGCGTACTCGAGCAAGTCACCGCCAGCCTGCAAACGCAGGTGACGGCCGATGCCAACCTCGGCATGGCCAATGCCACGCCCTATCTGGACCTGTTTGGACGCGTGGTGGTCGGGTGGATCTGGTTGCGCCAGGCCCTGCTGGCCAGCCGCGCCCTGGGTTCGGGCGCCGGCGACAGCGACGCCGATTTCTATCAAGGCAAGTTGCAGGCTGCGCATTACTACATGACCTGGGAACTGGCGTCGCTGGAGTCCCAGGGGCGGCTGCTCACTGAAGCCAACCATGTCGCCTACTACATGCAGGACCGCTGGTTCTAATGCCCCTCCCCTGTAGGAGCGAGCATGCTCCGGGCGGCGTTCCGACGATGGTCGTCAACGATAACGCGTGCTTTCAGGATTCACGCGGTGTTTGGAAGTTCATCGTCGGAACGCCGCCCGGAGCATGCTCGCTCCTACAGGGGGCCGTGATAACAATAAATTTCGGGAAATCAACATGAGCAACCTGGTCACCTACCACGTCGAAGACAACCTCGCCCTGATCGGCCTGGCATCAAAGCCGGTCAACGCACTGGGGCAACCCCTGCGTGCGGCCATTCTCGACGCCTGCGAGCGCGCCGCCAGCGATCCTGCCGTCTCGGCGATCATTGTGCACGGTGCAAACGGCTTGTTCTGCGCCGGTGCCGATATCAGCGAATTCGGCCTTCCCGGGTCTTTCGCCGCCCCTTCGCTGCCCGACTTGCTGTTGCGTCTGACCCAAATCGACAAACCACTGATTGCCAGCATCGATCGCTTCGCCCTCGGTGGTGGGCTGGAGCTGGCGCTGGCCTGCGGTTATCGCATCAGCGCTGCCGACAGCCGTCTCGGCTTGCCGGAAATCAACCTGGGCCTATTGCCCGGTGCGGGTGGGACCCAGCGTTTGCCGCGACTGATCGGCGCCGAACCGGCACTGGAAATGATGATCTCCGGCCAGCCTGTCAGCGCAGGCAGGGCCCTTGAGCTCGGCTTGATCGACCGCTTGCTCGGGGACGGCGAATGCCTGCTCGATGGCGCACGTCACTTCGCCCGGGAGTTGATCCGCGAAGGCGCACCGGCGCGCCCCGCAGAACGTCACGCCAACCCGGCCGCCGCCCTGCCCGATGGGTATTTCACAGACTATCGGGCCAGCCACGAACCGCGCTGGAAAAACCGCCTGGCGCCCCGACTGGTGCTGGCGGCCGTCGAGTCGGCGTGCGTGCTGCCGTTGCAGGCCGGCCTGCAGCGCGAAGTCGCCCTGTTCAAGGAAGCCGAAGCCTCGACGCAATCCCAGGCCTTGCGCCATGTGTTTTTCGCCGAGCGCGAGGCCGGCAAAGTGGCCGGTGTCACCGCTAACACTGCCTTGCGTCCGGTCGCCCGGGTCGCGGTGATCGGCGCCGGGACCATGGGCGGTGGCATCGCCATGAACTTCGCCAACGTGGGCATCCCCGTCACGCTGCTGGAGCTCAAACCCGAGGCGCTGGAGCGTGGGCTGGGGCAAATCCGCAGCAGCTATGAGATCAGCCGGCAACGCGGCAAGCTGACCCAGGAACAGCTCGACCAGCGCATGGCCTTGCTCACCGGCACCCTTGACTATGCCGACATTGCCGAGTGCGACCTGGTGATCGAGGCGGTGTTCGAAAGCCTGCCGATCAAGCAACAGGTGTTCCGCACCCTGGATGAGGTGTGCAAGCCAGGCGCGATTCTGGCCAGCAACACCTCCACCCTCGATGTCGACCAGATCGCCGCGGTTACGCGCCGCCCGCAAGACGTCATCGGCCTGCACTTTTTCAGTCCGGCCAATGTGATGCGCCTGCTCGAAGTGGTTCGCGGCAAACTCACCGCGCCCGAGGTGCTGGCGACCACACTGAAACTGGGCAAGACGATTGGAAAAATCCCGGTAGTGTCCGGCGTGTGCTTCGGCTTCATCGGCAATCGCATGCTCGAACCCTACTCCCGCGAAGCCCATCGCCTGGTATTGGAGGGCGCTACGCCAGCGCAAATCGACCAGGTGCTGACTGACCTCGGCCTGGCCATGGGGGTGATGGCGATGCACGACCTGGCCGGGATCGACGTCAGCTTCCTGGTGCGCGAGTCGCGTCGTGAAGCGATTGCCCATGATCCGAGCTATTGCCGCCTGGCTGACGAACTGAACGCCCTCGGCCGCTTCGGCCAGAAGACCCGGCGCGGTGCGTATATCTATGAGGGTCGCGAGCGCAAGGAGGACTTCGAGGTCATCACCCTGGCCGAACGCATCGCCGGCGAACTGGACATCCGCCGCCGGCCGATCGCCACGCAGGAGATTCATGACCGCTGCCTGTTCATGCTGATCAACGAGGGCATCCAGCTGCTCGACGAAGGCATTGCCGAGCGCAGTGGCGATATCGACCTGGTGTGGATCAACGGTTACGGCTTCCCGGCGTGGCTCGGCGGGCCGATGCATTATGCCGAGCAGATCGGCCTGGACAAGGTGCTGGACGGTATCCGCCATTACCGCAAGGCCCTCTGCGAATACGGCGAGATGTGGTTCC
>CXWK01089006.1_pt1 | contig 32482 bp, 39 predicted proteins | sample 590851 | NCBI WGS metagenome assembly CXWK01 (sample SAMEA3498364, study PRJEB10139) | wastewater metagenome | biome: wastewater treatment plant; material: activated sludge | place: Denmark | collected 2014-08-01
GTATCCTTTGGTGGTGATTTTTGCAGTTGGGATATTAAAGAAAGATAAATTAGTTAGCTTTTATGCCTGGCCTTTGATTGCTGCTGGTTGGTTGGTCGCTTTCTATCACAATTTGCTTTACTACAATATTTTGCCTGAAGCTGCAGCTCCTTGTATTAATGGGGTGTCTTGTACAACGAAGTTTATTGAATGGTTCGGATTTATAACGATACCATTTTTGTCACTGACTGCCTTTACAATATTAGGTGTTCTCATGTTAATATACCGAAAGAGAAAATGAATATAGCGCATTTAAGTTCTGAAGCAAAAGTTTTAACAGGCATAGTGGTCGCCTCCATTATATTAGTCATTGGGGCAGTATTCTTTTTGAGTCAGCCTGAAAAACCGATTGTAATTGATCCATCTAATTTAATAAAAGAAGATTCGTTAAAAATCTCTTCTGAGTCGGCTAAATTGACAATTGTGGAATTTGGGGATTTTCAATGTCCAGCATGTAAAGCGGCACATCCTGGGTTAAAACAAGCAATGGCTGATTTTCCGGGTCAAGTAAATTTCGTATTCAGACATTATCCATTACCAATGCATGCGAATGCCCAAAGCGCATCGAAAGCAGTAGAAGCGGCTAATAGACAGGGAAAAGTTTGGGAGATGTATGACAAGGTTTTTGAGACTCAAGATGAATGGGCTGCAGAAAGCAATCCAACAGAGATGTTTAAAAAGTATGCAGGTGAGTTAGGGATGGATGCTGATAAATTAGCAGCGGATATGAAGGATTCAGCGATTGCCGATAAGATTACTAAAGATATTGGAGATGGAAATGCGTCTGGGGTTAATTCAACTCCAACTTTTTACTTTAATAATGAGCTTTATAAAGGTGGAATTGGCTATGAGGATTTTAAGGCTGAAATTGAAGCTAGATTAAAGTAACGTCATTCCAGCGAAGGCTGGAATCCAATTAACAGATGTATTCATATGTTTACATCTTATCTTCAGGTAAAAATGGAACAATCTATATCGGAGTAACCAGCGATCTAAAAAGAAGAGTCTGGGAGCATAAGCATGATTTAGTTAAAGGATTTACCAAGGAATACGGAGTGCATAATCTAGTTTATTTCGAACAATACGAAGATATTGAACAGGCAATCTTGAGAGAGAAACAAATGAAAACCTGGAAAAGATTTTGGAAAATTAAGTTAATTAACAAATGTAACCCAGATTGGACTGACTTATATGAGACTATTCTTTAATTCCAGCCTAAGATTTCTAATTGGATCCCTGCCTGCGCAGGGATGACGGTTATTGTTTGCCGGCGAGAGGGTTTTGGTTTCTGATTTCTTTATTTAGGACTTTTCCCTCGGGATCGATTTCATACACATAGCCTTCGCCGATTCCGAATTCAAATTTGGCAACTTCTTCTTCGCTTAACCCATCTAAGAATTTAACAAGACATCTTAGGGTGTTGCCGTGCGAAGCAATGATTACATTCTTGCCCGCTTTTAGTTTAGGTAAAATTTCTGTTTGGTAATAAGGGATAAGTCGTTCATAGACTTGTTTCATCGATTCGCCTTCAGGAGTTTCATAATCCCAGGAGCGTCTAATTTTTTGGAATTCTTCTTCGCCAACTTGTTCTTTAACTTCCCATTTATTCTTTCCGGCGTAAATTCCGTAATGTTTTTCAGTTAAAGCTTTATCTTTAATGACTGGTAAGTTAGATTGGTCGAGGACTTTGAGGATTTGATCAAGGGTCTTGAAAGCTCGCATTAGTGGAGAGGAATAAGCATAATCAAAATGAATTCCTTTGAGTTGATTACCGGTTTCTTTGGCTTGCTCGATACCTTTATCGGTCAGATCAATATCCATCCAGCCCTGCCAAAGGCCTTTTTCATTCCACTGAGATTGTCCGTGCCTAACTAAAACTAATTTGGCCATTTATTTAAAGATGTCCTTTCCAGGATAAACAGCTTTATCCCCGAGCTCTTCTTCGATTCTTAGAAGTTCGTTATATTTAGCGACTCTATCGGTTCGGGAGAGAGATCCAGTTTTTATTTGACCGGTTCCTAGACCAACGGCTAAATGGGCAATGGTTGTGTCTTCTGTTTCACCGGAGCGATGAGAGATAACGGATTTAAAACCGGCTTTGTTTGCCATATCAACTGCTTTTAATGTTTCAGTCAAAGTGCCGATTTGATTTAGCTTAATTAAGATAGCATTGGCGGCTTTGTCTTCAATGCCTTTTTTGAGAAGTTTGGTGTTAGTCGTAAATAAATCATCACCAACAATTTGAACTGTGCTGCCGATGGATCTGGTTAATTTTACCCAGGCTGCCCAATCGTTTTCATCAAGACCATCTTCGATAGAGGCGATAGGATAAAGACGGGTTAAGCTTTGGAGCCACTCGACCATTTCAAGAGAAGATAGAGTTTCGCCTTCAGTCCGCAGCCAATATTGTTTATCAATGTATAACTCTGAGGCGGCGACATCTAGGCCTAAAACAAAATCGCGGCGAGGTAGGAATCCGGCGGCCCGAATAGCGTTTGAGATAAGATCTAAAGGCTCTTTGTTACCGTTTTTAACAGAAGGGGCGTATCCTCCTTCATCCCCTACTGTTGTGGGATAATCTTTTTCTTTAAGGATTTTCTTTAAGGCGTGGAAAACTTCGGCACCCATTCTAACTGCTTCTGAGAATGATTTGGCTCCTACCGGGATAACCATATATTCCTGCAAGTCGGAGGAATTTGAGGCGTGTGCTCCCCCATTGACTAAATTCATCATAGGAACAGGCATTCTCATTTGGGGATTACCTGGAGCCATCTCATTAAAATATTTATACAATGGTTTTTTGCTGGAGATGGCAGCGGCTTTTGCAGTGGCCAGTGATACTGCAAGGATGGCGTTGGCTCCAAGCTTGGATTTATTTTCAGTGCCATCGAGTTCAATCATGGTCCTGTCGATTTTTCTTTGATCTTCGGCAGCCTGACCAGATAATTCTTTATTGATTAACTGGTTAATATTTTGAACGGCAGTATTTACAGATTTACCTAAATAATTTTTTGGATCGCCATCTCTTAATTCGAGAGCTTCGTGAGTTCCGGTTGAAGCGCCTGAAGGAGCTGCAGCCCGTCCCATTGAGCCATCTTCTAGATAAACATCTGCTTCAACTGTTGGATTACCGCGGGAATCAAGAATTTGTCTAGCTTTAATTTGGGATATTTTCATTGAAGATTATTTTAACTCTTTTGAGGGAAGATGCAAGCTTTGGTTGACAGACTTGAGAATTAAGATTATATTGGCGGTTATGGAAAGAGGAAAAAGTTTTGGTAGTGTGGATAATGCAAGAGCTGGAAGCAGGAGGTTGGTTTTAAAAGATCCTGAACTAGGTAAAGCCACTATGAGTATAACTAGAATTGGGGCAAAGCCTTTAGTTCCTTTTGAGCCGCAGGGAGATCCTAATAAAAAAGGGCCAAATACTTTAGTTCCTGGTACACGTTAAGAGTATTGGTCGGGTAAATCGTTTTCTATTAAGACGACAGTTTTGGTATCTGCTAGTTTACTTACAAGACTGAGCGCGGATTTAGTTGATTTTACGAAATGAGTGCTGGATTTGGGAAAATTAGATTCTTCAAGACCTCTTTTTAAATACTGTTTGTAACTTTCTCCAACTATAATTATTTGATCAGCTATTTTGGCAGCAAGGCTCATGAACTTAATATTTTCTTTTTCGCTATTACTCCCCTGCTCGATTAATCCGGGAGTTATTAGGATTTTTTGATTATCCCCTGCAGTGTCTTTTAATAATTTAAGAGAGGAGATTATAACTTTAGGATTAGTGTTATAAGAATTATCAATTAGAGTGAATTTGCCAGAATTTGTGATTTCTAAACGGTGCTCGGTAGGTAGAATTAACTTTGCTCTCTCCCCTATTACTTTTGCGGGCAGATTTAACTTGTATGCTATGACTGCTGAGGCAAGAAAATTATAAGCATTATGTTCACCTTGAAGAGGCAGATCAATATCGACAATTTCTTTATCAAGTATTAATTTAAAAGTTAGTCCTTTCTCAGTTTGTTTCAGATTTTCAATTCGATATTTATCCATTTCGCCGGCAAGAAAAACTTTATTTGCCGGAAACTTTTCTTCAGACTGCATTGTTTGTTCATCTTGTGAATTTAGAAAAAGTAGACCATCTTCTTTTAATGATTTAGAGACTTCAAATTGAGTATCAGTTAGTTTTTGGATGTTGCCAAATCTTTCTAAATGCTGAGGGGCAATGGCGGTGATGATTGCCATATCGGGTTTGGCAATTTTACAGAGATCTTTAATATCTCCAGGGTGATAGGCATCCATTTCGACAATAAAAATTTGAGTTGAAGGCTTTACTAAAGAGATGATTGTTGTGGCGATAGCAACCGGAGTATTAAAACTTTTAGGTGTTTTAACTACATAAAAGTCCTTCCATAAAAGTGTATAAAGCATATTCTTAGTCGAAGTTTTAGCATAAGACCCGACAATTGCTACAGTCTTTAAGTCTTTAAAAGCAGAAAGTTTTCTCTGAGCTATTTTGGTTATTCTTTGCTTTAGATAATAATCGATTGGTGAGATTAATAAGGATGAAATGATAATAAATATGGGAGAAATACTTTCTAATAAAATATAGATTATTAGTAAAAATAACAAACTGCCGCCGAAGAAAATTAAAGCTACTGTGGTTGCTAAAAAGAGCATTATAAATGAAGTTAGAATCGCTAGAAGTTGAATTTTAAAAGTGAAATCTAAAGAATTTTTTCTTTGAAGATTTCGCTTTAAAGGATTTTTAAAGAACCAATTTAGTAAGGCGGTTTTATCGTATTCCAGGAGTTGGAATATATATAAATAATCTAGTAATGGAAAAAGTTTTGATAACATTTTAATTTAGAAAATCTTTAACAAAATACATAAATTTATTTGGATTTTCTAAGTGAGGAAAATGTGCGACATTATCTAGAATTTCTAGTTTGGAATGTTTGATTTTGCGATACATTATTCTTTGATCTCTTGGAGGAATAGAAGTATCTTTTTGACCGCCAATCACCAATACTGGTGTAGATATTTTAGTCAGATCAGAAGTCAGATCTTCATTAATAATATTGATAAAAGTAGCTTTTAACTCTTTGGCATCGTCGTAATCTGAGCCAACTTGTTTGTAAAATTTATGCTTGATTATTTTTTTAAAATTGCCGATGCTGGGAATAAGAAAATTAAAAACTTTTGCTGAGGCGAAACTGATTAAGCGGAGAACATCATGCTCATGTTTGATACCCGCACTTGATTCAAGGACGAGTTTATTTAGAAGATCTGGATGATTAGCAGCGAGTTTAATGCCGATTCTTCCTCCAAGAGAATGCCCTAATAAATTGGGTTTAGAGATTTTATTTTCCCTGATAAATTCTGAAATTATTTTGGCATAGTCTTCGACCATAAAATCACTTTTGGGATTTTCACTGCGGCCGAATCCTGGTAGATCAATCAGCCAAAGTGTGAAATGTTTTTTGAGTTCTTCGGTAACATTATGAAAGGTCGAAACGTCCTGCTTCCAACCGTGAAGCATTATTAGATCCTTGCCCTGGCCTAATTTTTGATAATAAATATTCTGGTTGTTTATTGTTATGTACATATTTTATTTTTCGGATTTTCTCACTTCGTTCGAAAAGTATTATTTAAAAATTTCTTCAACAATTTGATTAAATTTACGTCCGCGGTCAAACTCGTTTTGAAATAAATTAAAAGATGTTGCACCTGGTGAGAATAAAATAATATCATCTGGCTTAACATTCTTTTTGACGACAGCGAGTAGATCTGTTAAGTTTTTGAAAGGTTCGTGATGATTAGTCACGGCAGAAGCTGAATTTTTTAGATAATTTATTATTTCGGTGGTGGCATCACCATCTAGAAAATAAACATCTTTGGCATAAGTATCTATCGCCTTCGCAAAGGCTTTATAATCAAGACCTTTATTCATTCCTCCGGCAATAAGAATACAGTTAGGAAAAGTTTTTAATGATTCAATTGCAGGTTCTGGGGCGGTTGCAGTTGTGTTGTTATATATCCGAATGCCGTTCCAGTCTTTGACTAATTGAAGTCTAAATTCGACACCCTGAAATTCTTCTAGAACTTTTAAGATAATATCCTGCTCAATTCTTAAGGCTTTTGAAACTGAAAAAGCTGCGGCGATATTTGAAAGATTATAACTGCCTTCCATTTTAGGTGAGAAATCAGAGGGCAAATCATTTGGGCTATAGAAAACAATTTTAGATTTTATATTTTCTAAAAAATTATCAGAGGTTAGTGTTTCGTCCTGCTTATTTATAAAAAGATAGTCTTCTAAGGTTTGGTGTTTGGCGATTAATTTTTTGGCCTGAACATAATCCTCCATAGAAGAATAATAATTTAGATGATCGGGGTAAATGTTGGTAATGACTGAATACTTTGGGGCAACTTTAACGGCATCAAAAGCTTCAAGTTGGAAGGATGAGATTTCCATTACAACTGTTGTGTCGTCATCAATATCATTTATGGAATCCAAAACACTTTTGCCGATGTTGCCGCAAAGAATAACTTTTTTGCCAGACTCTTTTAGAACTTCGAAGATTAATGAGGCTGTGGTGGTTTTGCCTTTGGTGCCGGTTATTCCAATTATTTGGCTGGGTTTAACGTATTCTAAGAATGTTCCAATATCAGTTTTAATTTCTTTGTTTTTTTCTCTGGCGTATTTTAAGAACGGATTATTAGGTTTGATGGCCTGGTTTTTGATAATAATATCTGCCCAATTAATATCTGCGTTGGTGTGAGAGCCAAGGTGATATTTTATATTAGGAAAGTTACTTAGTTTTTCAATTGAGGGACTAAGAGTTTTTGCATCTCTTAAGTCAGTAATTATTAAATCGGCTCCGCGGCTAGCAAAAAACTTAGCACTGCCAACCCCCCCTTCATTAAGACCTAATCCTAATATCAGGACTTTTTTATCTTGAAATCTGGATTGATCGCTTTTGCCGGAATCTAGAACTGTTTTAACGGAATAATCCACATAAGAATTTTAGCTTTAAGAGGAAGGTAAAACAAGGTTTGGGGTGAGAGCCCTATAAGTTTTCCAGAAGATCCCGGATGTTTTGATCGATATCACCGGCTCCCATGAAGATGACAATATCTTTTTCTGATAACTTGAGTTTTATTTCTTCAAAAATTTCTTTAACACTTTTAGTATATGTGACATTTGGTTTATCGATTGAATCAACTAGTTCAGCGGTGTTGATAAGGCCGGTATCTTTTTCTCTCGAAGGATAGATATCGAGCATCGCGATTTTTTTAACATAGAGACTCTGGAAGGCTTCAGCAAATTCTTTGAATAGGGCTTTTGTGCGGCTAAACATATGCGGTTGATAGATTATGGTGATGTCTTTATTTGGGAATTCCTTTTTAATTTGATTTGTAGCGACTTTAATAGCTGTTGGATGATGAGCAAAATCCGAAAATATTTTAGCGCCGTTTATTTTTCCGATTAACTCCATCCGTCTGCCAATACCGGGAAAATTCTGCAGACTTTGTTTTATTTTTTCAGGTTGGATTTCTAAATTTAGGGCCAGATTAAAAGCTGCTGAGGCATTTAATTTATTATGATGTCCAGTTATTTTTAGAGGAAAGTCTATTAAATTTTTGGAATAATCAATCACAGGTGGGAAAATTTTATTTGCTGGTTCTTCTTCCAGAGTATTTTTGGTATTTAGATCTGACAGATTGGCGATGATTATATTCTTTGTGCCTGATAAGAAACTTCTAAATGAATATTTGTAAATCTCAAAATCAGCAAAGAATTCAGGGTGGTCAAATTCAATATTTGTAACTACAGAAATATCCGGAGTTAGACTTAGAAAATTATTATTAAACTCGTCTGCTTCAATGACGAAATATTTACTTTTGCCAATTCTAAAGTTTGAATTCCAAAAAGAGGTAGTGGCACCCATTAAAACAGTTGGATCCAGTCTTGAATCTTCGAGGATTTTTCCGATCATAGCAGTTGTTGTCGATTTTCCGTGAGTTCCAGAAACGGCAATAATGAATTTATTTTGAGTTAAATACTTGCCCATGAATTCCTGCCAAGTTATAACCTCAAGGCCTTTTTGTTTGGCTTCCAGCAGTTCAGGATTATTGGGATCTAGAGATAAAATTGCTGGAGTGACGGCTAAAATATCGATATTTTCTAAGTGTTTAGGTGAGTGGCCCTCGCTTGTGGGAATATCACCTAAAACTTCGGTGAATTCTCCGGAAAGGTTTTTATCACAGCCAGATACTTTGAAGCCAGCGGCTTCGGCTAGTTTGGCGCAGGCTGATGTTCCGGAGCCGGCAATTCCTAAAAAGTGAACTGTTTTAGATTTTGGTATTTTCTCGCTTTGCTCGAAAAATAATTGGCGTTTTTTTATTATGGTAGTTGCATACTTTAGATCCTTTTTGTCGTTAATGCTAATCCACTGTGAATGATCTTTGAGAATGAATAAATTAATCGGCTGGCTTTTTTCTTTGGCTATATTTAATAAATCTGTCAGGTAGTATTCGCCATTGGAGCTCTCTTTAATTTCAGACAGATTTGATTTAGCAAAATCTAGGTCTATTAAATAAACTCCACAATTAATTTCATTACTTTTTACACCAGAGTCGGCATATTCTTTATACTCAAGAATTTTAGAAAAATTGTGATTTTTATCTCTGATTATTCTACCGACTTGCATTTGACGGTCAGTTTTTAGAGTCATCATGCTCAATTTAGAATTACTTTCAATATGAGATCTTAAGAATTCATCTAAGGTTTTTTTGGAGTAAAGGGTGGCATCATCACCATTTAATATAAGCAAAGTTTTTACTCCGCTAGGTAAATGAGGAAGAGCGAGTTTAACTGCATCTGCGGTACCGGTTAGTTTTTCCTGGTAAATGAATTGGCATTTGATAACGTTTTTGATTGTCTCCTCTACTTTAGGATCGGAGATGACTAAGAAAATATTATCAATATTCAAATTTTTAAGATTTTGCAGCGGATAGTAAATTAGTGGCTTTTCAAAAATGGGATGCAGAAGTTTAGTATAGTTTTCTCCAAAACGGGTTCCCCTCCCGGCCGCGAGAACAATAACTGCCAGATTTTTAAGATCCATAGAAGCTATTTTGAAGTAATTGGAATAAAGAAGCAAGAATTAGGAATAGCAGATATTGAGCAGATACAGTAACTCATCAATATCGGTATATTGCATAAAGCTTTTGAAAGAGTTTATACTTTTTGCAGAAACTCAAGGTCCTTACTTGAAAATTGCGGCAACTGTCAGACAACAGTTTTAATGAAGAAACCGTTAATTGCGACCATCAGTAAGTTTCCACCATATATGTCCGGTCATTCATTCGAAGCAATGAATCAGGGCAGGGCCTTATACGAGATTACAGGATATAAGCATCACGAGATTACATATCACTCTGATATGTATGACAAAAGCACAAACTTCAATAATTCACCACAACTACTTAAGAAAGCCTCAAAGTATTTATATGTTCACCGTGTAAAGCCTTCGAGCTCGGCTAAGGGAAAAGTTTTAGACGGCGAATTAACAAAAGCTTTTATAGGCAAAACTATTAATCTTATTCAGTCAAAAGATATAAATATTTTATCGACTTTTTACATAGATCCGCATGGTTATATTGCAAATCAAGCGAAGTTTTATGCCGAAAAAGTGTTAGGGAAAAAGATTATTACAGTTCAGAAAGCTGTGGGGTCGGATGTGTTAAGTTCAATAGGAAATCATTTAAAAGATGGACAGGCAAAATTTTTACTGCTTCAGCTTTTGCAAAGTGATTTAGTGTTTGCAGTTTCCCAATATACGAAAGACAAGTTAGTTGAGTTTGCCCGGGCTGTTTTGCCTTATGAATCGGCACTAAAATTTTCGAAGATTGAAGTTTTGTATGCGCCTTTTGATAACGAATATTTTGGGATAAGAGATGAAAAAGCGATATTTGAATTAAAGTCACGATTAATAATTAAGCCTGGGGTGAAGATTATTTCTTATTTTGGGAGATTGTTTCCGGAGAAAGGGATTGATGATTTGATTAATGCTTATGCCCTATTAAAGTCGAATTTTCCGGAGACAGCTTTAGTTATTGGAGGTCATGGAATTGAACTGGGGAATTTTAAAAAACAGGTTAAAGATTTAGGGTTGCCAGATGTGAAATTTGCCGGAGCTGTTAGTGATGCAGAAAAAAGAGCGATTATGCAAATGTCGGAGTTAGGGGTTATACCGACTAAACCAATTAAGAATTTTGTCGAGACGCTTTGTATCAGTGCTTTAGAATACCAGGCTTCGGGGACAGTTTAATTGACGACAAAAGTTGGTGGGGTTCCAGAAGCGGCTGGTGTTCATAGTCTTTATGCCAAGCACAGTAATCCTGAAGATTTGGCACGTAATATAACTAAGGTTCTTAAGGAATCTATAGATTATGAAGCTGTCAGGGCTAATGGAATAAATCATACAGCTCAGTTTAATTATTTGAAATTGACAAAACTATTCTTAAAAAAGGTGATGCAAAAGCGCGAGACAAAAATAAAAACCCGTGATACAATAAGACCTTCAGCCTGGCTTATGCCGGAGCTTCCGATTACTTATGGCAGCAGAAGATACAAAGTTTAAGCAAAGCTTGCCTTCTGATACTCAGAAGTTAAAAATAGAAGACATAAAAACAGGAGAAGGGCCTGAAGTTACTGGCGGCGATTTTATAACAATTCATTATCACGGAACTTTGGAAGATGGAACTGTGTTTGATTCGTCTGTTGAGCGCGGCTCCCCTTTTAAAACTAGAATTGGTGTNNNNCTATTCCGGCGAAGCTGGCTTATGGCGATAGAGCTGTTGGATCAATTCCAGCAGGATCGACTCTTATTTTTGAGGTTGAGCTAGTTTCTGTTGACTAACTCCTAAATTGACATCCACTGCTACCGAGACTATATTCAAATTATAACTAAAGAGGAATTGGAACAACTCCAAAAAATGATGATACTTACCTTTAATGATGGTTTTGAGAAGGTAGTTGTGCCTAGACTTGAGGAGATGGAAGAAGGATTTGAAGAAAAATTGGAAAAGACGGTGAAGAAATTAAGAGAGGAATTTAAGAAAGGTCAGGAAAGTTTGAGTAATGGATTTGAGGAAATGAAACAGGATATGAAAAATATGGATAAAAAGATGGATAAGCTTGTAAAGAAGGATGTTGAACAAGATAGAAGATTAGATAAGATAGAGGTAATTGTTAAAGCGAATTAGCGGAGTTCACAGCCATTGATTAATGAAAATTAAGAACAGGAAATTATTGAAAGTAGTTTGTTTTTCTCTACTCCGTTAATACTCCGTAATACTTATAAACTAGATATCTAAAATAGCTTGCTTTGCGTGGGTCTGGATGAAGCGTTTTCTTGGTGGGACTTCGTCGCCCATCAGCATTGTAAATACTTCGTCAGCTTTTTCTGCATCGTCAACTGTAACTTGTTTTAAAACTCTATTTTCAGGATTCATGGTTGTTTCCCAAAGCTGTTCTGGGTTCATTTCACCTAAACCTTTATATCTTTGAATAATAATATTTGATGATTTTTTGACTGGAGCTGCTGTTTCTTGGGCTGCTGCTGCGCCGGCTTCGCCTTCTGAGGGAAGCGCTACATCATCAGCGAGTTTTTCTTCTTTTACCGGACCGCGGATTTTAAGCAGAATTGCATCGCGCTGAGCGTCGGTATAAGCATAATGGATTTCTTTGCCTTTTTGGACTTTAAATAAAGGAGGCTGAGCGATATAAATATAACCTCTGGTAATTAGTTCGGGTAAATATCTGAAAATAAATGTTAGAAGAAGAGTTCTGATGTGTGAACCGTCAACATCAGCATCAGTCATGATGATAATACGGTGGTAACGGACTTTATCGTACTGGACAATATCTCCGATACCGGTTCCTAAAGCTATGACTAAGCATTTAATTTCTTCGAATTCGAGTATTTTATCTAAACGAGCTCTTTCGGTGTTTAAAATCTTACCTTTTAGAGGAAGGATAGCTTGGGATTTTCGATCTCTGCCCTGTTTTGCAGAACCTCCGGCTGAGTCTCCTTCAACGATATAAAGCTCAGAATTAGCAGGATTCTTTTCCTGGCAGTCAGCTAATTTTCCTGGTAAAGTCATTCCTTCTAAAGCACCTTTTCTGATAACTGCGTCTTTAGCAGCGCGGGCGGCAGCGCGGGCGCGGGCCGCAAGATAAATCTTTTCAATAATTCTTTTGCCTTCCTGAGGGTTTTCTTCAAGAAACATTTCAAGTCCTTCTTTGGTGACTTGATTAACTGCAGTTTGAACTTCAGCACTACCTAATTTTTCTTTAGTTTGAGATTCAAATTGGATTTTATCTGATTCCATTTTGATCGAGATGACGGCAGCCAGGCCTTCTTGCATATCATCGCCAGTGAAGTTTTCATCTTTTTCTTTTAGAGCCTCAATTTTTCTAGCATAATCATTGATAACCCGGGTCAGAGCGGTTCTAAAACCGGTGACATGAGTTCCGCCTTCGGTAGTTGGAACAACATTGGCAAAACTTTCGACTGTTTCGTTAAAGCCATCGTTATATTGAATAGCGATTTCGACGGCGATTTCATTAACTTCTTTATTAATAATGATTGCGGTTGGATGAATTAAGCCTTTGTTGCGGTTTAATTGTTTGATAAGAGCGGCGATGCCTGACTGGAAATAGAAATGCTGTTCTTCTCCGGTGCGTTCATCGTGAAGATGGAAAGAAATACCGGCGATTAAATAGGCCACCTGTCTTAGCTGCCGTCTGACTTTATCAAATTCAGGAAGAATGGTTGAGAAAATAGTGGCATCGGCGAGGTAGGTAGTTTTGGTACCAGTTTTGACCTGCCAATTAAAGTCAGTCTCAAAAGGGAGGGTTTTATCAGCAGCGCCGACTTCTCTAACATCAGCTTTAGGTACACCACGGGCGTATTCCTGGAAATAGATTTTATTGCCTCTTTTGACTTCAACCCTAACGTAATCAGATAAGGCATTAACGGCTGAAACTCCAACTCCGTGAAGGCCCGAGGAAACTTTATAACCATCTGAGCCGAATTTTCCACCGGCATGAAGTGTAGTCATGATGACTTCGAGGGCGGATTTGCCAGTTTTAGGATGAACATCAACCGGAATTCCTCTTCCGTCATCAGCAACAGTGACATAATTATCTTTATGAAGAGTTACCCAAATTTGTTTTGCGTGACCGGCTAAAGCTTCGTCTATAGAATTATCAACAACCTCTTTAATTAAATGATGCAGTCCCCTGGTGTCAGTGGAACCGATATACATACCGGGGCGTTTTCTGACTGGCTCTAAGCCTTCTAGAACCTGAATTTGGGATGCGTCGTATGTGGAGTTCTGTGCCATTGATCACTGATATTAACAGCTCAGGCAAGATTATGCAAGTTCAGTTGATGTGTTTAGACTGTTGTTATAATCTAAACAAGCCACTATTTTTCTAATCTTAGCATTAAGTACTCGAGAATTGTGCGGATGTTAACGTTGCTTTCCTTCCAGATTTGAGCTTCGAGGAGATCTTCTAAGAACAGGCCTGAGGGATTTCCTTTAATTGTTTTTTGGCGATAGGCAGTCGTGAGATCTTTTAAGAAAGTTTCTTTGTCTGTAGTTTTTTCGATGAGTTCAAATCTTTCTTCAACAGTGGAACTAATAAGTTTATCCAAATCGAAGCTAGATGACTCCTCCTTTTCGGTTAGGTTTATAACCAAACATCTAGAAAGAATGGTTGGCAGGAGTTTGGTTTCTGAGTCAACTCCTATTAATATAACTGAGTCTCCGGAAGGTTCCTCTAGAGTTTTAAGTAAAGCGTTTTGAGCATCAGGACTGATTGTGTTTCCATTAAATATAACTGCGGATTTGGCAGTTTGGCCAAAGGGTTTAGTTGAGAGATGGTTGATTAATTGTTTGATTTGGGAGATACCGATTTTTTCATCTTCCAGAGGGAAAATTTCTGGATTATTCTGGGATATATTGGATTCGAGAAGTATCCTCCAGATTTCCTGATCGCGCTCTTCCCTATTTTTACTAACAACAATTTTTGGCTGCATGGGTGAGTTTTATCAAACTTGGATAGAAAAGGAAAGAGCAACTAGTCCGTCTTGACACTAATCTATCAAAGTCGCAATAATGATCTAAGATCTGCCCTGGTTGCAGATATGTGTTTATGGATCAATCTCAACTATCTATAATTGAAGTTCTAGAACAGCAAGGCAAACTGACTCCACAACAAGTTTCTGCCGTGAAGCTGGAGAGTATTAATACCGGACAACCTTGGGAAAAAATAATCACTGAAAGAAACTTTGCATCTCTTAAAGATATTGCTCAGGCAAGAAGCCGGATACTGGCGATTCCTTTTATTGATATGGCCACTATGGAAGGCCAAGGTGTCTCGGCAGAAATTCTTAATTTGATTCCTGAGCAGGTAGCAAGACGATATAAATTAATTCCATTTAAACAAGAGGGTGAGAATTTATCTATTGCGATGGCGGACCCGCTTGATATTCAGGTAGCGCAATTCATTGAAAAAAAGACCGGAAAGAAAATCCTTAGATATTTGGGTCTTGAGGACGAAATAAATAAAGCGATTGCTGATCAATATTCACAGAATCTTACGACTGAAGTTGTGTCTGCCTTAAAAGAAGTTAGTTCCGGACTTCCAGACGTAAAACCTGGATTGTCAGAGTTTGATAAAACAGAAGTTATTAAAGAAGCTCCAGTGGCAAATATTGTTACCCAGCTTTTAGAGTATGCAGTTAAAACAAAGGCTTCTGATATTCATGTTGAACCAGAAGAAACTCAGACCAGAGTTCGCTATAGGATTGACGGTATTCTCCATGAAAAAATTATTTTACCGAAGAAAGTACATGAAGCAGTAATCTCTAGAATTAAGATTATGGCTGGGCTTAAGATTGATGAAAGAAGATTACCGCAGGATGGACGGTTTTCATTCACAGGTGGGAATAATGATATTGATCTTCGGGTATCCAGCCTGCCGACTATTTTTGGTGAGAAAGTAGTTATGAGGCTATTACCTAAAGCTCAAAAACCGCCAACGCTTTTGGAATTGGGACTCAGAGCAAGCGCTCTAAAAAGTCTTGAGGTTCAATTAACCCGAACCCACGGAATTATTTTAATTTGTGGTCCTACAGGATCTGGTAAAACTACAACTCTTTATTCAATATTGTCCAAGCTTTCAAGTTCGAGGGTGAATATTTTAACAATTGAGGATCCGGTTGAGTATCACATAACGGGTGCGAATCAAGTTCAGATTAATCCTCAGATAGGGTTAACATTCGCGGCGGCACTACGATCATTCTTACGTCAGGACCCAAATATAATTTTGGTTGGAGAAGTCCGGGATGCGGAGACTGCGGAGCTGGCGATTCAAGCTGCATTAACTGGACATCAGGTGTTCTCTACTTTGCATACTAATTCTGCATCTGGTTCTTTGCCGAGACTTTTGGATATGGGGATGGAGCCGTTTCTTTTGGCTTCAGCGATTAATGCGATCCAGGGACAAAGGATCTTAAGAAAACTTTGCCATCATTGCCGATACTCCTATACTCCCCCTCCGGAGGTTGCCCAAAGTTTTCAAACAGTTTTAGGTAATTTGGCTCCCAGGACACCAATTCAGCTTTATAAAGCAAAGGGTTGTAATGAATGTGGAGGTTTAGGGTTTTTGGGAAGAGTTGGTATATATGAAGTTTTGGTTGTGTCTGACAAGATAATTAGACTAACTTTAGAAAGAGCATCGGCTTCGGAAATAGAAAAGCAGGCTGTTTCTGAAGGAATGATGACTATGAAGCAGGATGGATATTTAAAAGTTTTAGAAGGGATTACGACGCTGGAGGAGGTATTAAGGGTGGCGCAAGATTAGGGTACAGGTTACAGGTTATAGAGACTAAGAAGGGTTTTGATGAATATGACTATTGCGAATATTGGACAATTATTAGAAGTAACAATTCAACGTCAGGCATCTGATTTACATTTGATGTCTGATCCTCCGCCGACTATCCGAGTCAATGGTGATTTGCTGCCGATACCCGGACTTGCGCCGATTAATGGAAAAGATATTGAAACATTAATAAGACCGGTGCTTTCCATCGCCCATCAAGACCAATTAACAAAATTTTTGGATGTAGATTTTGGTTTGGAATATAAAGACATGGCTCGATTTAGGGTAAATGTTTATAGGCAGATGGGGACGCTGGCGGCATCTTTTCGTTTAATCCCAAAGAAGTTACGAAAGCTTGAAGAGACTGGGCTGCCTGCAAATATTAGTAATGTCACAAACCTTAAACAGGGTTTAGTTTTAGTAACAGGACCAACGGGTCAAGGTAAAACAACGACATTGGCGGCTTTAATTGATAGAATTAATCAGGAGCAAAGTGCCCACATTATAACAATCGAGGACCCGATTGAATTTATTTATGAGAAAGCCCGGTCTTTGGTTTCACAAAGAGAGCTTAATTCAGACACTATGTCTTGGGGTAGAGCGCTTAGGGCAGCTCTTAGGGAAGATCCTGATGTGGTGCTCATAGGGGAAATGAGGGACTTGGAAACAATATCGGCAGCCCTGACAATCGCTGAGACTGGTCATTTGGTGTTTGCGACTTTACATACGAATTCGGCAGCTCAAACTTTGGACAGAATTATCGATGTTTTTCCTTCAATTCAGCAATCACAAATAAGGTCACAGCTGGCGGCGGTGCTGGAAGTAGTCATTTCTCAGAGGCTAGTTCCAACTATTAACCCGGGTAGAGCTTTAGCTTACGAGATATTAGTTGCCAACACGGCCACCAGGGCAATTATTAGAGAAGGAAAAACCCATCTGATAGATAATTTAATTCAGACTTCGGCTGAATCGGGAATGGTAATTCTGGAGGCAAGTCTGGCTTATTTATTAAGAGAAGGAGTTATTTCTTTGGAGACAGCGCAGAATTATTCATTTAGGCCTCAAGTTCTCAACAAACTATTAGATGTCTAATATATGCCGATTTTTGTTTATAAAGCCCGTGATTTTCAAGGAGTAGACCATAAAGGAACAATTGATACTGTTGACTCCAGTAGAGCTGCTCGAATTCTGAGTAAAAAAGGTTTAGTTGTCACTTCGATAACTGAGAAAAAGGCTTCTTCTCCAATGTTTGAAAGCTTCTTTAATAAAGTTTCTTTCGATGATTTGGTTATTGCGACTCGGCAATTAGCAACAATGATTGATTCAGGTTTGGTTTTATCTGAATCAATGGATATCTTAGTCAGCCAGCAGGCGAATATTAATTTTAAGAAGGTTTTAGAGACGGTTTCTAGGGATTTAAAAAGCGGGCTTGATTTGGCAAGCGCCCTTCGAAAACATCCTAACGTCTTCCCGCCGCTTTACTGCAGCTTGGTAAAGGCTGGTGAACAGGCTGGAAATTTGGACGTTATTTTAACTGAAATGGCTAATAATCTTGAACGCGACAGAGAGTTCCGGAGCCGGGTGCGGGGGGCAATGATCTATCCAATTATGATTATTTTAATGATGCTGGTCGTTATTGTAGTAATGATGATTTTTGTTATACCCCGACTGACTACTTTATACACACAAACTGATGCAGAGCTGCCATTGCCGACAAGAATTTTAATTGGTTCGTCTAACTTTATGGTTAATTATTGGGGGGTGCTTTTGGTGGGGGCAATAATCGGAGGAATTGCCTTTAAAAAATGGGTTTCTACGCCTGAAGGGCGTTATAGTTTTGATGCAATTCTTCTTAAAACACCTTTGGTTGGAAAAGTAATTAGAGGAACTTCTTTAACAAACTTTACCAGGACTTTTGGATTGCTGACCACAGCTGGAGTGCCGATTCTTGACTCAATAAGTATAGTTGCTGAGGTTATAGGCAATACTGTTTATAGAAAAGCTCTGTTGGAGACAAGGTTGGGTGTTGAAAGAGGCTTAACTATGTCAGCTCAGCTTCAATTAGTGGGTGTGTTTCCCAACATTATTTCTCAGATGTATAGAGTTGGTGAAGAAACCGGTAAAATCGATAAGGTGTCTTTTAAGTTGGCCGATTATTTTGAATCCGAGGCTGACCATCTGGTTAAAAATTTAACTGTTATTATTGAGCCACTAATCTTGGTTATCTTAGGATTGGGCGTGGCTTTTCTGGTGTTGTCGATTATTTTGCCTATATACAAACTGACAACATCCTTTTGATGTGGTTAACTTCGGCTTCGCCTAAAGCTTACAACTTCGTTCTAACCTTGCGATGCTATGCATCTAAAATTCACCACATCATTTTAGTGCGGTTATTTACTAAGCGGCGCTGCTTAAGCTCATCAGTAATTAAAGTACTATCTTGACTGAAGAGATTTGTTTATGACTAAAATGAATAGTAAGCAAACTTTAACTTGATTGCTTTAAAGATCCTACTGCTCCAGGATCTAAAACTTATGGAGCAAACCTTGAAGGGGGTGAAAAACTTGATTAAAACTGTCCAAAAAAACAGAGGTTTTACTTTGGTAGAACTTTTAGTTGTTATCGCAATTGTCGCTATTTTGGCGGCTGTTGTGGTTCTTATTATTAATCCTCTTGAGTTAACTCGAAGAGGACGCGATGCAGCGAGACTTTCTGATCTTTCCAATTTACAGAACGCTATTAACGTAGCTGTTCAGGAAGCAACTGATTCTGGAGAAGCAATTCTTTGTAACGGTACTACTTACCCATGTAATTCAGCGAGTTTCCCGCTTGATGCTAACGATAGGTTATCTAACGGAACCGGATGGGTTCAGGTTAACTTAGGTGGTAATAAAAGCGTTTCAGTTCCAACTCTTCCTGTAGATCCTACAAACGATGCAACATTCCATTACACATATTGTGCTGATGCTGATGCATGGGAGATTGATGCTGTTTTGGAATCTGACCAACAAAAGCTAAAAATGGCTGCTGATGGTGGAGACCAAAATGCAACCGATACGACTGGTAGATATGAAGTGGGTTCAAACCTAACTTTGATTAATGCCGCTGGCACACCATGTTCGTTTGCGGGGAACTAATTAGATGATTTGGTTATTAGGCTTTATTATTGGAGTTTGTCTGGGAAGCTTTACGAAAGTAATTGCTGACCGCAGCCTAACAAACAAAAGTTTCTGGGGAAGGTCGTACTGTGAGAGCTGTAAACATAAGCTTACCTGGTACGACCTTTTTCCTATGGTTTCGTATCTAGTCTTTAGGGGAAAGTGCAGTCATTGTCATAAAAAATTCAGTCCGGAGTATTTATTAGTAGAGGTGTTAATGGGGCTTTTAGTTTCCGGGGTTTTCGTTAAAGTTGTGCCGGCTAATTTCATCGAACTTGATTGGATTTCGCAAAGCTTTATTGCAATCAGTTTGGTCACCTATTTTCTTATAGGAATCGTACTTTCAGCAACTTTTTTGACTGATTTTAAAACCGGATACATTCCAGACCGTATAACTTATCCGGGGATTTGGAGTTTATTTATTCTTCTTGCCGGAACTTCAATTTATAAAGTAGGACTGCTTTATTATTCTTTAAAAGATTCAGGTTTAGGAAAATATCTTCTGCCTCCCTACTCTAATTACTTTTACAGCAATGCTTTGGAGTTATCAGGAGCTTTTATTTATGGGTGTCTAATGGCTTTGATGTTGGGTTTATTCTTCTATCTATTAATAGTTATTACCCGGGGCAAAGGCATGGGTGGAGGTGATTTAAAGCTAGGGGTGTTTTTGGGGCTAGCCTTTGGTTTCCCCTACTCTTTGGTGGTGCTAATGTTGTCATTTTTGCTGGGATCGATTATCGGAGTTGGTCTTATTCTAGGAGGTAAGAAAAAGTTTGGTCAAACTTTGGCATTTGGCCCGTTTATGTCTTTGGCTGGAGTGATCGTTATCTTTTGGGGCAGCGAAATTCTAAGCTGGTACTTAAATATAAAAGTTCAATATTGACATAAAGCTGTGATCTTGTGACTATTTAGATTAACTATGTTTTTAAAACTCGCCCAAAAAGGATTTTCACTCGTTGAAATTATGGTAGTAATTACGATAATTGGCCTTTTGTCGGCAGTATCTTTAGGGTCACTTAACACGATTCAAAAGAATAACCGCGATGCCAGAAGACAGGCGGATTTAAGACTGCTTCAGAGTGCATTACAGCAATATTATGCTGACCAGAGTTTTTATCCAAATAATTTGACAGCGGAAATTGCAAATGGATCGGCTATTACAAATTGCACAGGGCTAACCGGGTGCACAGTTATAACTAAAACATATTTATCTGAAACTCCAAAAGACCCGGTAACAGGGACGGCAACTCCCTACTGCTATCGTTCACAGTTGGCTAATGTTAGTACAGGAACCGGAACTAATAATTGCGGTGGCCCAACAGGAGCCTGTCAGTTTTACCATCTTTGTGCCAATTTAGAAAATACCACCAGTGGTGCTGCTAATTGTTCTTGTAATGCAGCTTACAACCTTAAAGTGACTCCCCTTTAATATATTCGGCATCTTTGATACGCTAAGTATAATGTCCAGTTTGAATAATCGAAGTTTTAAGAAAGGATTTAGCTTAGTTGAGGTGCTTGTTACAGTAACAATAATTGCAGTTATTACAGGTGTTGCTTTACCTAATTTTAGAAAGCTGAGTCAAAATCAAGAAATGGATGGTGCGGCGCAGAAACTTATAGATGTTATCAGGCTGGCACAATCATCGGCTGCTTCTCATATAAAATGCCCATCAGGAGAGAGTTCTAATAATTGGAATGTAAATTTGACTGCAGATAGTTTTACATTGAATGCCAATTGTGCAGGAGCTGTTGATAAAGTGACTTCCAGCGGTCCTTATACATCTGGTCAGGATTCGGCATCTGCTTTCACAATGACTAATAATAGGTGCACTGCCGGACAGCCTTTGAAGATCATTTTCGTTAACCGGCAAATATCATATACCTGTAATGGAACCCTGGGAACTAGTTGGCCAATAAAAATAACTCTTAATAATACAGGCGCACAGCTAGCGAAGGCGATAGTGGTTGAGTCAGGAGGGGTGATTAGAGCAGAATGAATAGTATGAATAATCGCGGTCAAACATTAATGGAGCTGGTAATTGGAGTGGGACTGGTAGCAGTGATTGTGGGCGCGGTTGCAATTCTAACGGTATCCAGTTTGAGAAATACCCAATTTTCAAAGAACCAGGCCCAGGCCACACAGCTGGCTCAGCAAAATATGGAGAAAGTTAGAACTATTAAGAATTCAAATTTTGGAGTTTGCTTAGAGAGTGAATTAAGCGGAGGGATATGTTCAACTTGGGAGCAGATTTGGACAACAAACTTTGGAACTTCTAGTGCTGGGTGTTCCACAGGATGTACTTTTGAATTAAAAGATAGCTGTACGGTTACTGGGGGTGAAGTTAAGCCGCTTTGTCTTAGCTATAAAGCAGCTAAAACCGCGATAAGTGGTAATTTTACATATCAAGTAATTATCGAAAATGAAACTGTTGGAGAAAAGAAAGTTACCTCGAATGTTTTCTGGACTGATATTTCGGGAGAACATTCTTCACAGCTAGTGACTATTTTGGGAAAAAGATAATGATAAAACAAAAAGGCTTTTCTTTGATGGAGGTTATGATTGCGATCACTATTATTGGGGTGATCGGGATTATTAGTGTAAATATCTTCACTCAGACGCTTCGAACATCATCTGAAACAGAATCGCTTAGTAATTTAAAACAAAATGGGGAGCAAGTTGTAAACTCGTTGACTGAAGCGATCCGGAGTGCTGAGGCTGTAGTTTGTTATGGTCCGCCTGATAATACTTACTTGCCGCCTGATAATACCCGGAAGAATAGAATGGTTATTAGGACTGCTGATGGAAAATATATTAAATTCAGATTTGTTGACCCGATTATAGGTTCAGATGGAGTAACTGGTAATGGTTACCTAACTAAGCAGGAAGGGCTTGATCCAGAGCAGCTGGCTGCATTTTGTTCAGCTGATACTGCTAGTCCGGGGATAGTTGCCTTATCTAATAATAATTCTCTGACAGGGGTATCAATTAGCGAAGGTAAATTCGTTAAGATTTCAGGTAGCCAAAATAAGGATACAATAGCAATAACCTTCAAAGTTAATCCGGCATTGAAGTCTGGTGGTACATTGGGGTCAGATATTGCAGTGATGCAAGCAACTGTACAAGTAAGATGATAAGTTTAAAAACAAAAAATCAATCAGGTCAGGTAATTATAATTTTGCTGCTGCTTATGCTGGTTGGTCTGTCAGTGGGTCTGGCTCTGACCCAAAGGTCGGTAACTGATGTGGCAACATCAACCCAAGGTGAGCAATCAAGCAGGGCGTTTTCTGCTGCCGAGGCAGGTTTAGAAAAAGCTTTGAGTGGGANNAAAAGCTTTGAGTGGGTCAATTCCTTTAGGCGGGGCGGTGACTCTAGATAATAGTTCCCAAGCTCAAGTTGCGCTGTCTCCCCTGCTGCCGATTACAGGCACTTTTTCGGCAATTGAGTATCCGCCGATTGGGCGTGAGACCACGGCACAATTTTGGTTTGTAGATCCTACATTGGCCGTACCAACCAGCTTTTATAATAATAATGGGATTGATCTTTATTTTGGGAATGCAGGAACGACTGATAAGCCAGCAGTTGAGGTTCGGATAATAATGCTAAGTAATAATAATTTTTATACAAAGAACTATTATTTTGATTCTGATCCGGCTCGGGCGGCGGCTAATGGTTTTATGCCAGTGACTTGCGCTGTGCCGGAGATTTTAGCGAATGGAATTTTGGGGGTAAATCATAGTTTTTATTGTAAAAAGACAATTGGGAATAACTCCCCGGCTGCTAATATTCCGTTTCCTGATTTAGGAAACACGGGTCAGAATTGTCCTAATGCGTCATGTATGTTGATTATGGCCAGAGTCAGGCTTTTGTACGTAAACGAGAATCATTCTTTGGCCTTGGCCCCCCGGGGCAGCGCCCAATTCCCACCCCAAATCCAAATCTATAATGCGACCGGAACATCAGGTCAGAGCGAGAAGCAAATTCAGGCATTCAGGGTAAAAGATGTTGTTCCTCCCTGGTTTGATTTTGCGATTTTTTCGGTTAATGAGATCATTAAATGAGGAAAAAAAACGGATTTTCACTAGTTGAGGTAATAATCGGGGTATTTATTGTCGGACTTATTGTGCTGGTGATTGCTAATATTCCGAATGCGATAAATTTGGTGACAAGTAGTCAGGATGATTCTCTAGTGCGTGAGGTGGCGGCTAAAAAGATGGAAGATATTAGACTGCAAGGATACGAGAATCTTATTAATGGAACTACGGCAATTAACGATTCCAGACTCAGTAGTCTTGATGGAAGCTCGGGACACACTGTTGTAAGCAGCTGTTCTGTGAATATTTGTCCTACTAATGAGGCTTTGAAAGAAGTACGAATTACTATTTCATGGAGCGAGAATGGCGAGCCTAAAACTTATCAGCTGGTCACATTAGTTGGAGAGGACGGATTGAGGTGATGCGTGATCAGACAGGGATAACATTGGTCGAGGTTCTGATCGGTATCACTTTGACGGCTTTGGCTGGGTTTTTGGTGGTTGGGCTTTTAACTTCTTCAGGAAGTTTATTTATGGATCAATCGATTCAGGTTAATCATGGTCTTTCAACTAATCAAGCTAAGCAAGAGATTGCGGATTTGATTAAGTCCTCGGCTGGAGTAGCAGCCCAATATCCGCCTGCTGGTGCAGCGGAATTTACTACTGGCAGTCAGATATTGGTGGTTAAACTACCTGCAATATCTCAATCAGGTCAGGTGATTGAATCGGTTTTTGATTACGGAATTGTCACTAAATCCCCGGCCGGCTCAAAGATTCTAAAGAAAAAAATTTATCCAGACCCACTCAGCAGCCGCAATAGTGAAGACAAGGTCCTTTCGACATCTTTAGATAATTTGAACTTTGCTTATCTTGATTCTAATAATAATGCAGTGTCTCCGCTTCAGTCAGTGAGGATTACTTTTATTATTAACTTGTCAGATCAGGGATCTTTGGGTGACAATGAGAATAGCTCAAGTAGTACTGTTAATTTAAAAAATTTATGAGTGAATTAAGCCTAAAATTAAATCAAAAAGGAGCGATATTTGCCTTGGCTTTGATTGCTTTGAGTTCGGTACTAGTTATAACTGTAGTATTAATTACTAATTCACTCACATATAAACAGAATGCAAGATATTCTTTAGATAACTTGGAAGCGACATCTTTAGCTGAGGCTGGAATTGATAAAGCAGTAGCAGCGCTTAATTCAAGCGGCGGAGTTTATAATGGTGAGACTGAAACTCAAATCGGGCCTGGAGAATTTGATGTTCATATAACAGATATAGATCAAAGCACCCGACTGGTTGAAGCTACAGGGTATGTTCCTAATAAAGAGAATCCGAAATCAAAAAAGAAAATATCGATTACGGTCGCTAAAGGAGAAGGTATGTCTTTTAATTATGGTATTCAATCTGGTGAAGGAGGATTTGAGCTTCGCGGTGGCAGCCGGATTAATGGATCGGTTTATTCAAATGGAAATATAGTCATGCAGGGAGGACCGGTTATTACGGGTGATGTTTATATTGCCGGGGGTACTCAGCCGACAGCGGACCAGGAAGCAGAATGCAGCGGTGCTAATTGTGCAGACTTCTTGTTTGGAAAAACTATATCAGGGCAGAACAGAATTGATATTGCTCAAAGTTTTAGGCCGGAAACAAGTCAGGCTTCAACAATTAATAAAATAAGTCTTAAGCTGAAGAAATTTGGGACTCCTGCTAATTTGGCGGTTAAAATAACCAGAGACAGTAGTGGGAAGCCAGATAAAAACAATGTTTTAACTACGGGAACATTGGCATCGAATATGGTAACTTCTGAGTACGGGTTTGTTGAGGTAAGTTTTATATCAAATGCGACACTTCAGCCAAACACGACTTATTGGGTAGTTTTGGATACGGCTTCCAATAACAATAATTATTGGAGCTGGCAAATGGATACTCTTGGCTCTTATACCCGGGGTTCAGGCTCTTGGGCGGCTGACTGGACTGGTAATACCTGGACGAGTGTTGGTGGTGATTTGGCATTTAAGACTTATATGGGAGGGATTGCAACCAGGATTGAGGGCAGCGGTGGTTCAATAGTCCAGGGAAATGTTTACGCAAATACTGTGACTGCCGGAAGCTACGCCGGTTTATCTATTGCTGGCAGTGCTCACTATCAAACTGTTGATTCAAACGTCAGAGTTCACGGTAACTCGTGTTTTGCTGTTCCGGTTAATACTTATTGTCATCCTGGAGCGACTGACCCTCTACCCCGGCCTTTACCGATTTCTGAGGCTAATATTGCGGAATGGGAAACTCAAGCTGCAGCCGGCGGAGTTGTAAATGGTAATCAGACTTTAAATTGGGATTGTAATCAAATTTGGGGAACATTTCCTAGTAAGAAGTTTAACGGGAATGTAACTGTTGGGAGCAGCTGCAATATTAAGTTTAGGAGTCCGGTTCATATTACTGGAAATTTGTCGGTGCAATCAGGAGGAAGGGTGTCGCTTGATGAAAGCTATGGTGATCAGTCTGGTGTGATTGTGGTTGATGGTCGGGTTTTGCTTTCCGGAGCCGGATCAATTAACGGTACAACATCGGCAAATTCGAATATGCTGGTTCTGTCTAAATATACATCACCTGGTCCAAGCTTTTTACCAGCGATAGATGCGGCCGGAGGTACAAGTTCATCGATTTTTTATGCAGCCAACGGTAATATTATTATGTCTGGGGCGGCTCATTTGAATCAAATTACGGCAAAGAAAGTAATTCTGGATGGTGGTGCAGTAATTGATTATGACAGCGGTGTTACAACTCCATTCTTTTCTTCTGGGCCATCGGGTTCATTCACAGTCATTAAAGGAACTTACCTGCAGAAGTAATATTAGTTATCAGTAATTGTGACAGGTGGTATATGGTCCTAGGGTGTTTTTTTTGATATGTTATAAGTGGGCCAGTTTTAACAGGCCTACACCTTATGGCTGCTCAGGTAAAAATAGGACTTGATATCGGTTACACCTCCATTAAAGCTGTAGTTTTATCCCACCGCGAAAATCCTCCAAGGATGGTTTCTGCGGGTCATATTTCTTCTCCGCAGCCTGGTATTATGTCGGAAGCGGATTTGGATCTTCAGGCGGTTGCAGGATCAGTAAAAAGTTTAATAAGCGAAATTAATCCACCTACTAAAGATACAATTATTGCCTTGCCTGAGAATAAGATTTTTACTAGAGTCGTTTATGATTTGCCATTTTTGACTGATGAAGAATTAGCCCAGGCGATAAGATATGCAGCTGAAGAGTTTGTGCCAATGCCGATACCAGAAGTAAATCTTAATTATCAAATTATCTTCCGTTCGCCTAAGAAAGAGGCAAATAGCAGAACTGTGGTGTTTGTTGTGGCGACCCCTAAGGTGACGATTGATAAATATTTAAGGATTATGCAGATGTCGGATTTGAAAGTAATTGCTATTGAAACTGAGATGATTGCGGCTGCCCGGGCTTTGGTCAGTTTTAACGCTTACTCCCCTACTACACTAGTTGTCCAAATGGGGGCGACGAATACAGATTTTGCGATAGTGTCTGATGGACTAATATTGTTAACTAGGTCAATTGCCACAGGCGGTGCAGCATTAACAAGAGCTATTGCCCAAAGCTTTAATTTTGAGAATGTTCAGGCTGAGGAATACAAAAAAGTGTATGGTTTAGTTCAGGACCAGCTAGAAGGAAAACTATTTAAAACTTTGGTGCCAGTTATTGATGTGGTTGCTAATGAGGCAAAAAGAGTTATTTTGGCTCATGAAACGCAAAACCGTCAGCGTCCGGTTAAGCGGGTAGTTTTAAATGGAGGCGGGGCTCATTTGCCTGGACTGGTGAGTTATTTTACTAATTTTCTAAACCTGGAGGTGCAGGAAGCCGATCCCTGGGCGGCTATTAATATGGATCAGGAAATGAAAACAAAGCTGTCAAGTGAAGGAGCTTTTTATTCAGTTGCGGTTGGTTTGGCAATGAAACAAGACTGATCTCCTCTATTATGGATAAGCTAAAAATCAACTTAATTCCACCGGAGATAAAAGAAAGAGCTAAGAAAGAAGCCAAAAGGACACTATTAGTCAGGATAAGTGTAGGACTTTTAGGGGTGTTGATACTTGTTACATCAGGAATTTTAGCAGTGATAGTTTTGCAAAATGCGTTACTGCAATCTTTAAATACTGAACTTGAGCGGAATAAGACTGAAATTGGATCTCTAAAAGAGAAAGAAGCTGTTGTTTTCTTTCTAAAGAATAGAATCGATACGATTAACCGATTTTCCAAAACAAGTTATAAACAGGGTGAGACATACGAACTTATCAGTAATTTAACTCCTGAAGGTATTGAATTATCGTATTTGCAAATAGATAAAACAGAAAATGTGGGGCTGCAGGGTGAGACAAATACGACTGCTGCTTTAAATATATTCTTTACTAATTTGATGGATCCGGCTAAAAATGAAGGTAAGATCTCTAGTGTCTCGGTGGAGAGTCTAAGCAGATCCCAAGATGGACGATTAATATTTGATCTTAAAATAACTATGTCAGCAAAGGCAATATAATGGAGAATCTTAAAGAATTAAAGAAGAGAATTTTAAGCAACCCTTTTTTCGTTAGCCCGTTTTATCTGAAATATAACAGGCTGATTGTGCCTGGGATCGTGCTCGTTATTGCTTTGTTAATCCTGAGTTTGGTAACTATGCCCCAAGTGTTCAAATTATTTGAAACATATAAAAGTATTGATGAACTAAATCAAAAAAAGGCTTTTTATCTAAGGAAGATTTCCGAGCTGCAAAATTTAAACTTACCTCAAACACGACAAGAATTAGAAACAGCGCTGGTGGCTTTACCGGTCGATCGGGACATCCCCGGGGTGACAGGTGAGTTGTTGGTTGCTCTTTCAGGAAGTGGGATGAGTCTGAACGCAATAAATTTTTCAGCTACTTCACCGGAATCAGAGAAGGTTCAGGAATATTCTATCAAGATGGAAATTAGCGGCACGCAAAGTAATTTAAAGAATTTTTTGGAAAGAGTAAAGGTTTCACCGCGGTTAATAAAGTTGAGTTCTTTGGATATTTCAAAGAACAATGTAGACTCCTTATCAGCCTCGGTTGGCTTTGTAACTCTCTATCAGATGCTGCCTCAGAATATAGGTTCGGTTGATGAGGATGTGCCCCAGATATCCCAAGATGACAGGCAGGTATTATCAGATATAAGGACAAAAGTTAATGCTTTACCAAAAGAAACTGCCGCGGATGCCTCTACTTCAGCAATTGGAAAGTTAAATCCGTTTAGTGATTAAATCAGGTCTTTGTTTGAGTGTTTTAGCCTCAGATTCCTTTTGTCGCCATTTCTCAACTTCTTGATGGTTGCCGGATAGTAAAACTTCTGGAACTTTTATGCCATCAAACTCTTCCGGTCTGGTAAAATGCGGATATTCCAATAAGCCATTCTCATAGCTTTCGTTCAAAGTAGCGTCAGCCTTTTCTAGGACACCTGGCAGGAGTCTAGCTATTGAATCAGCCAAAACTAGTGATGGTAATTCTCCACCAGTCAGAACATAATCGCCGATGCTGAATTCTTCGTCGACGTATTTATCTACGAATCTTTGGTCAACTCCTTCGTAGTGGCCGCAAATTATGATTAGATGTTTTTCATTTGAAAGTTGGCGAGATTTTTTTTGAGTTAAAGTTTCGCCGGAAGCTGAAGTTAGAAATACTTTTGAGTCAGGAGTTCTCACGGTGAGGAGGGCTTTTTTTAAGACTTCGGCTTTTAATACCATGCCAGCTCCCCCACCATATGGGCGATCATCAACCACTAGGTGCGCGCCTTCTCCAAACTCACGGAGGTTTACGACTTCGAATTCAATTAAATTTTTAGCCTGGGCTCTTTTTAAAATAGAAAAGTTTAAAAGTGGAGGAAAAATTTCCGGAAACAAAGTAATGAATGTAATCTTCATCTAGGAAGCAGATTGATTGGTTGACGATTCTTCGGAAGACTCTGAAGGACTCGGAGAATCAGATTTGTCAGATTCTTCGGATGATTCAGTGGCTTTGTCTTCGGAATCTTCTGGTTGGCTGGATTTCTGGTCCACTGATGCAGCTGAATCTTTCTGATCTTCAGGTTTGACTCCGTTATCAACAAGTTCTAAATTAACGCGGACGTTTTCGGTGATTGCTTTGATTGTTAATAGTCTGCGGATGGCTTTGATTGTTTGGCCACTTTTGCCAATGGTTAATCCCATATCATCTGGAGCAACTTTTAACGAAATATTTAGATAACCATCTTGCTGGGTTTCAGTGACTTCAACTGCATCTGGGTTTGAGACGAATTGTTTAACGATGTACTCAACGATATCTTTCATAGTTTTAATTAAGCAGCAGCTTCTTCGGTTTTTTCTTCTACAGGAGACTCGGCTGTTGTTTCTTCTGTTTTCTCTTCTGTTTTCTCTTCGGCTGGAGTTTCAGGAGCTGATTCTGCTGGAGCTTCGGTCGCAGTCTCTTCTGCTTTTACTTCTTCGACTGAGGCATCTGCAACAGTTTCAACGGGAGCTACTGCTTCATCTACTGTTGTTTCAGGAGCTACTTCTTCTTTTGGTGCTGCGGCTGCAGGAGCGGCTGGGGCTTCTTTAGGAGCTTTCTTTGGTTTGCGTGGTGGTCTTTGAGGGGCTTTGCCAATAATTCTGAGGAAACCTTCTGAAGGTTGAGCGCCTTTTTTGATCCAAGCATCAATCTTAGGCTGATCAAGATTTATTTCTTTAGGCTCAGTTAAAGGGTTATAAGTTCCAAGAAGTTCCAGGTATCCCCCAGTGCGTTTTTTACGTTCATCAACAGCAACCACTCTATAGAATGGTCTTCTGTTAGTTCCTATTCGCATTAATCTTATTTTTACAGGCATTTGTTTTGAGAGTCATCTTTCAAGTATCATGAGTCATGACATTGATCTTTGAACCTGTGTAAGTATAGTGTACCGAAGCCTAAAGATCAATACGCAGGCTCATGGATTATACAGCCCTATTTATCAATACTATTTCTTTATTGGCGATTGTAATTCTACTTGGAATTACAATGCTTTTTTTGTATGCACTGATATTTGGAGCGCCTTATGCCCCTTCGGCTACAAATAGAATCAATACGATGATAAAACTTTTAAAATTAAAGAAAGGCCAAAAGGCGGCTGATCTTGGGTCTGGTGATGGAAGAGTGGTAATTGCTTTAGCAAAAGAAGGAATTGAGGCTCATGGATATGAAATAAATCCAGTTTTGGTTTTGATATCGAGGATGAAAATAAAAAGCGCAGGTTTAGAGGATAAAGCATTTATACATTTCAAAGACTTTTGGCAGGATAATTTTAATAAATATGACGCTGTGACTATATATGTGAGTCCGCTGGTGACCGGGCGGTTGGGAAAAAAGTTAAAAAGAGAAATGAAAGGTGGATCGCGGGCTGTCTCTCACTCGTTCACACTGCCAAATTTAGAATCTGTGAAATCGGAGAATAATATTTTTCTTTATTCTTTTTAGGAGTTTCCCTGTTCGGTGGGTTCAAGTTGACCTAAGGCTTTTGAGGCGGCGGCTTCTTCGGCGACTTGTTTACTTGAGCCTGTACCCTCCCCTATCATTTTGTTTTCTAAGAAAACTCCGACATTAAATTGTTTGGCATGATCTGGTCCGGTGGTTCCGAGTATTTTGTATTTTGGGGATTGTTTAGTTTTGGTTTGAGCAAGTTCCTGAAGATGAGATTTGGCATCTTTTGGAGGACCACTCTTTAGTTCCTCGGCAAAAAGCGGTAATAGATGGGCATGAATAAAGCGGATGGCTTCTTCGATCCCGTGTTCCAAATATATTGCTCCAAGAAGAGATTCAAAAGTATTAGCCAAAATTTGGGTGTTATCGCGGCCGCCGGAAAGTTCCTCGCCTTTGGAGAGCATCAGCATCGAGCCTAAATCTAAATCTGCAGCGGCTTTGGCGAGGGATTTGGTTTTAACAATATAAGATCTAAGATTCGTAAGATCTCCTTCAGCATCAGATTGACGCTCTTTAAATAAAAATGAGGAAATAATAAAAGACAAAACAGAGTCTCCAAGAAACTCTAAGCGTTCGTTGGATTCCAAATTAGAGCCTGCTTCATTTAAAAACGATCTGTGAATGAATGCCCTGTAGAAAATGGGATTATTTTTTACCTGAGTCTCAAGCCATGCCCTGTCAAATTCCATACCCTGCCTTACTCCAAACTTAAATCCTCAACTGAGACCACTAAATCGTGGACTGTTTTTAGAGTTGCTAGTTCAGAACTATTGAAATTAACTCCGAATTTTTGAGAAATAGCAGCTAAAAGATCAGCCATTTCGACTGGACCCAAACCAAGATCGTCGGAAAGACCGGCGTTTATATCTATATCTTGCGGTGTAACGCCTAAATGTTTGGCAATTTCAGCTATTACATCTGTTTGAAGACTGTTTTTATTATCGATTATGATTTGTGCCATATGTTTTGTTGTTAGATTATTAGACCTTTTTTTAACTTAATTGAAAACCGAATGGAATGTCAATCCCCTCAATTATTAGTAAAAATCTAATGTGCTTTCGAATATACTATAAACCTATAAAATATACAAGCCTATAAATATTTTACTAGGGTTTAAGGATTATAGAAGTTTGTTGTCAGTGATTAATTTACCCAAGGCTCCATTTATAAAACCTGGGCTGGCTTCTGAGCCAAATTCTTTAGCAAGTTCGACTGACTCGTCGACTGTAACCCGGGGAGGATTCTTTTTTTCAATCATCAGCTCATAAATGGCTAGTCTAAGAATAGCTAAATCTATCCGGTTAATCTTCCCGACATCCCATTTAGGAGCTGACTGCTCTACCCATTTATCAATATCAGCTTTATGACTGAGAATTTCCTGAGATTTTTTATTTTCTGCTTTTTGGTTTTCGCTAAAAGCAAAAGAGAATAGCTCCTGCATAACTTTGATTCTTTGTAAGTGGCGTGGGTCAAGAGATGTTTTCATACTTAATTATTTATAAGGCGATTATCTTAACCTCGGTAAGGTCTATCATAAGGTCGCCATTCTACTGAGGTTTTCTTTAAAGCGCCTAAATTAGGACGATTGCAGGGTTTTACACCAAGGTTGGCTGCATTGATTTTTCCTCTAACTAGGGTTGTTGAGATACCCGAGATATGGTCGACTAATTTCAAAGTATCAGGATCAATGACACTTACGCTTGTTACTGGTAGTGAAGCCTCTATGCCAGAGTTTTGTGTGCTAATCTCGTCTAATATGAG